>Ga0183100_1000033_pt3 | contig 149129 bp, 118 predicted proteins | sample Biomet2_FD_127789 | JGI IMG/M metagenome (GOLD analysis project Ga0183100, IMG submission 127789) | Microbial communities from bioreactor (seeded with anoxic lake sediment) at LBNL, California, USA - Biofuel metagenome 2 | ecosystem: Engineered > Bioreactor > Anaerobic > Unclassified ... | reverse complement strand
ATTATCATCAGGAACCCTGAACAGGGTTCAATTATGATGATTTCAACGATTTTGAACCCCTACCGGGGTTCAGAGCCTTCCAAATTGTTTTTACCCCGATATGCTATCGGGGCTATTCATAGTTAACCACTTCGTGGTTTTTAAAAAGGTTTTCAGCAGACCTTATAGACATTCCATTTTTCGTCAAATCTAATGGATAAATGCTTTATACTCAGTTATACTCAAAGAAGCTGCATTATCGCTGCTTTAAAAATGGAATGTCTTTCTTTATGCTTGTAAAACTTTAGCCCATTATTTATCATTCATAAAAATCCTGAAAGGATTCAATCTGAATAGCCCCGAATTGCATTCGGGGTCTGAATTAACATTATCATCAGGAACCCTGAACAGGGTTCAATTATGATGATTTCAACGATTTTGAACCCCTACCGGGGTTCAGAGCCTTCCAAATTGTTTTTACCCCGATATGCTATCGGGGCTATTCATAGTTAACCACTTCGTGGTTTTTAAAAAGGTTTTCAGCAGACCTTATAGACATTCCATTTTTCGTCAAATCTAATGGATAAATGCTTTATACTCAGTTATACTCAAAGAAGCTGCATTATCGCTGCTTTAAAAATGGAATGTCTTTCTTTATGCTTGTAAAACTTTAGCCCATTATTTATCATTCATAAAAATCCTGAAAGGATTCAATCTGAATAGCCCCGAATTGCATTCGGGGTCTGAATTAACATTATCATCAGGGACCCTGAACAGGGTTTAATTATGATGATTTCAACGATTTTGAACCCCTACCGGGGTTCATAGCCTTCCAAATTGTTTTTACCCCGATATGCTATCGGGGCTATTCATAGTTAACCACTTCGTGGTTTTTAAAAAGGTTCTCAGCAGACCTTATAGACATTCCATTTTTCGTCAAATCTAACGGATAAATGCTTTATACTCAGTTATGCCCAAAGAAGCTGCATTATCGCTGCTTTAAAAATGGAATGTCTTTTTGCTTCTTTTTTAGTTTTGATTTGAAGCGGGCTGAAATCAATTTAAAATGTGCTGAAATCAATTTAAAATAGACTAAAATTGATTGTAACTGTTCAAAAACCTATTTAAAATGCACTGAAATTGATTGTAACTGTTCAAAAACCTATTTGAAATGTACTGAAATTGATTGTAACTGTTCCAAAACCTATTTGAAATGTGCTGAAATCAATTTAAAATGTCTTTAAATTGATTTGAAATGTTCCAAAATCAATTTAAAATGTCCTGAAATTGATTTGAAATGTCCTGAAATTGATTTGAAATGTCCTGAAATTGATTTGAAAAATACTGATAACCCAAGTTCGGGATAAAAATCCTAATTTAAAAAACAAAGATTGTTTAATTATCAGGCTTATTTATTGCCGTCCCATTTATGGGACGGATAAAAGGAGTCAGTTATTTTGGCTTTAGCCACATTTTTCTACCTTATTCATTGGGCTAAAGCCAGAATTTGTTTGTCTTTTTAATTCCGTTGACTAAAGTCAACGGCAATGAATGTTGCTTTTCAGTTGTTGGTATAAAATCTTATCCCGAATTCAGGTTGATATTGTAAATGCAGGACGTATTTTAAATTTAATGCAACAGTAATCCTACGATAATGCCTGTTACAGCGCCCAATCCCAGCCCTCCTATTCCCCAAAGGTATTTCTGGCTGCGTGTTGCCTTCACCTCTTTAATGGCGACATCAAGATGATGCTGGGCAGTGATCAGGGAATCATTCACCGATTTCAAATCTTTATTTATCATCTTCAAATCGCCGGTACTTTTATCAATTGCGCTCATGCTGTAGTTGTAGGTTGCATTATATTTTCCAAAAAGTGTATCATACGATTGCTGACAAAGCTTCAGTGCGTTTTCATAAGCTTCAATCAGGGAATAAACGTTGGCATAATTGGTATTTCTGACGCCCTGAACGGCTTTCTCATAAAGATTATACCGTAATTTGGTAATTACATAAGCCGAATCGCAAAGAATATCTACCTTTTGTCCCTGACGTAGCAAAAATGCTTTCTGATAGGGGTCTGTTGGGTTAAAAACTACGGGTTGCTGGGCATAGCCGGGCAAAATCAGCAACAGCAATCCCATAAAAGATAAGAGTCGGTTGTATTTCATGGTTTATTATTTAAGTTTATCTAATTCCGTTTTCAATGAATCGAGTCGTACCTGTTCGTTGCGTATTTGTTCCTTGAGTAAAGAAGTTGCCGCATTGGTTTTTTGAAGCGCCGTCTTCAGATTGATATTACTTGCCTCCACTTCGGTATTTATTTCCTGAAGTTTCAGCCGGGTAGAATCGAGATAGCCAACCACCTTATCTATCCGGCCACGCGACTGGTCAATAGTTTTCATGGCAGCATTGATGGTTGTTTTAGCATCTTTGATTTCGTTGATAGCATCGCGCAAATGGCTGCGCCCGAAGAAGCTTACGGCCAGGTTCAGCAGCACTAACCCGGCAATGATGTATAATACGATCTTTAAAAGTTTGGTGTTTTCCATGGAATAAGTAATTTCAGATTTTAGATTTTAGATTGCAGACTTTAAATTGCAGATTTTAGATTTTAGATTGCAGATTTAGTATCGTAATTCGTAATTTGTCAATCGCCATTAGCCAATCGTAATTCATAATTCGTAATTTGTAATTCGTAATTCGTCAATCGTAATTCATAATTCGTAATTCGTAATTTTTTTATAGTTGATAGACATTCCATGTTTTGGAATTATTAATTGTTGTTGGTTTTTTTACAAATCATGATATGTCTTTGGTTTATTTCGTTTAAACATGGAATGTTTTTTCTTTTAATTCGTAAATCGTAATTCATAATTCGTAATTTTTTTATTAGCTGATAGACATTCCATGTTTTGAAATTATTAATTGTTGTTGATTTTTTATAAATCATGATATACCTTCGATTTATTTCGTTTAAACATGGAATGTTTTTTTTCTTAATTCGTAAATCGTAATTCGTAATTCGTAATTTTCCATTCGTCATTCATTAGCAGGTGACAAAGAAGAAGGTTTAGTACCCGCAACACGTATATTGACAAACTTCCCTAACAAATCGAACCAGAAAGGCGCGCCGAATGAAATGGCAATGGCGGTAATAAACCATCCTAATACTCGGCGTGGACGGTGTGTAATTTTAATAAAAGCCTTGGCTATACGATGCAATGTCAACGGAAATATTTTAGGAGGGTTTTTCCAGCCTAAACCCAACAGCATCGTAGTGTTTTTCACATCCTGATTCATCAGCGTCTGCAAACGGTTTATCAGTGTATCGGCAGGAAGAGTATCATGCGAAACGTTATCCACCTGATGAGTTTGCACAAAAGCGGCAGCCATCTCAGTCATTTTCTCCGTACCGGCTTTATCGTTCGATAATTTGTGAACAATTTCGATGGTATCCACATTAAAGATAACAGCAAGCAGAAGTCCGATAATAAGCGTCAGCGATTGAGCCTGGCGTTTGTACCATCCGGTAGTGCGTTCCATAATATTGTTATACCATTGCTCAATAATAGCCCTGAACTTAGTAATATCGCCCTCGGCTTCTTCCCAAAACGATTGCAATTGTGCCCGGGTTTCCGGCTCAAGTTCCGTTTCTTTATTCGTAAATAAAACATCAGCCACCTTCACATCGAGGCGTATACCACTCCCTTTTTCTTTAAGCAACGCGATAACTGCGCTCGAAAAGTTTTCGGGTTTAATATAACTTGGCTTGTTAAATACACGATTCTTAGCCGTATATTTGATCAATGGCTGTTCATAAAACCGGTCAACCAGAGTTTGTCTGATGGTGAAGCATTTCCTTTTTCTCCATTTAGGGAAAAGAAACAAAAGCAATGTTTTCAAATGGTTTATAAGCCGGTGCCAACGGTCGTTAAAAGCGTGGCCAAAAGTATGAGGTTCGTCTTCGAGCATCCGGCGTATTGCTTTATGCAACATCCGGGCGCGAAGTCCAATAAAGCTTGCGATGATTTCCTGTATGGTGGTTGCCAGCAGGCTATAAAGCAGGAAAATAAAGACTAATCCTGTAATTATACCTAAAACATTAAAACCTAACATGATTTTTAGAATTTAAAATTTTTGCGAAACAGATAGAAAAAAGAATAATTTCTATCCAAAATCAAAGTAAAGGATATCCATTGGAAACTTGTCCGTTGGTAACCATGGTAAGCAACTCGGGTATGCTTTTCCCGAAAGTCTTCTGAAGATGGGGATAGTCCTTAAAGCTTGTCCAATCGCCTCCCCACTCCCATTGATAGAGTTTAAAAACGTATACCACCTCTTCCCAGTCGGCTATGCCGTCTTTATCAAGATCGAGGTGACGATCCCAGGTAACGGCTTTACCATTATTCATCAGCAGGCAGAAATCGAGCGCCAGCCCGTAGTTGTGGTACGATTGTCCGCCCCGGGCATTGGTAACCCTCGCCCCCGGTTTTGAACGTCCCTGAGCATACAGGGCATTTTGTTCGGCAAAAGTGCGTAGTGTGGCCGTAAAGCGTATGTTTACCCCACGTAAAAGAATTTCATCGTAAATATCAGTAACCTGCTCGCGTAGCTTTGGATGGAGCAACTGAATACGCTGGATAGTAATTTTATCATTTTCCATGATTTGAAGATTTATATTGTGAATAAACAGAAAGTTCAGTCAAAAATCAAAACCAACAGCACAAATCTTTCCCCCGGGAATGTACGTAAATTCGGAAAATGTTGTCGTAAGAACAATAAAATCGGCATCAATAAATCAGCGTACTAAAGTACGAAAAATTTATTAATTAATTCTTTTTTAAAAATAAATTTAAACTATCGGTGATAACAGGAATATTGTTACCAACAGGCGTCAGAATACGGGATTTTTAATGATAAAGGCATTAAACCGATGTCATCTTTTACTTGATGCACAAATCCTTTAACTCGTCGAGGCTTCCTTTGAACACGTTAAAATCCACTGCTCCCTGGATGCCATTTACATGGCCATTTTCGCTGTGTTGCCAGAAGACCCATTTACGGTTCATCACGTCGAGTGTACTTTCGTCGAAATAGCAGGCGATCCAGATGGGATATTTTGCAAATTTATCCTGAAGATACGTCTGGTAAAAGGATAAATTGGTATAAATAATGGGTTTTACTCCGTATTTTCCTTCAAGCAGGTTTAGAAAAACACCCAGGTTATGTTGTATTTGCTTTTTGGAACGGTGGTTGGTAACCTCCACGTCCACCACCGGAGGTAAATCCCCTTTTTCGAGGTGAACCGCGCTCATAAAAATATCCGCTTGTTCTTCGGGTTCGCGGGCAGGACGGTAAAAATGATATGCGCCGCGAATAAGGTTGTTTTCGCGGGCTTCTTCCCAGTTTTTTTCGAAACAATCATCCTTTCGGGTAGCGCCTTCACATGCTTTAATAAATACAAAGGATATTTTTTTATCCTTAACTTCCATTTCACTTACCGCTTTCCAGTCAATATCTTTCTGATGTTTTGAAATATCAATGCCATGAACGCTGTATTTCTCGGGCAGCGGAATACCGAAATCTGCAAACAAACCGGTATGGGTAGTTTTAGAGTCAGGTTTCTCTTTGTCCTTACCAAACATGTTTTTAAAGCTTTCGCCAAACAGAAGAATAATTAAAAGCAGAAGTCCTGCCAGTAACAGTTTTTGAAGTTGTTTACGATATTTTTTTTTCAGGCGCATTATAGTCTATTTCATTAAATCGAGTATCATTGCCGATTTTGCCGGCACTTTCAGGGTTTGCAGATCCATCACCGTGAAACCGGAAATGACATCTTTTGCCGTGGTAAAATCCTGCAAACATTCGGCATAGCGGCCGGTATTCACCGTCTTTGTTTCGGCATTGTTGTTCAGCAATACCATCACCGTTTTTTTATCCGTGTAACGGAAATATACATAAATACCATCTTCGGGAATAAATTGTTTAAGCTTTCCGGTGCAAACGGCTTCATTAAAATGCCGCCATTTTAGCAGTTTCTGAAGATAATCAAAAGCTTCGTTTTGCTGAAGTGTTCTACCTTCTTTGGTAAAAGCATTTATCTGATCGCCTTGCCAGCCGCCGGGAAAGTCTTTACGGATATCGCCGTCGCTTTTGCCTTTCTGCCCATCCATCAGTATTTCCGTTCCATAATACATCATGGGAATTCCCCGCGTGGTGGCAAGGAAAGCCATAAGCATTTTATAATTGTTGATATTACTGCCCAAAACCGGATAAACCCTATCCAGGTCATGGTTATCGGCAAACACCACGATGTTGTTGGGGTCAGGATAAAGGAAATCTTCCGAAAGCACATCGTAAAGCCGAGCAGTGCCTTTATCCCAGCCATCCTTTTCGGTGAAAGCGCTCGAAATGGCATAATACAACGGAAAATCGAACACGCTCGGCAGGTTGGAGTTGAAGCCGTCGAAGGTTTTGGCATTGCGCTGGTAATAGGATACGAACGAAGCTTTAGCAAGCCATGCTTCGCCAACGATGTTGAAGTTTGGATATTCGTTCATCACCCGTCCAGCCCATTCAGCCATAAAATCCTTGTCGGGATAAGGATAGGTATCCATGCGTATTCCGTCCAAACCGGCAAATTCCACCCACCAGATGGAATTCTGGATAAGATAAGCAGCCAATAATGGATTTTTCTGGTTCAGGTCGGGCATCGTTTGGTCGAACCAGCCATTTTGCATTTTATCCTTGTCGTAAACCGAAGCATGAGGGTCAACCAGCGCCGAAGCACGGTAGTTGGATCGGGTAAATTCGGGAAATTGATGAATCCAGTCCTTTGCCGGAAGATCCTTCATCCACCAGCATTCGCTTCCGCAATGGTTAAAAATCATATCCTGAATCATCCTTAGCCCCTTCTGATGGCTGAAATAAACCAGGTCGGCATAATCCTGATTGGTACCAAATCGCGGATCAACGCGGTAAAAATCGGTAATGGAATAGCCATGATAGGAATAAGCTTTCTGGTTATTCTCGAGCAAAGGGGTCATCCAGATAGCATTAAAACCAAGGCCGGAAATATAATCAAGATGGTGCTGTACACCGGCAATGTCGCCGCCATGTCTGCCGTTGGGATTGTTTCTGTCAGCCTGTTCCTTCATTTCGGGAACATTATCGTTGGCCGGATCGCCATTGCTGAAACGATCGGGCATCAGCATATAAATGGCATCGGAACTGCTGAAACCTTTGCGTTCGGCTGAGCCGGGAGCACGGCGTTTCAGTTCATAATCATAAGAAACCATTAGCTGGTTATCTTTTTTAAATTCAATATGGATTTTGCCGGGTTTAGCCTTATCCGAAACGATCAGATCGAGGAAAAGGTAATTTGGACTTTCCACCCGCTGGGTTTGCTTTAATTCAACACCTTCATAGATAAAGCTGGCATTGGTTTCGGAAATATTTTTACCATAAACAAGCAACTGCAGGCCGGGGTTTTTCATTCCTGCCCACCAGTTGGGAGGATCAATACGTTCAATGGTTTGAGCTGCCAATCCCAGAGAACACCAAAGGCATAATCCTGCGATAAGCCATCTGAAAAATTTTAGTTTTTTCATAATAAGCCAGTTAAAAACATTACAAATTACGGTATAAAAATAAACAAATTTCCGGTATAAGAGACCTCTTACACCGGTTTTGTTATTCAGGATAAAACAATTTTGTTCAGAACAGCCTCTACGAAATTCCGGCAATCACTAAATTCCCGTTGCCGTTAACCAGGTAAATATTATCGAAAACAATAATCTCAATGTCTTTTTCCGATTGATTTTCAATCTGAACATCTTTTTGATTTACCGTAATTTTCAATAAATTCTTCCTGAACATGATTTTAAAAGCATACGACTTCCACTGAACAGGAATCATGGGATTAAAACTCAATTTTTCGTTTTTAATACGCATACCGCCGAATCCCTGAATAACCGACATCCAGGTTCCACCCATGCTGGTAATATGGCAACCATCGCAGGTATCGTTGTTATAATCATCCAGATCGAGACGGGAAGTGCGCAGATACATCTCGTAGGCTTTTTCTTTATATCCCAATTTGGCAGCCAAAATGGAATGGACGCAGGGCGAAAGAGATGATTCATGTACGGTACGGCTTTCATAAAAATCGAAATTGCGGCGAATAACAGAAATATCATACCGTTCCTCAAACAAATATACACCCTGAAGAACATCGGCTTGCTTGATAAAACAGGAACGCAATATCCTGTCCCACGACCATTTCTGATTGATCGGCCGCTGAGCGGGATCCAGATCTTTTACCAATATCTGTTCCTTGTCCATATAGCCATCCTGCTGAAGGAATATACCCTGATTCTTGTCCTCAGGAAAATGCATGTGCTCGGCAATGAATTTCCAACGGTTGGTTTCTTTTGGTTCGTCGAATTTTATCCGCGAAACCAGCTGGGCATATTTGCGCGGAAAAGTATTTTTTACATATTCCGTAGCCTCACAGGTATAATTCATGGTCCAGCAGGCTAAGGTATTGGTATACCAGTTGTTGTTTATATTGTTTTCGTATTCGTTAGGGCCGGTAACTCCGAGCATGACAAATTTTTTCTTTTCTTCCGAAAAACTGACCCGTTGGCTCCAGAAACGCGAAATAGCAATCAACACTTCAAGCCCGTATTCGGACAAATAAGCTTTGTCGCCGGTGTAACGGATATAATTGTAAATAGCAAAAGCAATGGCGCCATTGCGGTGAATTTCCTCAAAAGTAATTTCCCATTCGTTATGGCATTCTTCACCGTTCATCGTAACCATAGGATATAAAGCGGCTCCGCCGGAGAAACCCAGCTTTTCGGCATTTTCTATGGCTTTTTGCAAATGTTTGTAACGGTAAATTAAAAGATTGCGTGCAATTTTAGAATCGGCGGTACTCAGGTAAAAAGGTATGCAATAGGCTTCGGTATCCCAATAGGTGCTACCGCCATATTTTTCACCGGTAAAGCCTTTAGGCCCGATATTCAGGCGTTCGTCTTCGCCGGTATACGTCTGATTGAGTTGGAAAATATTAAACCGGATTCCCTGCTGGGCAGCGATGTCGCCTTCAATCGTAATATCACTTTCTTCCCATTTTTTGGACCAGGCATTTATCTGTTCGTTGAGCAAAGCATCAAAACCCTTTTTAAAAGCTTTATCCAAAACTATTTTTGCATTTGCCAGGAGTTTTCTTTTTTCGTGGTTTTCCGACGAAAGGTTGCATCCGTATTTATAAACAACGGTATTTTGTCCTTTTATACAATTAACAGTAAATGAATTGAAAACATATTTTTCTCTTTCAGCCGGTATGATATTCAAATCAACCACGACATCGTTTTGCTTCACGGCAAACTTCATTCCTGTACAAACCTCAAACCCGGTTTTTTTGGTACGGGCAATCACATATCCTTCACCAGCGCTGACTTCCCGTTTCACCTCATCCCAGAATTTCTCGTCGTAATTGGCATCTTCATTCATTACATCCGCATCAACATAAGGTGTAAAAGTAATTTTGCCATCAAAATTCAAGGGTTTAATGGCATAACGGATAACGCCAATTTCTGAATAAACAATACTCAGAAAACGTTTTGAATGAATTTCAAGCCGTTTACCGGAGTCCATTTTTACTTCGGCACAACGTTCCAGCCAGCCTTCCTTCATATTGAGCACACGTTTAAAACTGATAATTTCACATTTTGCCAGATCAAACGTTTCTCCATCAACAGCTACATCAATTCCTATCCAGTTAGCAGCATTCAGTACCTTGGCAAAATATTCCGGATAGCCGTTTTTCCACCAGCCAACACGGGTTTTATCGGGATAATACACACCGGCGACATAATTTCCGGATAATGTATCGCCACTATAATGTTCTTCAAAATTGGCACGCTGCCCCATCCGCCCGTTGCCAAGGCTCATCAGGCTTTCGGTAATGCGGTTAAATTCGGGATGAAAGCCTTCTTCAATAATACACCAGGGGTCGTGTTTTACAAATGTTTTCATTGGTATGTAATTTGAAATTTTGAATTATTGTTTAATCGTTGTTTTACAATTCCATAAAAAATATGTAGTCTTTAAATCAGGAATAACAACATCAATGCAGTAAAGATAAGATTTTTTCGGGAGAAATTCCAATAAAATTTGGGATAACCAGATCGGCTTTCCCGAGAATTTCGGGCGAACCTATGCCTACGCTGTGCATTTTGCCATTGATAGCAGCTTCAATACCGGCCTCGGCATCTTCAAATACAATACATTCGGATGGCAGTACGCCTAATTCTTCGGCACCTTTCAGAAAAACTTCGGGATTGGGTTTAGCATGGCTGACTTTTGTACCATCTATCACCACATCAAAGTAATCCATCATTTCAATCTGTTTTAAAATTGTCAGGGCATTCCGGCTTGCCGAACCTAACGCAATTTTTATTTTCTTTGATTTTAACTGATTGAGAAAATCAATGACTCCCGGAAGAATTTCGCCGGGCGTCATCCGGGTGATGTAATCAACATACCATTGGTTTTTCTTATCGGCAAAGCGAAGTTTCGTTTCTTCATCAAAAGTCAAGCCGCCTATTTCAAGAAGAATTTCCAAAGATGTCATCCGGCTGACGCCTTTCAGTCGTTCATTCTGGCTTTCGGTGAAATCGAAACCCAGTTCGTTGGCAAGCCGTTTCCAGGCAAGATAATGATACTTGGCAGTATCCACAATAACGCCGTCGAGGTCAAAAATACAGGCTTTTATCATCCGTTTACGTATTTTAAAAATTAGAAAATGAATTAATGCTGGCAAACATTTTGCTTACCAACGTCTGTACTTATGGCTTTTCCTTGTACTCTTTCACAAAATAGACCGTCAATCCGGCTATGGCCATGGAAATACCGGCAACACCAAGCATCAATATGGCATGGCCGTTTAAAAGAGTTAGAATAAGTCCGCCTAACAATCCGGCTGCAATCTGCGGAATGGTGATAGTTGCATTAAAAATGCCCATGTATACGCCCATTTTGCTTGCAGGCAGGGCTGCCGAAAGGATGGCGTAAGGCATGGCAAGGATAGCAGCCCAGGCAATTCCGATACCCACCATCGAAATGATTAATCCATATTGATTATGAATAAAGATCATGGAAAGCAAGCCAACTCCACCTAAAAGCAGTGCAATCATATAGGTACTTTTTCGCCCGATACGGTTGGCTATTTGTGCCATAACTAACGAAAATAATGCGGCAAAAAGGCTGTATGCAGCAAAAATTACTCCGACCCAATTGCCGGCTTCATTAAATGCAGCAGAGGTAGAATCAGTAGCAACGGTACTCCATACATTCTGGGCAACGCCTGAGGTGGTATACACCCACATCAGGAAAAGTGAAAACCAGGAAAAAAACTGAACTATTGCCAGACGCCACATGGTAACCGGAATATCTTTAATCAGCGACAAGAGGGAAGTGTGCGATTTTTCCTTTTCAGTAATATTGTTATATTGTTCGTATTCCTTAGGAGGATATTCCTTGGTGGTAAGCGAAGTCCATAAAACGGTTATAAGTAATGCTCCTCCACCAAAATAAAACGCCCAGATAACCGTAGGCGCTACTTTTTCGCCCGGAGCCGGAGTATTGGCAACACCAAGCCAGGTCAATACAAAGGGGAGCATAGACCCGACAACCGCACCGGCATTGATCAAAAAACTTTGAATAGAATATCCCCGGTTTCGCTGCTTCTCAGAAACCATATCGCCAACCAAAGCCCGGAAAGGCTGCATGGTTACGTTGAAGGATGTATCCATAAACAACAACATAAATGCCCCAAAAAACATGGGAGGCAGCAGATAGGCAAAAAACTCGGAATTGGGCATAAAAAACATAGCCAATGCCGAAACAAACGCTCCACCTAAGATAAAGGGTATTCTTCTTCCCAAACGGGTCCACGTTTTATCGCTTGAAAGCCCAACAATGGGTTGAACTATCAATCCTGCAAGCGGGGCTGCAAGCCAGAAATAACTTAATTGGTCAACATTGGCTCCGAGAGCGGACAAGATTCGGCTGGTATTGCCGTTTTGGAGTGAGTAGCCAATTTGTACTCCCAAAAATCCAAAACTCATATTCCAGATTTGCCAAAAACTTAGTTGGGGTTTAGGTTTCATAAGCTGGTGCTTTATTTAAAATTTGTGGTAAAAATAAGAATATTTTTAAACATAATTCACCAATTATTTTAACCTATCGTGGATAGTTTATAAATAATGATCAGGTAATTTATAGCCGTCAGGCTTTGGGTATGGTAAAAATAAAGCGGCTGCCTTTTCCTATTTCGCTTTCCACCCATATTTCTCCGCCATTTTTCTCAATCAATTCCTTGCAAAGCACCAAACCGAGTCCAGTACCCTGCTCATTGTTTGTTCCCATTGTTGAGTAGTGTTTATCGGCACGAAACAACTTCTCAATATTTTCTTTACTAATGCCTATTCCTGAATCGGAAATAGAAATAACCACAAAATCGGGCATCTCTTGTGCAGATACAAAAATCAGTCCACCGGAATGGGTAAATTTCAGGGCATTGGATATTAAATTCTGTAAAATGGAATGAAACATCGTGTGATCGGCTAAAACACGAGTATCGGCAGGTATCTTCTGCTCAAAATTTATGTTTTTACGAAAAGCATTTCCGCTAAGCAACGTAAAAATATTGTTTACTTCTTCGGTAACATCCAATGCTTCCGGCTTAAATTCCACCTTCCCGGTTTGCAGGCGCGACCAGTCCAAAAGATTTTCTATCAAAGCATATACATTTTTGGTTCCAGTTTGGATATGATTGACATACAATCGGATTTCATCTTTGGATAAATAATCAAAATCCTCGGCCAACACATCGCAAAAGCCCAGCAACCCATTAAACGGACTTTTTAAATCGTGCATCACAATGGAGAAAAATTTATCCTTGTTGGCGTTCATTTGTTCCAACTCAATGGCTTGCTTTTTAAGCTTTTCTTCGTTTTGTTTTTGCAGAGTGATGTCGTGAGAATAAACGGCTATCTTTGAAACCGTATTTTCATCATCTAAAACCGGTAAAAAATAGTTATCAAAATATTTTCCATTATTCTCATCTTCAAACCGCAAAGGTTTCCCGGTATTCATCACTTCTTCAAAGCGGGCTTTCCGCTTAAAATGAGTTTCTTCATTAATAAGTTGAAAAAGATTCTTGCCAATCATCTCGTCCTGTTCATATCCATTGCTTTCAGCCATGGGATGATTAAGGGTGAGCACGGTATAATTTTTGTCTACAAGCAACAGTAAATCTGTCGTAGCATTCAGCAAAGCCTTGGTTGTTGACAAGGAATCTTTAAGATTTATTTCCAGATCTTTTTTTTCGGTAATATCACGGGCAATAATGACGGAATGATTTTCACCTTCAATAGTTTTAAACAGGTTTCCGATACAATCGAACCACTTCCATCCGCCATTTTTAGTTTTTAATCTGAATTCAATTTTAAAAAAGCTACCATGATGATAAGCCATGTCTATCATATGGCTCAATTTGTCTTTATCATCCGAGTGAACAATGGACAAAGAATTGGCGCCGACAATTTCTGCCGGATCATAATCCAATAACGTATTAACCGTGTTATTTATATAAATAAAACGGTAATTGGAATCCAGTTCAGCAATCAGATCGTTGCTGCTCTCAAGCAACAATTTGAACCGCTCATCCGATTTTGACAGGGGTAAGTCGCTAAGAACTTTATCATCCTCTGGCATTGTATTTTCGTTATTATTACTATGCCCTTGCATCTAATTCTAAGATATAGTAAAATGGTGTTGCGTTGAATTAATTGCCCATAAAAAAAACGGTAAAATATCCGGATAGCTCTAATTATTATCTTGAATTTAAAAACAATTACTTTCCTCTTCCTTGAATAACAATAAGTACCGTATAGACTAAAATTTTAAAGTCCATTGCCAGGGACATGTTTTCTATATAAAGGATATCATATCTAAGACGTTCCACCATTTGATCAATGTTTTCGGCATAGCCATATTTTACCTGTCCCCATGAAGTAATCCCTGGTTTAATTCTGAGTAATAAGCGGTAATGAGGGGCCTTTTCAATAATTTGGTCAATATAATATTTGCGTTCGGGGCGGGGACCTACCAGTGACATATCGCCTTTAAAAACGGAATAAAACTGAGGAATTTCATCCAACCGGAATTTACGGAGTATACGCCCAAAGGGAGTAATCCGTGGATCATCCTTTGAAGCAAGTCTGGGTCCATTGGTTTCGGCATTTTTATACATTGACCGGAATTTATGCATAACAAATGGCTTCCCTTTAAGGCCAATACGTTGTTGAGAATAAAGTATGCTTCCGGGAGAAGATAATTTAACGCCTATGCCAACAATAATATAAACCGGAATAAGTATAACCAGGCAAATAAGTGAGGCCACTATATCAAGTATTCTCTTAAGGGATTGCTGCCATTCGGGCATTAAATCGGGGAATATCTGTATTAAAGGCGCATGGAAAATAGAAGTCGTTTTCACGGTACCAAGCAGTATATCCTGCATATCGGGAATAATTTTTATTACAACATCGGTTTCTTCCACTTCGGCTATGATTTTCTCGATAACCCGGTGTTCGGAGTATTCAATGGCTATGATAACTTCTTCCACATTTCGTTCCTGAATGATGGTCTTTAAATTCTTGTAGCTTCCCAGATGTGGCAAATACTTGGCAAGGGAATAACTGCTGTGTTCGACAGCATTAACAAATCCAATAAAAATATTGCCGGGAGATTTTTTTTGATTTTGAATCTCATTATAAATGGCTACTGAATTACCGTTGCTGCCAACCATAACCGTATTAAAACCCATTTTCCGGCTATGAATTTTATGAATTGTAATCGAAGTAATGGTGAATCGTAAAATATAAGTGATAAAAAAATGCAGGCCGAAAAGGACTAAGAATGTTTTATAATAGGTTTTATAGGAGGTTATGACATCGTCGAGTATCAAAGCAAAGAAAATAATAATTACGCCCAAGAGAGTAATAAATAAAGTTTGTCCCATTTCTCTTACACGGGTTTTACGATATATCTTTCGATAGCTCCCGATTATAGTATAAAGAATTAACCAAAAGGCGGGGATTGCACAAATGCCAATATAAAAATTATAGTCGGAAAAAATATCTTCAAAGCTATGAGGGACGCCGGGTTCGGTGATATATTTCCGGTAAATAAAAAACAATCCCCAGGCAACAACAGCAGAAAAAAAGTCGGCAAGGACATACTTAAAAACTTGTAATTTTTTATTCATGATGACTGGTTAAAAATTTACCAACTTAATGTTGTCCAAATAAACTTGTGCTTTCGGTTCATCCGTATTTCTCATAAAACCAAAAAACACTTTAAAATCATCGGCTCCAAAATAGCTACTTACCGTAGGAGTAAAATTGACATAAATTTTATTCCACTTCTTGGATGGATTAACAATTAAAACTTGCTGCTGTACCTCACTGCTACCGGTATTTATAAAAAGCCCTATGGTAAAGCCTACGTTCGACTTGTAATTAAGTTCCATAAAAACGGCACTTACCGTCGAAGAAAATTCGTAGGCGTTGGATGAGGCTACTTCACACAAAGTCATGGTGTCCTGCAATAAACCATAACCCGAATAGTGGCCTTGAAATACCGAATCCGGTTGAGAATAGCGGATGAAAGAAGTATCGCTGCGCGAAGTTGCTTTCAGAGAAATTGTGTTCTGTTCAAAATCCTCCAACCATGAAAATTGGGTTGATGTTTTATAAGTGGTTGTTGGTTCAATTTTAATAACACTATCTTTAACCAGATTAAGTTGTTTTATTACATAGTCGTTGTAAAATGGATATGGCGCACGCGTACCGGCTATTCCGTTCAGTTTTATCCCGGCACTGATAGTAATTTTATGAACGCCTTCATATTGCAATGGAATCCTTGCCGGAAGTTCAAAAACGCCCACCGGTTCATCATCTACATACACCCAGGCATCGGTAATTTTATGGGAAGCTGTCCCCTGATGGGGATAATCAGTGGTCAACCGGATACTATCAATAGCGATGTAGGATGGAATTTTAGCCTCTTCTTTTTTATCGCAGGAATTTAGGCTAAAGATCAAGACTGTAAGAGTAATAAAGCAAAGATAATTTCGTAAATTTTGAAGTAGCATAGAAGTAGTTTTACCAACAGAAAAACCAACGGGAAAAAAATGAAAATATTGCTAATACTTAGGTTTTTTAATCAACTAATGTTCGTTGCATTTTATCCATAATCCGGTAGGCGACTTCGAGGGCATTATAGCCATCGTTAATGGTAACCGGCGGTGTGGTATTGTTAATTATAGAAGAGGCAAAACTCTCCAATTCCATTTGAATAGCATTGATAGGAACGATAGGCGGATGCTCAAAAAATATTTCCTTGCTTCCTTTGCCGTTTCCGAGATCTATGATCATGGAAAGAGGATTAGTGTTCGTTTCATCTACTTCGTTAAGCCTGATAATTTCCACTTCTTTTTCCAAAAAATCGACGGCAATATAGGCATCGCGCTGGAAGAAACGCGATTTGCGCATATTCTTCATCGAAATGCGGCTGGCGGTGAGATTGGCTACGCATCCGTTATCAAATTCGAGGCGGGCATTGGCAATGTCGGGCGTATCGCTGACAATGGCGACGCCGCTGGCGCTTATTTTCCGTATGTTCGATTTTACCACGCTGAGGATTATATCAATATCATGGATCATTAAATCGAGAATCACCGGAACGTCGGTTCCGCGAGGATTAAACTGAGCCAGCCGGTGTGTTTCGATAAACATGGGCTTGGTCAGGTATTCGCTTGCCGCAATAAATGCCGGATTAAAACGCTCCACATGCCCTACCTGCACTTTTACGTTGGCTTCGCTGGCAAGGTCAATCAATGCCCGTGCCTCCTTAGGCGTAGTTACAATAGGCTTTTCAATAAAAACATGTTTCGTCTTTTTCAATGCTTTGGAAGCACAACTAAAATGGGCAACGGTAGGTGTTACAATATCTACCACATCCACCGCGTCTATCAATTCGTCCATATCATGAAAAGCTTTTATATCCAGTTCAGCAGATACATTTGCCGCATTTTCACGATCGGCATCATAAAAACCCACCAATTCGTAAGTTTCTATCTGTTTAATACATTTAAGGTGTATTTTGCCTAAATGTCCTGCTCCCAGGACTCCTATTTTTAGCATGTTTATTATTTTTTTGCAAACCTACATGTTTTTTTTCAACTGATGAAGGCTTCAGACTAATTTCACCGATTTAATAAGAAATCCTCTACTTCCCAAAATCCATCTACTGCTCTTTTTGAAAAATGACGTACCTTTGGCACGCATTTTTTACAAAAAAACAGCTTAACTGGCAAAGAATATTTTTTAATGAAGACAGATACGTTTCGGCATAAAGGATTGAGGAAGATATTAGTTGAAAGCATACGCGCAAAAGGAATAACGGACAAAAATGTGTTGGCTGCACTGGAAGCCGTTCCCAGGCATTTCTTTTTCGATTCTTCTTTCCTCGAATTTGCCTACGAAGATAAGCCTTTCCCTATCGGAGCAGGACAAACCATTTCGCAACCTTATACCGTAGCTTTTCAAACCGAATTACTCAAAATCCAAAAAAACGATAAGGTGCTCGAAGTGGGAACCGGATCGGGCTACCAGGCTTGCATACTGGCGAAAATGGGAGCCAAAGTGTTTTCCATCGAACGGCAGAAAAGTCTTTTCCAAAAAATAAAAAAACTATTACCCGAAATGGATTATACCATAAAGGTATTTTACGGCGACGGCTACAAAGGACTTCCTCCCTTTGCTCCTTTCGATAAAATTTTGGTTACCGCCGCCGCACCATACATTCCCCAGCCCCTCATCGAGCAGTTAAAACCCGGTGGTATCCTTGTGGTTCCTGTAGGTGAAGGCGATGTTCAGATTATGCACCGCATCATCAAAGATGCCGAAGGCAACCTCACCACCGAACATCACGGCACGTTCCGTTTTGTCCCTCTGCTTGGGGATAAGGCGGAGGAATAGTCCGTAATTCACGCTTTTTCTTTATAAAACTAAATGGTAAGCCGGCAACGGACTGAAAAATAATTCCCCCTGCCGGGGAAAAATCCATCTTTTTCCATAAACACGTTTGCCGTACTCCGCAGAGCAATCTCCGTGCTCCGGAGGTCGTTTGCCGTGCTCCGGAGGTCGTTTGCCGTGCTCCGGAGGTCGTTTGCCGTGCTCCGGAGGTCGTTTGCCGCGCTCCGGAGGTCGTTTGCCGCGCTCCGGAGAGCATTCTCCATGCTCCGCAGAGCATTTGCAGTACTCCGGAGAGCGTTTGTAGTACTCCGCAATGCGTTTGTAGCGCTCCGCAATGCGTTTGTAGCGCTCCGCAATGCGTTTGTAGCGCTCCGCAATGCGTTTGTAGTGCTCCGGAGAGCGTTTGTAGCATGAAATCGGGAAACAATATCCATTGCCGTTGACTTTAGTCAACGGAATTAGAAAAGCAAACAAATTCTGGCTTTAGCCCAACAAAAAGGGAAGCAAATGTGGCTAAAGCCAAAATAGCTGACTCCTTTTATCCGTCCCATAAATGGGACGGCAATAAATAAGCCTGATAATCAAACAATCTTTGTTTTTTAAATTAGGATTTTTATCCCGAACTCAGGTAAATAACAAACCATTAGTTTTTCAGCAAACTCACTCAGCCCCTCTCTTGGAAAGAGAACGGTGAATGAATGTTTTAGATTTCTCCCTTCGGTCGAAACGGTCGTCGCTGAAAAAAGGAAGAAAGCAGAGGGAGAGTGGGCAGATTCCGAGCCGAAGGCGAGGAACCCGTCACAATAATCCAAGAATCTGTTCAACCTTTGCCTCCATCGGAAGCTCTCCGTCTATCCAGTTAATGGTTGTGCCCCGGCGTTCCATGCCCCGGAACCAGGTCATCTGACGTTTGGAAAACTGATGGATGGCGGTGTTGAGCAGCCGGAACATATCGCCGTACGATAATTCACCGATAAGATATTGTGTAATGAATTTATATTCCAATCCGTAAGCCATCAACCGTTCGGGAGCAACGCCTTTCAGAAGAAGGTTTTCCACTTCCGCAATCATTCCCTCGCTTAATCGCTGTTCAAGGCGTTGAGTAATTCTTTCCCTGACTAAATTTCGGGGATAATTAATGCCAAAAACCACAGAATCTATCTCTGGAAAAGTATCGCCTTGCGGAGGTGTCTGATTATATATCTCAATCTCTATGGCGCGTATCAAACGGTCGCGGCTATCCGTATCGGTAGTGGCGTGCAGAGGTTTTAATGAGGATAGTAAAGCGCAAAGTTCATCGTCGGTTTGGGATTGCAGGGTTGTCCGTAATTCGGCATTTTCCGGCACCTCTGTCATACGATAACCTTTCAATACGGCTTCCAGATACAAACCCGTACCTCCGCAAAGGATGGGGTAGGCATTTCTCGAAACAATATTCTGGTATGCTTTTTTAAAATCGCGCTGAAACTCATAAACGCTGTATTCATAACCCGGCTCGGCAATGTCAATAAGATGATAAGGAATAAGCTTACGGCCAACCACGTAATCGGATAAATCTTTACCGGTTCCTATATCCATGCCGCGATACACCTGGCGACTGTCGGCACTGATAATTTCACCGTTAAGCCTCGATGCTAATTGAGCAGCCAGGGAAGTTTTACCAGTTGCTGTCGGGCCAAGGATGACAATCATTTTTGCGTTATTAAATGTTACGTTGTTTAACAGTCGTAATGGTTCAATTGTTTACTCGTAATTCGTAATTTTTAATTCGTATTTTTCTGACATTTTTCTTCCTCTGCCACCATGAAGTCGCGTATTCTGTTGAGTTCCTCTACCGGAGAATCTTTAAACGAAAACTGTTTAAAATCGATATTCAGTGTTTTGGATTCTTCGGGATAGAAGCGTTCAAAATATTCCAGCAGATTTCGCTCGTCGTTATGTTCTGTTTCGTTTTGTCTTGATTTGAGATATTGCAGCACACGCAATCCATCCACTTTCTGATGGCAGGCACGGATAAATCGCTCCTTGGTAACCACATTTTTTCGCAGGGGTTCCCAAAGGGTATCCTTTTTATACTGCTCGGATAAAATAGCAGTCATGGGTGTTGGAACATCTTTTACAAATAATTGCTCAAAACTATTATAGGTTTCCAAAACTTCATCGAAGAGGCGATAATCATAAACAGGGTAGCTGCTCCAATCGCCGTCTCTGCCTTTAATCATGGCAGGACCCGTTCCGAAGAAAACCCTGTCGGAAAAACGGGCAGCCGGATAGACTTTTTCTTTGTTCCAGGTAAGTACGTCGCCCATCTTGCAAAGTTTTTGCAATAGATAGAAATCCTCACCACTTTTCTGAGGAGTCATCCCACCGATGGAGCGGTAAGCCCATACAGGTATAGCCATAGCCGAGCCCAAAGCAGTGAAACGATAGGGACTTTTAATCCGCCAGAGGTTAAGTGCATAATGGCGCATGTATATTTCATAACGCAGTATACACCTGTCGGTAAGCTCATCGCCGGTAAGCTTATGATAATAAGGAACGGCAATAGCCGTAGCATGAATATTGGAAGCTATATTGTCGGCTATACTTTGCAGGTAATGTTCGCCAAAAGTTGTATCTCCATCAAGGCTAACAATGATATCGGATCCATAAGCAACTTTATCAATGGCATCCATCACTGTTTTGCGCGCCCATCCCACCCCGTGTTGTTTCCCTTTCCAACCCGAGCCCGGGCTGAAGCGGTCAATAATGGTCAGAGGTATTTTCGAACCGGTAAATCCATTTTCGAGTAAACGTATCGTACGCATATTATTTCTGCACACCAACCGTTTTTCTTCGTCATTCCACCATTCGTCGGGCTGATTTACGCATACAAAAACCTCAACCGGATTGGACACTTTCTGTTCGCACAACGAATCCATAACTGACTGTACCGTTTCTAACTCGTCCATCAAAGGAAGGGCGATAAATATTTTTGAAGTTTTTGAAATTTTCTGGTTCAACATTGGCGAAAGTTAATGAATTTTGTATATTTTCGCTGCAAATATACGCATAAATGGAAAGCATAGATTGCAATGATATTCACACCCTTTCCAATCCGCTGGAAGTGGTTGTGAAGCACAGTAACTTTGACCTTGAAATTAATTTTCAGACAAAGACAATTAGCGGAAAAATAACCCATCAAATCGAAAACCTGACGGACTGTCAGACACTGATTTTAGATACACGGGGATTAACAATTCAAAAAGTTTTGCTCGATGAAACAGAACCCGCCTCTTTTGCATTAGGCCAGGAACAAAACTCATTAGGCAAACCCTTAGAAATAACTATAAATAAAAAAACATCAAGCGTAAGCATTTTCTATTCCACTTCGCCCGAATCTCCGGCATTACAATGGTTAACCCCCGAACAAACTTCGGGCAAAAAGCATCCTTTATTATTTACATTATCTCAACCCATTTTTGCCCGTTGCTGGTTTCCTTGTCAGGACACCCCATGTGTACGTTTCACCTACACTGCCGATATCAGGGTACCAAAGGACATGCTCGCCCTTATGAGCGCCGAAAATCCACGAGAAAAAAATCCCGATGGCTTATATCATTTTCAAATGAATCAGCCGGTTCCTTCATATCTGGTAGCATTGGCAACAGGTAACTTTTGCTATGAAGCCGTCGACGCAAGAACAGGTGTTTATGCGGAACCCCAAATCATAGGAAAAGCTTTGTGGGAATTAGCCGACATGGGCAAAATGTTAGATGCTGCCGAAGAACTTTGCGGCGATTACCGTTGGGGACAATTTGACGTACTGGTTCTACCCCAGGCATTTCCTTTAAACATGGCTGGAAATCCAAGACTAAGTTATATAACCCCGACTATCTTATCGGGTGATCGTTCGCTAACATATATTCTTGCTCTTGCCATGGCGCATTCGTGGCCGGGAAGCCTGGTAACGGTTGCTAACTGGAGCGAAATATGGCTCAACGAAGCGTTTGCCCTTTACATTGAACGCCGTTTGATAGAAAAGCTTGATGGAAAATCGTTTGCCGATATACTTGCCGTTTCCGGTTATCAGGATTTACATCAGGAGTTTAAAAATATTGGATATTCCAGCGATTATACACAACTTAAACCAAATTCTCCCAGTCGTTTACCTAATGAAGACTATTCCCTTATTATTCGTGAAAAAGGATATTTATTCCTTTTAAAGATTGAAAAAATAATAGGCAGGGAACACTGGGATGCTTTTCTGAAAAACTATTTCAATGAACTGGCATTCCAGCCGGTAACAACCGATACTTTTATCGAATATTTTGAACGACAAGTCATAACCGGTGATAAAAAAACAGAAGATCAATTAGGATTATTTAAATGGATATTTGAAAGCGGATTGCCTTCCAACTGTCCTATGCCTAAATCAATCCGCCTATTCAACGTCAGCCAATTGATTTTTCAATGGAAAAATGGCACTCCCCTGTCGGAACTTAACACCAAAAAATGGTCAACCCACGAATGGATGCATTTTCTCCGGCACCTTCCGGCCAACCTCACCCCCGATCAGTTGAGCGACCTGGACGAAACTTTTGGCTTCAGCTTTACGTTAAACCCAAAAATTTTAGCTGCCTGGTTGTTGATTGCAATAAACAACGGTTACAAAAACTGCTATGCGTTGACCGAACATTTTCTTACCACTGTCGGAAGAAGTAAATTTATCATTCCCCTTTACAAAGCCTTGATGGCTTCAGAAGAAGGTCGTGTGTTTGCAAAAGAAATCTATAAGAAGGCAAGACCAAATTATCTTTATGCAAACACTTCTATATTAGATAAAATACTTGAATTTTCGGTTTAAAAAATTACCAAGCAATTTTGTTTGTTAATTTTTAATTTGGCAGGCTATATTTATATCCGGAATTTCTTTCCGGATATATTATCAATAATTTGGTAAAGACTTTTCTTTCTTCAAAAAAATTTCAAATAATTTTGTTTATTAAACAATGTTAATTAATTTTGCAGTGTTAATTTAATAAACAATGTTAATTATGGAAAAGAAAGAAATTCAGGAACAACGAATGAGAGGATACTTCATTCAGGCTACCAAAGAAATGCTGAAGGGTGAAGGCTTGAAAAGTGTAAGTGTCAGAAGCATTGCCGATCGCGCAGGCTATTCCTTTGCCACCATGTACCATTATTTTAAGGACATCAACGAATTGGTGTTTTTATGCGTACAGGATTTTCAAAATGAATGCGAAGCATTTGTCAAAAGCGATACGGCTAACAACGGTGAAGGAACCGAAAAAATCAAGGCAATTTCAAAAGCCTATATCAAGTATTTTGTACAATATCCAGGCATTTTCGAGCTATTTTATCTCGAACGAATTTCGGACATAGACAAAAAAAAGCCGACCTCCGAATTGATCTGCACCTTCCTCGACAGGTTATGTGCCGATGAATGGAACAAATGCATTCAACAGAAAACAATTCGTCCGGAGCAGGCTCAACTCATCTGGAATGAAGTCAAATACATGGTTACCGGCTTATTACTATTATACATGAACCGCAGACATCCTTCTGCCTTCAGCGAATTTGTTAAAATTGCCGATAGTCAGTTAAACTTTATTTTTAGCAACATCAGTAATAAATAATCATAAAGACGGGACCAATAATGGAAACGAACAATAGTTTAATTTATGGCTGTATGGGTTTGGGTGGCGGTTGGAAATCGACTACGCTGACTGCTGAAGATGAAAAAATAGCCGAAAAAGCTATTTTTGCAGCGCTTGAAATTGGAATCACCACTTTTGATCATGCCGATATTTATGCCTATGGCAAGGCCGAAGAAGTATTCGGGAAGGTTTTGAAAAATCATCCCCATTTACGTGAAAAAATTATTATCCAATCCAAAACCGGTATTTGTTTGCACCAGGGACCTAATCATTCCAATTATTATAACCTTAGCAAGGAATATATTATAAACCAGGTGCATTCCATTTTACAACGATTGCAAACAGAATATCTCGACGCCTTGCTTCTGCACCGCCCCGACAGCCTCATGGTTGCCAGTGAAATAGCTGAAGCTTTTGACTTTCTAAAAACCAGAGGCTTGGTCAGGCATTTCGGTGTTAGCAATATGTCGGTTGAGCAAGTCAGGCTGATTCAGCATTATATAGATGAACCATTGATTGCTAATCAACTACGGCTAAGTCTTGGGCATTCGCTTATGCTTAACACTGGCGTAAGTATAAACACGGATATGATTGCTTACGATGGCGGAATGCATGGGATGCTCGAATATTGCCAGCTTAACCACATGGCTATTCAAGCCTGGAGTCCACTTCACAAAGGTTTATTTACCCGCAACCCTGATGATTTGCCCGAGGGCGCGGAAAAGGAAACGTCCAAACTACTTGTCCGGCTTGCCGGAAAATATGGTGTAAGTCCCAGCACAATCATGCTTGCCTGGTTGTTCCGTATTCCATGTACCATTCAACCCATCATCGGGACGACTCAACCCGACAGAATACGCGATTATAAGGATGCCTGTAAATTGGAAATAAGTCGTGAGGATTGGTACCACTTATGGATTACCGCCAGGGGAAATTCACTTCCATAAGATTAAAATAAAAACAATCATCCGGTGATTAGTAATTTTTGGAAAGGTGTAACAATAAAAAAGCCGCTTCATCGGTGAAGCGGCTTTTTATTCTGATTTCCGTTGAATTATTTTAATTGCAGGTTAAAATACGGAAGCACAGTTGAGTAGTTCTTTTCATCCACTTTTACCACAAAACGGTCATTTTCAAAAATATAAATTTCATCAACTTCATCACCAGATGGAAGATAATTATGGTACATGTATGCCGATTGTCCGTTACGGGTAGATAACAACTCCATCCATACAAAATTATCGGTTGGTTTGTTGTTTACGATTTCGGGCATTTTCATGTGCAATGTTTCATTTTTGTAATACCCCTGCAATTGATCGTTCGACAAGGTCATACGCTCGCCAGTAGCTAAAAAATAGGTAGTTTGGAATGTTCCGACTTTTACTTTAGTACAATAAATTGTACCTTTTGAAGTGAGAAGGTAACTGAACGAAGTTTTCGCATTGGAAAAGGACGTGAGAGTCAGGGTTACCAGTAGGGTTACGATCATTAATTTTTTCATGGTTTGGTTCCTCCATTAATTGTTTGATAAATTTTTTGGTTTGTTTTTTGGTTCTTTTTGGTCAAAGACCTTTGGACTTTATCAAACACACTTCGTGCCAAAGACAATATATTATTGTTTATCAATATATTAAAATCAAAAAACAAGAAAATAAAATGGACGTTGTAATCGTTTCGAACAATAAGTGTACGTAAATGTACATTGCTCATTATACTACGAAAACATTATTTTCAACACCAAATTAGCGAGTTACAATTTTGGCAAGGTTGGCGAAAAAATAGCGGGGGAAAATGTTATCCATTTTCCCCTGCTATCGTATTATTTTCAGGATTTAATCTTCAGTTTTTTAAACAATGCATCATCCTGGAGCAACTCAATAGATTTTTGAAGTTCCTCGTCAAGAGGGCTAACCATTTCGTAATAAGAACTTATTTCAAAGAGATTACGTGCGATAAGACCTTTAAGAACAAGTTTTATATATTTTTCGGATGTCTGGAAACCTTTTTCATCCATTTTTACGCCTTCTTTTTCAGCAAAATCGGTAAATTGCTTCAGAAAACCCTGGTCTGTCTGGAAACCATCAGAAAAGCTTTTAAGATCAGGATAACTATTTTTAAATTCAGCACGATGATCCTCAACATACTGGGTAGTAAATTGATTTAAAATACCTTTACGGATAAGATCGGCATAATAATCTGAAATTTTGGTAGAATCCCAGGGAATAAACACATCGGGCATAATTCCGCCACCACCATAAACCACACGCTTTGCCGGAGTATAATATTTGAGGGAATCGGGAAAATGAATGCTATCGGAATTTAACAATTCACCATGTTTAAAGCGTTTGTATAAATCTTCATAATAATCGTCCACACCAGAAGCATACGACTTTTGGATACATCTTCCGGTAGGTGTATGGTAACGGGCAGTGGTGAGACGGATTACCGAACTGTCGGGCAGCATGAACGGACGTTGAACTAATCCTTTTCCAAACGAACGTCGGCCTACAATAAGTCCTCTGTCCAAATCCTGAACGGCGCCCGCAACAATTTCACTTGCCGATGCTGAACCTTCATTAATCAGGATAATTAATTTACCATTTACAAATTTACCATTGGGATCGGAATAAAAGTCCTGACGTGCGCTTCGCAACCCTTCGGTATACAGCAGTAGTTTGTTCTTTTCAATAAACTGATTAGCCAGGTCAAGGGCAATATTCATGTATCCACCGCCATTTCCTCTCAGGTCGAGTATCAGATTTTTCATTCCCTTTGCCTTAAGTTTATCGAGCGCTTCCAAAAATTCCTTGGTCGAACTTTCGGAAAAACGACTAAGTTTGATGTAGCCAATTTGAGGCGTTGCCATAAAGGCAGCATCTATGCTAAAAGGTGAAATTTTATCTCGGGTAATCGTAAAATCGAGTAAACTCTTTCTGCCTTTACGAAAAATACCGACTTTGACCTGAGAACCTTTTTTCCCGCGGAGTTTTTCCATGACAAGTTTGTTGCTTATTTTTTTCCCAAAAGCATCTTCTCCATTAATTTTGATAATCTTATCACCTGCCATAATTCCCACTTTTTCAGATGGGCCACCCACAATGACTCCCACAACCAAAATCGTATCCTTAAAAATCTGGAATTGGACGCCAATTCCTTCAAAACCCGTAAGAGGTTCATTTGCTTCATTTAACTCAGCCTTAGGAATATATACTGAATGAGGGTCAAGCTCCTTCAACATCTCCGTTAACGCAGCATCCGTCAGTTTGGGCTCGTTTACCGTGTCCACATAAGCATAGCGGATAATTTGTATAGCCGCAGCAAATTTCTGGAAGGTCATCTTTGAATCAAAATTCTGAGATTGAACCGTTAATGGCAAACAAACAGAAATACAATATAATAATAAAAGTCCTAACCAATCGACATGTCTTTTTTTCATTTGTAAACAATTTTTAATTATAAATCGTGCAATTCGTCCCACCGAGTTATTTGGGGTTGGAACTTGTTTCATAAACTTTTTTAATGATTTAAATACGTAGTTTCGGATAAACAGTTTTGATTTTTTTGTAAGATAATTAGATAGAAAACGACGATAAGCTGACAAAATTACATGCAAAAAAAGTTTCCTTCTGAACCAAAAGTCAAAAATAGTACAAAATGCTTTATCTTTGAAGCTAAAATTCTGATTTGGGAAAAATTAACATACCGGGCCTGATTATTGATTACTCAACAGTAAAATATATTTTCTATGCTTAACGAGAGAAATAAACTGATAAAAAGTCTGATTTTCCCTTTCATTTTAATTCTTATTTTATGGATAATCAAAGCTGCCGAAGTTTTTTTTGGTTTTGATCTGGGATTTTTAGGAATTCTGCCTTTAAAGGCACGAGGAATGGTCGGCATTTTCACCTCGCCACTTATTCATGCTGATTTTGGGCATCTTACTTCCAACACTCTGCCTTTGTTTGTTTTAACTGCCGGCTTATTTTATTTTTATCGTGAAATAGCTTTTCGTATCTTTTTTCTGAATTGGTTCCTGGTAGGGTTATGGGTTTGGTTGTTTGCCCGCGGTGAAGCCTATCATATCGGGGCAAGTGGTTTGGTTTATGGTTTGGCAAGTTTCCATCTTTTCAGCGGGCTGATCCGCCGTGAACCCAAGTTAATGGCATTCTCACTTTTAGTAATTTTTCTTTACGGAAGCATTATTTGGGGAATATTTCCACAGTTTTTCCCCAACAAACCTATTTCATGGGAATCGCACCTTATGGGATTGATTTCGGGAATTGTTCTGGCTGTTTATTATCGCAACGATGGCATCCAACGTAAAAAATACGAATGGTCTGAGGAAGAAGATGATGACGAAGATGCCGAATATGCTCAATATTCCGAATCGGGCGAACCGCTACCAAAAGAACCTGAAAAGAAAGATGAAAATAAACCGGAATATCAATCCGATTTAACAAACGATAAGTATAAATTCAACTATTAATTAGCGGATTATTGTAACAGAACCTTTAAAGACATCATCTTTAAAATAGCCTTTACATCTAAGTATATAAAAGTAAACGCCATCCGACAAGCCATCGCCACCCCAGGAACCGTCATAGTTGTTCTTCTCATAAACTTTTCGACCCCACCGGTTAAAAATGACTAGCTCTGAACTAATGTATTCATCAAGATTTTTAATAACAAAATTCTCATTAGGCCCTCGTCCATTGGGCGTAAACACATTAGGAATTTCAAGTTTTATTTCTTCAATAGGCAACTCAATGACGTAAGTAGTATCGCAGCCGTTTTCATTTTTAACCCAAAGTGAAACCTGGTACGATTTAACATCCTGTTTGTAATATTTTTTAATGGCAACATAGGTATGCGAAGGGTCATGTTCTTTGGAAGTGGTACTATCGCCAAAATTCCATAGCCAGTCGCTAACCGGACTATCCCCGGATTCGGTGAATGAAAATTTAACGGTAGGGTTTTGTAAATAAACTTTATCTGTATCGGTTTTAATTTCAACCTTTGAAGCAGGATATGCATCCACCGTAAAGACGGTATCAAACCGGCAGCCATTGCCATCGGTAACCGAAAACTGATGATCGCCAGGACATAAATCCACAGCTACCGTATCGAATAATGCGGCATGGCTATCCCATAATAAATGATAGGGTGGCGTTCCGCCGGTAATTTTGGCGCGGTATTGTCCGTCGCAGGTATCGGCGCAACCTTTATAAAATTGTTCCATAAAAACCTGATAGGGCGGTTGTACTTTAACTTCAACCGTATCAGTACAAAAACTTAAACCGTCGGTTACGGTAACAAAATATTTGGTCGTCTTTTTTGGTTTTACTTTTATTGAACTGGCCGTAACTCCGGTTGACCAAACGCAAGCTAAGGTTGAAGGCTCTACAGATAAAACAACACTATCAGGGCAAATTAGCAGCGTATCATGAGGTATAATACTGAATTGCAGGAATGTTACGAAAGTGGTATCTTTCTGTATATTATGATTAGCGGTGGTATCGGTAACCGTAATTGAATATTGCCCTGGAGCTACAACCGTAATCTGCTGCGTTGTATCTCCGGTACTCCATAAATACGTTTGAAAATCAGCGCCAGCATCCAGAATTACCGGATTGTTCCGACATCCTCTTGTGGTATCCGGAAGTTGTAGCGTTTGCGAATAAGATAGAGAAAAGATACCTAAGAAAAAAGTTAATAATAAAATGGTTTTATTCATACCCGGAAATTTGGTAGCGAAAGTATAAAAATTATTAATATCAACCGGAAAATCGCCGGTAATAGTACGATGCAATAATTATAAACGGTAAGCAGCAAGTTATATTATAATTTATTACAAACTTAGATTATTTGCAGCACCTATAGTTTATCAATGGGTATTACAAAAACTTAAATACTTTTCTGAAATACCCGAAAACGTTTGATGACTTTCGCTCCTATTTTTTCCACTTCGGCAAGCATCTTATGGTTGGTTTCGAGAACAAGATGCACTTCCATAGTTTCCATTTTGGCTTTACGGGCAGATTCGAGCAGACGCAATCCCATAGGTATTTCCAATCCAAGACCCTGGTATTTCGGCTTTATCGAACCCAGCATCAGGTCAAGTTGTTTGGATCTTTTGGCAGTCCATATAATTTGAAAATAGCCAAAAGGCAAAATGTGCCCCTTCGATTTTTGAATTCCCCTGGTCAGCGACGGCAATCCAATAACAAATCCGGCAATTTCACCATCTTTGGCAATGATTTTAAGAAAACGCGGATCAAGCAGAGGCATATAGCGGGCAGCAAAATCATTCATTTCCCTGTCGTTGAGCGGCACAAAGCCATAAATATTACTATACCCTTCGTTCATCAGATGAAGAACGGGAATAATATACGGCTTTATTTGGCTGCGCTTAGTAAACTCGATGACTTTGTAATCCGATTTTTCCTGAAAACGCTGAAGGATACGGGTATGAAGTTCGGGAAATTTTTCAGGAATATCATATTTGTAAATCAAACAATCCACTTCTTTGGTAAATCCTTCTTGTTCAACCAGAGGGATCATATAGGGTAAATTACAGGGAGCATCAATGATGGGTGGATATTCAAAGCCCTCAATCATAAAGCCTTGAGGATCTTTATCCGAAAAACCATAAGGGCCTATCAGTTTGTTCATCTCTTTTGCCTTTGCCCAATCAACGATGGCTTTTATCAAAGCATGCGATACTTCAGCGTCGTCGTAACATTCAAGGTAACCAAACCTTCCGTTGGATTCGTTACGTAGCAGATTATATCTCCGGTTGATAATTCCCATAATACGCCCCACCACTTCTCCATCTTTAATGGCAAGCAAAAGAATGGTGTCACAGTAATCGAAGGATTTATTTTTTTTAGGATTAAAAAAATTCCATTCATCAAAATATATAGGTGGGAGCCAGTTGGTATGGTTTTTATGTATTTTTTCCGGAATATGAATGAATTTGCGTAAATCCTTCCGGCATTTAACTTCTTTTATTTCTATCATTTTTCTTTAACATTAAATTGAGCCATTGAATTTTTTCCAATTATTCGCGGCAAGCTGTTGTTTCCAATAAAAAAACATTAAATATCTTTTATAACTTTTATAAGCAAATCGGTAAGTCTTACCACGTTCTGATTAAAAACCTTCAGCACATCTTCCCAGGTTACCGGTTCTTCATCGTGTTTCCAACTATCATAGTCTGTACTAATGGCAATGGCTGCGTATGGAATTTCGGCTTCATTGGCAAGCATTGCTTCCGGAGCCGTACTCATATTCACAACGTCGGCACCCCATAAGCGAAACATTTTCGACTCGGCGCGGGTGGAAAATCTTGGTCCTTCAATGGTGATTATGGCACCGCTCGGATGAATATTTAGATTCAAATCGCTGGCCGAACGAAGTATTTGTCGCCGTAATACTTCCGAAAAAGGATCGGGCATGGCCACATGATGCAATCCGTTTTCAAACGAATCGAAGAAAGTGTTTTTGCGGAAACGGGTAAAATCAATAAACTGATCGGCAAGCACAAAATCGCCTCGTTGAATCTCTTCCCTGAGACTACCACAAGCCGTAGTCGCAATAATGTATTGGCATCCTAACTGTTTGAGGGCAATGATATTGGCTCGGTTATTTACGTGTGTCGGAGAAATGGAATGATTGCGTCCATGCCGCGAAAGAATATAAACTTCCTTTTCCTCCATCGTTCCACAAAAAAATGTTGAACTTGGAGAACCATAGGGAGTTTCTACAGATATTTCATTTATCTTATTGAAAATGTTGAGCTTTTCTAAACCTGAGCCTCCAATAATTCCAATTTTTATCATTTTTGCTACTAATTTGAGGGGGCTAATTTACAAAGAAGTTGATAAATACTATAAAATATTAAAATTTTATCCTCATTTGAATCTTAATTTCCTGCTTATGGCTGGCATTAATGGCTTCTAAGCCGCTACCTACAACTTGCTTATCGCCATAAGCGGTTTGCGAATATTTTATCCACAAATCCAGATTTTTAACCGGACAGAAAGCCATTAAAACATAGAACCGGCTTCCTTTGTTTTCGAACGAAGGCACAGAAAAAGCATACAACACGTCGCTTTCGTAAACATAAATTCTTTCATCATATCCATCGGTATCAAACAAACCGTAACCGGAAGTTAGCGACCACTTCTTGCTTTTGTATGAGATATCCTGAAAAATTAAAAAGCCATTTTTTGCCTCAGCATCTGTGACTGTATATTTTACATACTCTATCCTGCTTTTGAGTGAAACTGACGGAAAAGGAACATAATTCATCTGAAAACGGAAGGATTGCTTTTGTGTTTCATCCAAAAAATTGATTTTTGAGCTATCGCCGGTATGATTTATTTGTTTGTTTTTCAGATGGTATTGAAAATTTAAAGCAAGGCGATCGGAAGGCATATAATTTAACCGTGCAAGATAATCCGAACCTTTGGAAGGAGCATCCACACGGTATTTAAGCCACGGAAATGTAAAAAAATCGCAATAGCCACTTAAGTTCCAATATTTGTGCAATTTAGCATCAAAACCAAGGTATAAGCCTTTTTCGTTGGCATTGGTTGTATTTTCGCCAAAGGCATTGGAAAATTCGTTTTGATATTCTTTCTGATAATTGCGGTAAACGGCCGATAGCAACAAGCGTTCATCCAGATAGGCCGTCAAGCCGTGGATTTGTGCCAATCCTCCGTTTTCGCTACGTGAAATTTCGCCGAACACATTCAAATCCTTATACACGTAATCGTAATCTAAACCCATATTGAAATTACTTTTCCCATCAAAATCAAATGTATTGTACAATTGGTTGCCGGCATTCGGTTTTTTATCCATCATCATTTTAAAAGCCGTAAAACCAAGCCGAAGCGTATTATTTTTAAAGGTGAGATGTCCACCGGTTACCGTTTGTTGTAACCTCTTTTCGCCCTCAAGTTCACCGGGAGTACGATGATATCCCGTTTCCCTTATCGAGCCCAGCACAATAGTACCATCAGAAGTATCCTGAATGGCAGCATCCAGTTTTCTTACAGAATAAAAACCACTGAGTTCAAAATGACCGATTTGATACGTTGTGGCTATTCCTCTGAAAAACAAAAACTCATTCGCTGAGCTGTTGGGTGTAATGCCTCTCGACATCTTTTTTACGTTGGTTGCTTCGGCCGATTTTCCAAAGGCAAGGTTGGAACACATGGTTAATCCCTGGCCAAATTGCAGATGGTAATCGCCTATGGCCAAAGTTTTTAAATTATTAATATTTTTCAGAAAAAGATGAGCCGAATAAAAATCAAATCCATTTTTCCGGCTTCCGCGAAAAAATTCCTCTCCCGCATCTTTTTCAGCAGTGATACCCCAACGAATATCATCATAAAATTCAAAAGCATAGCGAAGATAAAGCTTATCCGGGCTTCCCAAATAACGAGCGTTGGGATTAGTATGAAGAAGCGAATCGCTTATGGATGAATAGCCTTCCTGTTTTTCGAGTATGCGCTGATAACGAAAATACAATTCATTTCTGCCTTGTTTTATCATTTCTTTGGGGGATATCTTTTTTCTTTCTGCTACCGGCATCACGGTAACATAAGGCGTAAGCCGGAGTATGCAATTTTCAGTAAAACCTTCAATGGCCAATAATTCGTTGACAGATAAAAAATTACCATAAACTTGGCGATAGGTAAGTAAATTATTGATTTGAATATCGTTCAGAAAATAAATATTTTTAAGATCTTCGGTTTCAGCGGAATTCAGGTTTAGCGGATGTTTCTGAAGATAAATCAGATGTTCGGTAATGTCGGTAAAATCAATCGCTTCATTCCTGATTTCCGTCAGGTTTTCCATATCCTGATCAAGGTTTCCGGTGGTTACCGGTTCCTGGGCATACAAACCGGACAGGGAATAAAATATTCCTGAAAAGAAGATCAGAACATTGATAATATGACTTAAACGGTTCATAACGAACCACTAAATTATTTATTCGACAAAAAATGATAGATAACTGAGAATTGTGGACTGAAGCCCAATACCTGGTGAACCGAAGACGCAACATCAATAGTAATATTTTTCAAATCCAAACCAAAACCAAAGCTTCCCAAAGTCGGATTGGTTGACATTCCGGTTCTGAGATATGCCGTCCTTATCACTCTATATTCCAATCCGGCTTTAAATTGTTGCTTTTCAATACTATTTTTTTCAATTTCCATAGTAGCTATCACCTTCCCGGAAAAAGAATACGATAAACCTGCACGTACAATGGCCGGAATGCGTTCGTTATCATAATCGGAAAGTTTCGCCATCACAGGATTAAAAACGTGAAATCCGAAAGTAATATCTTTGGAAAGAAAAGCTAAAATTCCTGCTTCAAAAGTAAAAGTACCTTTTTTACCATAATTTTCGCCCAGATGCACCGACAAATAATCCAACTGCACACCTGCCGATAGCCAATTTCCCAATCGCTTGGAATAAGATAAACCAATTTTGGTTTCGTTATAAAGTGAATAACCAAAATAAGAAGTAGTTACACCAAATACTCCTGTCTTCGCAGGAAAAACAAATGCTGCTGTTTTTTGGCTTAATTCTTTAACCAAAAACCGGTTTTCGAAACCAGCTCCCACAGCAATAGACTTAAAATCAGCTAAAGCAGCCTGGTTGTTGTGCACTGCCCAAAAATCGGAAAGGCACACCGAAGCATTAGCCATACCGGCGCCACGTCCTCCGGCAGGACTGTTTTCATGGGCTGCCCAAACGTCGGCACCATGAAAAATAAATCCGATAAACAGCAACAGGTATGCTTTCATCGAAATAAAATGAGACCACTAATTTACGATAAATTATTAAATTTGCATCAAAAAAAAGATATGAATTCACAAAATATTATTCAATTCCTGACTCAACTTAAAGAAAACAATACCCGCGAATGGTTCGGAGAAAATAAAAAATGGTACGAAGAAGCTAAAAAGGATTTTGAACTTTTTATCAATCAGCTTATACCGGAAATAGCAAAATTCGATAGCAGTATTGGGCTGCTGAATGCAAAAGATTGTCTTTTCAGGATATTCCGCGACATCAGGTTTTCGCCCGATAAAACACCCTATAAAACCAACTTTGGAGGATATATGGCAACCGGTGGCCGGAAAAGTATAAAAGCCGGTTATTATTTTCATCTTGAACCCGGTAATTCCATTTTGGCCGGAGGAATTTATATGCCTCAACCGGAGGTTGTAAAAAAATTAAGAACGGAAATTTATTTCAATGCCGAAAAATTTAAACAAATTATTGAAAATAAAGAATTTGTTAACTATTTTAACGTTCTCGACGACTCTGACAAGCTAAAAAAACCGCCGAAAGACTTTCCTGCCGATTTTCCCGACATTGAACTGTTAAAGTACCGTAGCATCAACATTGCCCATGCCATAAATGAAAAAATACTATACTCCAACGATTTGTTGGAATATAGTATTATGATTTTTAAAGCTATGCTACCGCTGAACCAGTTTTTGAACCAGGCTATCGAAAGCTAAGCGTCTATTTTAGCGTATTTGGCATTCTTTTCGATAAACTCGCGGCGCGGAGGAACTTCGTCGCCCATGAGCATGGAAAATGTACGATCGGCTTCCGTACCATTTTCGATAAGAACCTGACGCAGAGTACGGAGTTCTGGATTCATAGTGGTAGTCCATAATTGTTCGGCATTCATTTCACCAAGACCTTTATAACGCTGTATATGAATACCTTTGTCGTCGCCATTGGTTGAATATTTCTGTACCAGTTCCAGCCGTTGTTCTTCCGTCCAGCAGTATTCCTCTTCTTTTCCTTTTTTAATCAGATAAAGTGGCGGAGTGGCAATATACACATAACCTTGTTCAATAAGATCCTTCATATACCGGAAAAAGAAAGTAAGAATAAGTGTATCAATATGACTTCCATCGACATCAGCATCGGTCATAAGGATAATTTTATGATACCGGAGTTTATCAAGATTCAAAGCTTTGCTATCTTCATCGGTACCTACACTCACTCCCAGAGCAGTATAAATATTTTTGATTTCATCACTTTCAAAAACCCTGTGTTGCATGGCTTTTTCGACATTAAGAATCTTACCGCGCAATGGCAATATAGCCTGGAATTTGCGATCGCGTCCCTGTTTAGCCGTTCCACCTGCAGAATCACCTTCCACAAGGAAAATTTCACACAGAGAAGCGTCTCTCTCGCTGCAATCGGCCAACTTGCCTGGAAGACCGGAACCTGAAAGAATACCTTTGCGTTGAACTAATTCTCTTGCTTTACGGGCGGCATGACGAGCCGTAGCAGCAAGAATTACTTTATTAACAATGGTTCTCGCCTCTTTGGGATGTTCTTCAAGGTAGTAATTTAATTTTTCGCTTACCAATTGATCAACGATTCCCATAACATCGGAATTTCCAAGCTTGGTTTTGGTTTGGCCTTCAAATTGAGGTTCTTGTACTTTAACCGAAATAATGGCAGTTAATCCTTCACGGAAGTCATCACCACTAATATCGAACTTTAATTTAGCCAGCATTCCCGATTTTTCGGCATAGGTTTTAAGGGTACGGGTAAGCGCACGACGAAAACCGGCTAAATGGGTTCCACCCTCGTGTGTATTAATATTGTTGACATACGAATGAATATTTTCCGAAAATGAAGTATTATATTGCATTGCCACTTCAACAGGCACTTCGCTTTTAACACCTTCTATACAAATAGGTTCTGGCATCAGACATTCGCGATTACCATCCAGATACGTAATAAAATCTTTCAGCCCTTCGTCAGAATGATATACGGTACACAGGTATTGATCGTTCTCATCTTTTTCACGATAATCCGTCAGTTTTAACGTAATTCCTTTATTAAGAAAAGCAAGTTCGCGTAAACGGGAAGCTAAAATCTCGTAAGAATAAATTAATGTATTAAAAATGGTTCCATCGGGTTTAAAAGTAACTTCGGTGCCCGATTTATCGGTTTCGCCCATTTCTTTTACCGGGTAAAGCGGTTTACCAAATTCATACTCCTGAATAAATATTTTTCCCTGACGGAAAACTTTAACAGTCAAATGTTCGGAAAGGCCATTCACACAGGAGACGCCAACACCGTGCAAACCTCCGGAAACTTTGTATGAACCTTTATCAAATTTTCCTCCGGCATGCAAAACCGTCATTACTACTTCCAAAGCTGATTTTTGCTCTTTTTCGTGCCAATCGGTAGGAATACCTCTTCCATTATCATTTACGGTAACGGAATTATCGGGATTGATGGCAACATCAATTTTATTGCAATATCCTGCCAGCGCCTCATCTATCGAATTATCAACCACTTCGTAAACCAAATGATGTAATCCTCTTTCACTCACATCGCCTATATACATGGCAGGCCGTTTTCTGACAGCTTCCAATCCTTCCAGTACCTGAATGTTTTCGGCAGTATAATTTTCCTGAGCAGAATAATTTTTACTTTTTTCAGTCATAATCAATTATTTATACAAATTTGTAGAAGCTACAAAGGTAATAAAATTTAAGGAACGATTTACACAAAAATACCCTTAAAAGCATTGATTTTATTAACAATTACGCATATAAAATGTTTATAAATCCGGTCAAAACGAATAGGTAGCTCCGAGCAAAAAATTAAACCGTTGAGACGGATAATTATAATATTGAAAATATTTGGTATTCAGTATATTATTCAAATTCACAAAACCGGAGATTTTTTTGGAATAACGGTATTCCAATCCCAGATTGGCATCCACGGCACCATTTATGGTTTTTATATCCTCTATCTGCGGTTCTTCCGGTATGAAATCATCATACAAAACCCATCTATAATCTCTTACATACGTTTTTGTCCAGGCATAAATATCGGCTGTAGCCACAAATTTTTCGAGAAACTTATATTTGGCAGAATAACTGAATTTAAAATCGGGACAATTCCAGGGTTTACTTAGCTTATCCATTGAATAATGGAAGTAATCCGCATTCAGCGCCATGGTTATCTTATCGCCCATGTGGTAGGCTCCTTCTGCATGGATGTTAAAGAGATTAACATCATCGTAAACCGCCAGAAAGCGGTTTTTATAAACATTCACAGTATCAGTAATAAAGAAGGGCTGATTTTTCAAGGACGAGGACGAAATGCTTGCCTGTAAATCAATATCATTGGCTAAACGACTTTTAATTCCTGCAAATATTTTAAACGTATTGCTTGTGTTTTTTAAGGTAATGTCAGAATTTACGAAAGGGTTGTCCGTGGTAATTTCTTTATAGCTATTCCGTTGCAATCCACCGTCGATACCGGCTTCCACCAACAACACTTCATCCAATACTTTTAACTGCACCTTAGCAACCGGATATAAGTGAAATTTAGAAACATCGCCCGTTTCTATCACAGGATTTAATCCTGCCTTAAAAGTAAAATCATTAAAAACAGTACTGATATATGGTTTAATGGTTAAAATAGCGTTATAGTATTTGGTTAGGCTATCAGAATTATGATAATAATCCCATTGAGCCTCCAAACCAATAGATTGCATCTTGGTAAAATCAAATAATCTGAAATCTTTAACTCCGGCTCCACTTATCTTCAGGTTGGTTTCTCCTGTTTTGAAACGATCGGCAAAATGATAGAAACTAATATTGGTTGAATAATTCAAGGCCGAAGGTTCGGGATTGTCTGATTGAAATCCAACAGAAGCGTTAAAAAGGGCAAAGCGTTGACGAAGATCGCCTTTGGACGGTTGTACAAAAAAATCATCGGGATGGAAACCATAGAAATGAACCATACGGCGGCTGAAGCCCATTTCACCCGAAATCATTGTTTTGTTGGTAAAGAATTTTTTGCCATAGATATCCAATTGGTTCAAGCTATTGGTGCTTTTGTAATAGTCATTGATTTTTCCATTATCTGACAGATGCATCAGGTGTGCTCCCCAGGCATATTCATTGGTACGCAAGCTATTATAAAAAGCTTCCAGATAGGGAGTAAAGTAATTGCCCAAACCGCCTTTGACGTATCCTTTTGTCAATTCGGGCAGGGTTTCGCCGGCAATATTAGCCGGTTTAATGGGTTCAACCTGAAAAAAAGTGGGTACCAAAAAGGAACGTATGGAATAATTCAACGTTGGCGTTTCTGGTTTGGGAAGAGAAATCTCCGGAGTCAGGTTAATTTTAGAAGCATCTGCAATGGCAGGCTCATAAGGAGCCACTACGGTTACCTCTTCATTATAGGTTTTGTTCTGCGATATTGCCGGAATAGCTATAAGGACAAGTAATCCAAAAAGAAAAGAACGGTAAAAATGTTTAGCTGCTATCTTCATTTTTAATATATTTTCGGTTAAAATTGGACGATTATTGATTGCCATTGTTAGTTGGAGCGTTGGCTGCTTTTTCCTGCCCGATGATGGTATTAAATTTCTTGATTGCTTCTGTTTTCAGGTCGTCGCCATCATAATTGTCAATAATGCTTTGTAATGTTTGCTTCGCCTGGAAATTGTTATTTAATTTAACATACACATCGCTCAAAAGAATATAACCTTTAGCTACCCAGTAATCGAAGGAAGAAAATTTTTCGGCAAGTTCAAAAACAGTTTTTTCGGCTTCCTTGTAATTTTCCCCGACATACAGCAGATAAGCCACCTGGTATTTAGCCTGAGCGCCTGTTTCATTACGCGAGTTCTTTGCAACATCCAGGAACTGGGTTTTGGCCAAGCTGAGGTTGTTGGTAGCCAAGGCAGCAAGTCCTATGGTAAGATTGGCCTCATTGGTAAGGTTATCATTTAGTTTATCCTGACCCAGCAATTTTTCGGAAACAAAAATGGCGGTATCGTACTCATGTAAAAGATAATAACACCGCATCATTCCGGTAAGCGCTTCCAGGATATTGGCTTTATTCTCGGCAGTTTCGTTCAGACGCCGGTATTCGTTCAATGCGGGCTGATAATTTTTTAATGAAAATTGTATGTTTGCGGCATTGAGCAATGAAGTTTCTGTAAATTTACTCAGGGGTTGGCTAATTACAAATTCATATCCCTTTAAAGCATTTTCTGAATGGTTATTTTTATAATCGCACTCTGCTTTATAGAAGTTAGCATTTACAATAAAGGAGCCTTGAGGAAACTTAGCGATGTATTTTTCAAAACCCTGTGAGGACGCCTGGCAATCGCCGTTCATGTACAGGTTTTCGGCAGCCATATAGGAAATGGAATCCTGTTCGGAAGTGGAAACGTTAGAAAATGGAATTCTCTGTGTATAAGCCACATAATCATCCACACGGTTCATATCAATATAAATATTCTTTATGGTAACCAATGCTTCTTTGGCTTCGGGTGTGCCCGGATGATTATCTACAACATCGCAAAGACTTTGTAAGGCAAGTTCATTTTGGTTGTTATTATAGTATATCATACCTATTTTCAACTCGGCTTTACGGGCAAAAACGCTATGAGGCAATTCACTGACTATCTTTTTAAAACAAGTCATAGCATCTTCCAAATTATTCATTATCAAACACGTAACCCCAAGTTCATATTGTGCATTGCCCTGGTATGACGACCGCTTATAATTTGCTATTAAATCTTCAAGAGTAGCCACCTTCTTTTTCATGTTTCCCTGGGCGCCAAGCACAAGCGATTTCTGATAAAGAGCATAATCTGCATCCGCTATCCTGGAAGAAATTACTTTGTCATAATTTTCCAAAGCATCTGCATATTTTTTATTGATAAAATAACAATCGGCTAAACGTAAACAGGCATCGCTTACAAATTTGGGATCTTTTTTTGTTTTGCTTGTCAAATATTTACGGAAATTAATGCTGGCATCATCATAATTTTTCTTTTTAAAATAGACATAAGCAATATTATAATTAACCAGGCCATACATTTCCGAATTATAAGCGCCGGGTAGCAACAAAAAAGTGCGGTAATTGGAAAGGGCCTCTTCATAATTTCTTTTGCGGTAATAGCCCTCCCCTATCCAATATCGTGCATTGGCTACCAGTGTTTTATCATAAGTAAGTGTCAATGATTTTTTTAGAAGTTCAATAGCCTCATCATACTTTCCTTCGTTAAACAATTCTAAACCACGGTTATAGGTAATGCTTTGATAAGCCATTTTAAGCTTCTCATCTTTCACTTTAATATTTTCGAGGGAAGTAAATGCATCTTTAAAATTATGAGTCGAAATAAAAAGGTTAACCAAATAGACATAAAGCTCGTCAACGCGAGGCGATTCGGGATATTGATTGATGTATAATTTCAGGGATTTTATGGCTTCATTAAAAGGGTTTTTGCCAAGCTCATAGGATAATTTGGCATAGTTATAAAGGGCATCCTCACAAATATCCTTGTAATATGTCATTTTATAGGCCGAATAAAAAGCATTCCGGGCAAATTGTTTTTGATTGGTTTTAATATAGCATTCGCCTAAATGATAACATGCATTTTGAGTAAGTGAATCGTTGCTGTAAGCTAAATCCTGAAAAAGTGGAATGGCTTTATCATAATTGGACGTTTTATAATAAGCATAAGCTAACTGGTATTTTTCAGCCGGACTTACCCTATTTCGGGTTTTATCTTCGTACATTTCCAGATAAGGTAAAGCTTCTTTGTACTTTCCGGTTTTAAAATAAGCTTCGCCAACCAGTCGGGCAATATCGGGTATCTTCTTTGATTTTTCGTTATCGAGTATTGGTAAGGCGGTTTTCAACAATTCTTCATAATCGCCCTGGATATAATAGATTTGAACAATGTAAAATGGAGCAATATTTTTAAAGGTTTCATTGTTTTCCAATTGTTTAAAGCCCTTTAAAGCAGCTTCATAATTTTTCTCAAGGTAGGCAATGTGCGAATAATAATAATTAGCCGACGGAGCATATCCGGAATCCGAATCTTTAATTTTGTAGAAATCGGCTTTTGCTTTTTCAAATTGATTGGTTTTATAATAACTAAAGCCTTTTTTGAAATAGTATTCTCCAAACTCTTCATTGTTAAGGTTAAAAATATCTACCTTTTCAAATGCCTCAATAGCTTTATCATACGCTTTTTGCCGGTATTGGAATTTGCCAATCTGGAAATACGCTTGTTTTGCCTTAGGATTGTCGGGATGATTTTTAACAAAATTCAATAAACGGTATTCGGCATCATCGTGAAATAGTTCCAAAGCACAAAAAGCGGCATAATACTCGGCATTGATCTGCAAGCTTGATTCTGGATTATTGACACTGGTAATAACCGATGTAAATTTTTGAAGAGCAGCTCCATATTTCTCTTTTTCAAACAGTTCCTTTGCCAAACGGTAGTTATTGTCGGGATTGGTATAAATGGAGGTATTCTGTGCATGTAGCAAAGAAAATTTACCTAAAATCAACGGACATACAAGGATAATGCAAATGATTAATTTCTTCATAGTAATTTTTTGAAACGATGACTAAAATACATCAAAAAAGCAGCATAGCTCAAGCTGAAAAGCAAAATTTATTAACAAAGTATTCTTAACAACTTAACGAAGCGACAGAAGATATATTATAAAAAATCCTTCCCTAATCAAAGGGAAGGACTAATAAAAACAATCAATCTGTAAGCGGGATTCTGTTTCTCCGTAAAGGAGCTTCTATCATTTATCTGCGATAGCGGTCACCCGATACCTTTAACGACCTACCCCTCCCGACATTTCATCGATTACTCAATAAAAACTGAACGAGCAGCTCAGAAACCATTCAGTCTAATTTTAAACTGTAATGATTAACGGGATATATTCGATCTTTCAACCCATAAGGTTTACCCCCGTCGGAAGTCGCCTCCCGCCGTCGTAGGCTCTTACCCTGCGTTTTCACCCTTTTCCCAATTTGCATCAGGATGGTTATTTTCTGTGGCACTTTCTGTTCCCGGTTTTCACCGAGACCTTCCTGTTAGGAAGTATGGCGCTCTGCGTTGTCCCGACTTTCCTCCCTTCCGGTTTTACCCGAAAAAGCGATAGAACGATTGATTGTAAATCAATGCAAAGATACAAAGAATTGGCTATCTTTCGGAAATTTCATCGGGCAATTCAGGGGCGACGCATTAAGATAAAGAGCAATTAAGTGTTGATAAATATGGTTTAAAAATAATTGAATATCAGCATAATAGATTTGTTTAGGTTATTATATTTGATTATATTTGCCTAATAATCAAATGTATAATTAATTTGGGCGATTCAAATTTATTAGGGTATCTTTCAGGCATGAAAGACCCAAGAATTGAGCGGAAAAAGCTTCATCAGCTTGAAGACATTGTTTTTATTACAATAGCAGCAGTTATCAGTGGTGCTGAGTCATGGAATGAGATTGAACTATTTGGCAAACAAAAGAAGCCATGGTTATCCTCTTTTCTAACCTTGCCTAATGGCATTCCCAGCCATGACACCTTTAATCGGTTTTACGCATCCTTAGATCCGGTGGAATTTGAAAAGGTATTCACGGCCTGGGTTCAATCCTTGGTAAGCAAATACCCGGGCGATATTGTAGCTATTGATGGAAAGACGGTAAGGGGAAGCCGTGGAAAAGGCTTTCATAGTGCAACCCATATTGTGAGTGCCTGGTCCAATTCCAATCAAATGATTATAGGTCAGGTAAAAGTTGAAGAAAAATCAAATGAGATAACGGCGATACCTGAGTTGTTAGATGCCCTGTTGATAGAAGGGAGCATTATTACGATCGATGCAATGGGATGTCAGAAAGAGATAGCAAAGAAGATCCGAAGTAAGAAAGCCGAATATATTTTAGCTGTAAAAGAGAATCAACCAGAACTGATTGATGATATTAGGGATAGTTTCAAGATGCTTAAGCCAGAACATGTTATCCAACAACTTGATTTTGGGCACGGAAGAATAGAAACCAGGACATGCTCCATTATCAGCGACCTAAGCCTGCTTGAAAAACCAACCTTGTGGAAGTCTCTGAGCACTTTAATAAGGATGGAAAGTGAACGCTACATAAAATCAACAGGTGAAACACGCTATTACATCAGCAGTCTTTGTTGTGGGGCCGAACATATCTTAAAGGCAATCCGTTCTCACTGGGAAATAGAAAATAAGGTTCATTGGAGTTTGGATGTCGCATTCAATGAAGACGCAAGTAGAAAAAGAGCCGGCAATGCAGCTGTTAACTTTTCTATCATTAATAGATTAGCATTAAATCTCCTGAAAAAAGATGATGAAAAAATAAGTACAAAATCTAAAAGGTTACTTGCGGGATGGTCCCCTGAGTATATCTTCAAAGTCCTGAATTTTTAATGCGTCGCCCCTGTCGGGCAATTCCGGTTTATTGTCCGTTATTTTTTTGTCAGATTTTGGGTTGTGATAAACATCTAAGGCTACTAAAATGGCAATAAAGCCCCAGAAAGGTACCGAAGCCTTATCGGTATCGAGGAAATTATTCATCAGACCGTGAATGAAATAAGTAATTAGTGCTAATAAGGTGATGAGACTCAATAATTTTATTTCCTTATCTTTTGTTCTTTTGTACACTCTCATTCCGGTTGAAATTACCGTTATTACAATGCCCAGAAATGCCAACATTCCCAACATTCCTTCTTCAGAAAGGGGACCAAAATATTCGCTATGCGAATTTCCAAGGTCGCCGGCATTAGTGCTAATGATGGTTTTCTCCCTCGCACGTTGGAAAGGAGCATATACAAACTGATAAGTCCCCGGTCCCCAGCCCCAAAATGGTCTTTCGGAATACATACGAAAAGCCGATTGCCACCGATTGATACGTTCAAGATTAGATGGATCGGATGAAATATTTGTTATGGATTCTATATGTTCTACAAAATTAGCCGACGAACCTTGCTTGTTTTTTTCCAGAGCATTGAATATTTCAAATTGAAAAACACAAAAAGCTCCGACCAATGCACCGATTGACAAAACAACCCATCGCAATTTAATTTTGAAAATTATAATAAAATAGACAATCAATGCAAGAGCCAAACTTACCCAGGCAGCTCTACAAAAAGACAGAACAATAGCTAGTATTAATATTCCAAAAACAATCATGGAGGCAAACCGGGTTCGTTTTTTATACTTCCGGTTAAAAGAAAATCCTAAGAAAACAGGAATAAAAAAAGCAAGAATAGCCCCATAAGCCGTATGATCGTTATAAAATGGTGTCATTACAAAATGACCTGCTTTTTCATTAAAATTAAACTGGGCATGATTATAAATAGTATAAGCAATCACAATGATAAGCGTTGATACATATAACCAACTGAATAACTTAATATTATCAAACTTTTTAAACACCTGCGTACCTATCAGGAAAACAGGTACTACAAACCACAATCTCGCAATTAAATATTTAAATGAGACCAATGGCATAGAACTGGTCAAAGAGGTAATAAACATCCATAACAAACTGAATATTATTGCAATAGTAACCGGATGTTTTAAAATTTTTCTGTCGAATTTATGATCCCAGAGCAATTTTATAAAAAACAGGATCAAAATGCCAAATAATATGGGTTCGGTGGGTAGAGATATTCCGAATCCCATATCGAAATCTCTGATATTAATCGAGAGTGGGGTAAATAATGGAATTAATAATAATAAAATGTCGAGTTTGAAAAAGAATAAATAAGCCAAAAGTACAAGCACAGGTAAAAGCATTCCCCACCAAAATTCCTTTATGATGAAAATGCAGTTAAGGGCAATTACACAACTACAGATAACATAAACCCATAAAACCTTATTACTTAAACTTAATTTCTTGTTTATCATGGATAACCGATTCTGAAAAACTAATGGCTTAGTTGTTGTGTTTAAATCTTAAAAACTAATTTTTAAATATTTTCTGTCCATCTATTATAACGATAGTAATAATGGAGAAGAAAAGCGCTGCACCCATAGCATAAAAAACGATTAACAAGCGGGAAGGATAGGATTTTTTATCGGCAGGAAATGGACTTGTAACAATATTGGCAAAAGTTTGAACTTTATTTACATTACGTAAAGCATCCTCGTATGAAATTTTATAATTATTATACGAAGCACAAACCGATGAAAGTTGACTCGTGATCAGCAATAACGAATCTCCTTTATTTTCAATATTCTGCTTTATTCTTTTTATTTCTGTTCGGTTAACATTGGCTCTGTTCGACCCATCAAAAGTGCCGAGATATCCTCTGGTAACTTCGTTGGTTTGTATGCCATAATCAATTAATTCATATTTAGTACGAATATTGTTGATTGTTCTCAGCAACGAATCCTGTTGTCTCTTTTTCTCCATGAGCCTGCTTTCCTCAATAGTTAAAACCTCCTGATATTTTTCTCTATGAATATTTCTCACCTTTTTATTATAAAAATCTATTAAAGAGTTAACCATATCACAGGCTATCTGTGGATCGGTGTCATAAATTTCAATCTTAACTGATTCATATTTTGTTTTGGCAATGGTAACATTTTCGTCAAAAGTTCTATAAATCTTTGACATATAAAATCTATCGTTAGTTTTGATCTCATAATGTTTGGGTAAATCAAACTTTTTAATCATGCTATCAACAATATCCCTCGATTCGAACCACTGAAGCATCTGTTCAGTTTCACTTTCTTCTGAAAATTTTGAAATATTGGCTGGATAAACAATGGCTACCGATTTAAATTTTGGTTTAATGAAAAATGGTCCAGAAAAAATCAGCCCTAAAATTCCGGCTATTAACACGAAAATTACCAAATGCCATTTCCATTTATAACACAATTGAAAAAGATTAAAGTTGCCAAAATAATTTTCCATATTCTATGATGATTTTATAATTTTTAATAATGATTTTGTAAGATACTATTATTTAAGGTCTTTTTTATTAATCTGCTCATAAACAATTATGCCCACACTTATCAGCAAAAAGGAAGATATGGTAGTAACTAAAACTATCAACCAGCGAATAGGATATGATTTTCGTTCGGCTTTAAAAGCACTGTTTACAATAAATTTCTGAGGTAATACTTCTTCAGCATCAATTTTAGCTTCCTCATATTTTGATTTAATCAGACTCAACTGCTTACGGTCGTTTTCCAAAGCGTCGCGAAGGGATACATAGGGTCCGCCATAGAGCGCCAATACATTCAATTTATCATCCAACGCTTTGATACCCACACGATTATTTTTTGCTAATTCTTTGGCTAACTGCTGGTTAATCATTTCCACCTGAGTTTCATAATCGTGAACGCCTAATTTACGTAGGACCGTCATGGAATCTTCCATTACTTTTATCTCATTCCGTAGTTTTAGATATTCGGCAGCCACAATTTTATATCCTTTCATGGCTCGTTCGTGTTGGATCTCATTTTTAATGGAATCGAGCAAATCGGCAATATTGTTAGCAACATCAGCAGCCATCTGAGGGTCTTTATCCAAAACAGCTATCTCAACAGCCATAAATTCTGTTCGCCTAAAAGTGATATTTTTATCGTATTCCCGGTTAAGTTTAGTATTTTTATAACTGGAATTCGGATCAATATCATAATGCTTCATCAAATCAAATTTCTTTATTATCCGGTCGCGGATTTTGTTGGAGTTTAGCATTTGAAGCATTTGTTCGGTTTGCTCTTCGTAACCAAATTCAAGAATATCCTGCTTGCTGTCAGCGTTTTCTGATAATAAAGCTTTGGATACCGAGTTGCTTGAGGTGGGGAAAAGAATAACGGATGAACGAAACTTTGGCGTTATAAAAAAAGGTAATGTAAAAATAAAAGACAGAATCGCAGCAGCTAATGTAAATATAATCAACAATTTGCGCCAACGATAAAGAAATAATATTAAATTAAAAGAATTAAAATCTTCATTTTCGACATTATTATTTCTCATAGCTTCGTATAATATTTATTGATACAAAAATAGGAATTTTATTAAACTTACAAAAAAGTAATTGCAAATATTCATTTCTTACGTTGCCGCAGAAAAAACTATTTAGGTCTATGATTTTTTAATATTTTAAACATTTTCAATTAATTCCTCCAAATGCATTCCTCTTGATCCTTTGATTAAAAAGTATGCGCCTTTCACAGGGTTTGCTATAAACCAATCTCTGGCATGGGCTGCATCAGGAAAGCATATCATTTTTTGAGGGTTGCATTGCTTCGAAAATTGAGTACCGACAAGAAATATTTGTTTAAGTTTCAATTTTTCAAGCAATTGAACTATTTTAAGATGCTCCGTTTCGGCATCTTTACCTAATTCAAGCATGTCTCCGATAATTACCATTTTATTATCCGCTTTCAATGAAGCAAAGTTTTCCAAAGAAACAAGCATGCTCGTCGGATTGGCATTATAAGCATCTAAAATAATCGAATTGTTTTTCGTTTTAATAATTTGCGAACGGTTATTATCCGGTTTGTACTTTTGAATAGCTAATGTTATTTTTTCAGGCTCCACACCAAAATAATTTCCAACACTTACGGCAGCCATAATATTTTCTGCATTATAATTACCAATTAGTTGCGATGTTATATCGATTTTGGTGTCCATATCGCGTTGCCAGAAAATTTCCGCAAAAAGGTTGGGTTCACCGGGAATGAAATAATTATCGGCTTCGGTACTTATGCCATAAGTAGTCCGGGAAATGTTTTTTGATAAATCTATCAATATATTATTTTCATGATTTACAAACACATGCCCACGATTGCTTTTCAGAAAATCGTATAATTCATTTTTAGTTTTAATAATGCCTTCTATACTTCCAAATCCCTCGAGATGAGCTTTTCCAATATTTGTAATCAGACCGAAATTGGGTTTGGCAAGCTGGCATAACAAATTGATTTCTCCGGGATGATTAGCGCCCATTTCAACTACAGCTATTTCAGTTTGGTCAGTTATCGAAAGTAACGTAAGTGGTACTCCGATATGATTGTTAAAATTGCCTGAAGTAGCAACGACGATAAATTTCTGTTTTAATACATTACTTATCAGCTCTTTAGTTGTAGTTTTTCCATTGGTACCGGTAATGGCAATAATGGGTATCGAAAAGTGTTTGCGGTGAAAAATGGCAAGTTGTTGTAAGGTGGATAAGCTATCTTCAACTAAAATAAAACGATCATCTTTCTGATATTCTTTATTATCGATCACTGCATAAGCTGCACCACCTTCCAGCGCTTTAGCAGCAAATACATTCCCATCAAAATTTTCACCTTTTAATCCGAAAAAAATCGAACCCGGGCGTATTTTACGAGTGTCGGTGCAAACAAACGGATGACTTCTAAATAAATGGTATAATTGTTCGATAGTAATCATTAAGTTAAATAAAAAAATTGTCCGAAATCTTACCACCTAAAATACAGGCAAACTATCATTTCGGACAATTATAATTTATTGATTTATAATTAACGACTTTTCAATTTCTAAAGCTATTCCTGAGAAAAGCTATTCTGTTCCGGTAACCAGACGAAGAATATCCTTCTACCGATTTTTTTTGCTTGTAACCGTACTTCCAACCCGTGTCATAGCACAACGGAATCCGATGTAATCGGTACTTAAATCCTCGTCCAAATACCTTCTGGCGCCCGGGCTAAGATAATAAGCGCCGTCCTTCCATGAACCGCCTTTATAAACTCTTGATTTATCACTTATCAATGAGGTAACGCCATATTCATACATATTTTTAGTCGTATTGGGATCGGAAGGTTTGCTATTCCAGTTATTGGTAATATTGGAAGGATAATCTCCATCACGGTAATTAATATTATTGGCTTCGCGGTAGTTGCGACGATTAAGGCTTTCCTGGGTAGTAACTTCGCGCCATTTCAACCGTCCAAGACTGTCTTTTTGTTCAAGAGTACCTTCAGGAGTTGTAGCTTTGGTTTTAAAAATATTACCGCGGAAAGGGCTTAAATCAGAAACATCTTCAAAGGAGAGCGGGCGATACACATCGAGCACCCATTCAGCTACATTTCCTGCCATATTATAGAGTCCAAAATCGTTAGGCCAATAGGATTTTACTTCTGAAGGGATGTCGTTTCTGTCGTTGAGATTTCCAGCTACACCCATATAATCGCCTCTGCCTCTTTTAAAGTTAGCTTCAAATTCACCATAAGATTTTCTATCTGAATTTCGCAGGCCGTTTCCACTCCATGGATAGGTTTTCCTTTCGGCTATACGTTCATCCTGCGTATTTCCGATTAAACCCAACGCTGCATATTCCCATTCGGCTTCGGTGGGAAGGCGATATTTTGGAACTAAAATTCCATCTTCAATTTTTGCACCGCGCTTGCCTGTGCTGTTGGGAGCCAGGTTAGCGAGAGGGGTTTTTACTGTTCCTGCATATTGCCCAGCTAAATAAGCTTCAGTATTGAAGTTATTATCATCCTGTTGAGCAGGATCATGTTCCAATATGCCTTGTTTAATGAGTAACATTTCGTTTACCCTGTCGGTACGCCAGTTGCAATAATCGTTGGCCTGAAGCCAGCTTACGCCTACCACCGGATAATTTCGATAGGCAGGATGACGTAAATAGGTTTCTACCAAGGGTTCGTTATAAGATAATCTGTCGCGCCAGACCAAAGTATCAGGCAAAGCTTTACGATAAACAGCAGGATGGTTAGCGCCATAGACCCTTTGCAACCAGTAAAGATATTCCACATAGTCGAAATTGCTTACTTCGGTTTCGTCCATATAAAAAGTGGGCACCGTAACTCTACGAGGAATGTTATTCCAATCGTACATAATATTATCGGTAGTCATTCCCATTACAAAAGTACCGCCTTCAATTGCAACCAATCCAGGACCAGGTTGTTGCTCCTTAAAATCTGGTTTTTCAAAACCACCGTTTTTGGAATTGTTATATTCCCAGCCTGTTGTTCGGGATACTTCTTTGTGGCAGGAGTATAACAGTCCTAACGAAATTACCATTGTGAATGCAGCGAAAATTTTACTGTAATTAATCATTTTTATTGTTTGTTTATAGTCATTCAAGATAATAATTAAAAATTGGGTACTTCGAGTTGATGAAGTTTATGTTGTTTTTCAAAACGAGGTAGTTGCCAGGCTAACGACAATTCGTGTGATCCGCCGCTTAGGTTAGCCAAACGAGATATTGAATAGTCATAACTGTATCCTATTTTGAAATCTAAAAAACTTAAACCAAGCATTGCAATAATGGCATCGGAATTTTCAAAATTATTTCTGTACCAAACTCCCCCGGTAAAAGGATACTTATTCAGATAGCACCCCACATTAAGCTGGTGAAATTTACCTTGTTGCTGATACAGTATATTTGGGGAAAGCGACGTTTGATGTTCGGTATTCCCTTCCGACGATTCTTTTTGCAAATCGAATAACGCTCCCCAGTGGGCGGTTATTTTCATATCGAGTGTACTTTTTCCATAAAATGAAATATCGGGCTGAGAAAGATGATGCACTGCCACACCCCAATACATGCTTTTATCGTATCCCACGGTTATTCCTGTGGAAAAATCGGGAAAGCCTTTGCTCAACCGATCAGGTTTATTTTCAACCGTTTCGGGTATTATTACTCCCTGCCGGGTATCTATCTGGTCGGCAAATACTAATTTATCCCAATCCAATGTACTTTGCTGATAAGTAACCTGCATGGCAGCATTTACTTCCACCTTCGACGAAATATTCAAACCATAGTTGTATATTCCGCTGAAAGCGGTGGAACGATAAGCTTGTCCAGCCCTGTCGTTCATAAAACTAAAACCTATTCCCCCATGCAATTTTTCCATATACATGTCGTACGAAGCGGCATACGTTATAAAACCGTTTGCTATTGATGGCCACTGGTTCCGATAATTAAATACAATTCTCGGACACATTTTATTCCCCGCCAATGCGGGATTAAGATTAAGCGGATTTGCAAAATACTGTGAAAATTCAGCATCCTGCGCACAAACAAAATTAAAACACGATATAACTCCAATCATCAAATAATGAAGTAATTTCAACATAATACCATCCGCTAAATTGAAAAAACAATATTACAAATATTTTTTTAAAAATGACATGTTTTACAATATTGCTATTTCTGATAACGTTCTTATTCAAATTTAGAAAGAAACGTTAATTTATATGTTTTGGTATTTTTGTTTCTGATTTTATTGTTTTTTTATACATTTTCCGGTTTTACTTTATACTTTGCTTAATGATAAACACTATTACACCCATGCGTATAAAGCGTATTTTTTTACTTATCGCTCTACTATCATTATATTCCACCAATTTTGCTCAGCTTTTACAAAAAAATACTGACTCAATTGGCTCAAAAACTTCCAATTCCAAAAAATATGCGGCCAATTCCGTTTTGGAATCGGGAAACTGGTATAAAATAGGGTTAAAAAATACGGGTATCTATAAAATTACTTACAACGACCTGGTAGCTATGGGAATTAATCCCACAAATATAAATCCGAAAAATATTCGTATTTATGGAAACGGAGGCGGAATGCTTCCGGAAGCCAACAGCAGTTTCCGTTTCGACGATTTACATGAAAATGCCATTTTTGTGAGTGGCGAAGATGACGGCACCTTCGACGCCAAAGATTATATACTATTCTACGGACAATCGCCGAATACATGGAAGTACAACCCACAGACTTCCAGATTTGAACACAGTTTAAATATTTATTCCGATTACACCTACTATTTTATTACTACCGATCTTGGCGAAGGGAAACGCATAGAATCGTTGCCATCATCCGAATTACCTGCCACAGAAACGGTTACTCAATTTAACGATTATGCCTTTCACGAACAGGAAGATATAAATGTGGCAAAATCGGGAAAAATATGGCTGGGGGAAACTTTTGATGCTCTTACCACCTATCATTTTCCTTTCACGTTTGCGGACATCGACCCCACTTTTCCGGTAATACTTACAGCCGACGTAGCTGCTTTTTCATATGTTTCAAGCAATTTCTCTATTTCAGTAAACAACGTAAGTAGCAATAAACTATACCTCTCGCTTAATCAAGTACCCGATATCTACACAATGGCCACCGGAAGTTTTGGAACCAAAAGTTTTTCTTCAACCGGACCTTCTATTGATGTAAAAGTTGAATATAGCAAACCTTCCTCTACATCGAAAGGCTGGCTGAATTATCTGGAACTAAATGTTGTGCGCAATCTTAATTTCAACGGAGGACAAATGAATTTCAGAAACACCTCCTCTGTTGGTCAAAACAAAATTGCCGAGTTTATTCTTTCCAATGCCACCAGCAATGTTACGGTATGGGATGTAACAGCCAACGGTGACCCTAAAAAAGCAGAAACAATCCTGTCGAACAATCAACTTCATTTTCGTTGGCCAAGCGACACGCTTCATGAATTTATAGCCTTCGACGGCAGCACTTTTATGACTACCGAATTTATCGAAAAGGTAGAAAATCAAAATCTTCATGCCATTGCCCCCACTGATTTGGTCATCATAAGCCATCCGGCATTTTTAGATGAAGCCTACCGTTTGGCTACATTTCATGCTTCAAATGATAACATGAGTGTAACCGTTACCACACCTCAAAAAATATATAATGAATTTTCCTCCGGTGCCCAGGATATTTGTGCAATACGCGATTTTATCAAAATGCTTTGGGATAAAGGCGCCCAGGTAAATAGGCCACATTACCTGCTTCTATTGGGTGATGGCTCCTATGACTATAAAAACCGCATGGCAAACAATACCAATTTTATTCCATCATATCAATCGTCAGTATCTTATAATGATGCCTTTTCATATGTCACCGACGATTTTTTCGGTTTTCTGGATGATTACGAAGGTTCCGGGCAAGACGATCTGATAGATATCGGAATAGGACGTTTACCTGCAAAAACCCTGCAAGAAGCTACCGATATGGTTGATAAGATAATTTATTACAACACCGAACAGAAGACCCAGGGCGATTGGCGTAATGTGATTTGTCTTGTTGCCGATGATGAAACGTCTTCATTTCTGGAACAAGCCGAAGAACTCGCTTCGCTTGTGGATACCACCTATCCCACATACAATATTGATAAAATATACCTCGATGCCTATCCTAAGGTTTCTACTCCCGGAGGCTCCCGTTTCCCCGATGTTAATATTGCAATCAATAAACGGGTAGATAAAGGATGTTTAATCATGAACTACACCGGACATGGAGGCGAAGTTGGCTGGGCTCAGGAACGTGTTCTGGAGATCAGCGACATCGAAAGCTGGCAAAATATCAACAATATGCCGGTTTTTGTTACGGCTACCTGCGAATTCAGCCGTTTTGATGATCCTGGACGAACCTCCGCCGGTGAAATGGTTTGCCTTAAACCCAATGCCGGAGCAATCGCCATGTTCACTACAACCCGTCCTACCTATGGCACTCCCAATAGCCAGCTTAACCAAAGTTTTTTTAAATATGCGCTAAAAAAAGACAACTCCGGCGGTTACTTAAAAATGGGTGATGTTATTCGTTTATCAAAACGCGAAAATATAAGTGCTGGTAACAACGAACGTAGATTTGTCCTTCTCGGCGACCCTGCGCTCTCCATTGCCTTTCCACGGTTAAATATTTTTACCGATTCCGTTACCACTTACGGAAAACTAACCGATACGTTAAAAGCTCTTGCCAATGTTCAGGTATATGGAAGCATCCATGAACTTACCGGCGAAAAGGCAACTTCTTTTAATGGTACGGTTTACATGGAGGTATTCGATAAACCCGAGAACATCACTACCCTTGAAAGCAATGGTGGTTTCAATGCAACATTTCAGCTTCAAAAAAGTGTTCTGTACAAGGGCAAAGCCCAGGTTGTCAATGGTTGTTTCTCTTTTAATTTTATTGTTCCCAAAGACATTGCTTATCAATATGGAAACGGAAAGCTGAGTTATTATGCCAGCAGTAGCACACTCGATGCAAGTGGCTACGACAAATCCATTATCATAGGGGGTATGTCAGGAAACATCCTGAACGATAACGAGGGGCCAAATATTCATTTATTTATGAATGATGAAAAGTTTGTTAATGGTCAAACGACAGACGAAAATCCCGTTTTACTCGCTTTGGTAAGCGACTCCATGGGTATAAACACCATAGGAAATGGAATTGGTCATGATATAGTAGCCGTTATAGATGGCAACACGGAAAGCCCTATGATTTTAAACGATTTTTATGAAGCAAATCTGAATACATATAAAAGCGGCGTAATACGCTATCCTTTGAGCGGATTGAGCGAAGGTAATCATACCTTGCAACTTAAGGTTTGGGATGTGTGCAATAATTCATCCATCAGTAGCATTGATTTTGAGGTTGTAAAATCTTCAAAGTTTATCATAAGCCAAGCATATAACTATCCAAATCCAATGAGCGAAGCCACAACTTTTGCTTTCGTTCATAATCAAAGTGGAAAAGAGATGAACGTAAAGATTGACATTTTTTCCATTGATGGAAGGCTACAAAGAAACATTCAAAAAAGCATCGTTACAGAAGGATACCGAACCGATATTACCGGATGGGATGGAAACGATAGCCATGGAAACCGTTTAAGACAAGGCATTTATATCTTCAGAATAACCTTACGTACTGCCGATGGACTTACTGCCGAAAAAACAGGAAAATTAGTTATCATTCATTAATCTTTTGATTGCATTTTTATTTTACTTTTACAGCCATGAAAACTATGGCCATCGTTAAACATACATTTAAGCTGTTGATACTTGCGCTGCTGTTGCCTTTGATAAGCAAAGCCGGCATGCAAAAACAAATTCAGCCATTTAAAGAACAGGTGCGACCTGATTCCATGCTTTATCGCTTCGACACTTTCGATCATCAGACGGTAATAAGATATTACACCTCTAACTCTGTACTTTCTGCCGGAAAATGGTGCAAAATCGGAGTGAAAAATACAGGTATTTTTAAAATCACCTATTCCGACCTGGTAAACATGGGGATTAATCCTTCCACCATCAATCCACATAATATTCGCATTTACGGTAACGGAGGAGGAATGCTTCCTGAATCAAACGAAATTCCCCGCCGCGACGACCTGATGGAAAATGCTATCAAGGTTGTGGGAGAAGAGGACGGCAGTTTTGATGAAAATGATTATATACTTTTTTATGGTCAATCGCCCAACATCTGGACATACAATCAAAGACTACAATTATTTGAACATACTACACACCTCTATTCGGATAAAAATTATTATTTTCTAAACATTGATTTGGGTATCGGCAAACGCATTGTTGATCAAAATTCGGGTACGCTCACTCCTAATACTTTTGTGAATACCTTTAATGATTATGCTTTTTATGAAAAAGATAGCCTGAATTTCATCCATTCGGGTAAAGAATGGTATGGTGAGGAAATGAATAGCGTAACTCCCGAAATCACTTTACCGGTTTTTTCTTTTCCCGACAGGCTTACTTCCTCAATAGCAAGTATCAAGTTGAGAGTAGCTGCCAAAGCCTTTACAAGCAATTCCTTTGATGTATTTGCCAATCAGCAAGCCGTTTTAAACTGTCCGGTTAGCGGCATCCTTCCTGCACAGGATATTTACTATTATGCCGCTGCCGCTGCCAATTACGCATGGTTTAACCTGCCCGATACTAATTTTACAATCCGTCTCAGGTATAATGCACCAACAGCAACATCCAAAGGATGGCTTGATTATCTTGAAGTTAACGTTATCCGGAATTTGGTCTTCCATCAAGGGCAACTTGGTTTCCGAAATATATCCTGTACCGGTCCGAATAAAATCACCCGGTTTTCGCTTATATCCAACACTCAAAACATTACAATCTGGGATGTGAGTACGCCCGACATTGTTCAAATGCCGGCTGTCGTCTCCGGCGATACGCTGCAATTTGTAGCCCAAACGGATACATTGAGACAATTCATTGCCTTTGATGATAATACTTTTCTCACGCCCGAATTTATCGGTAACATTCCCAATCAGAATCTGCATGCGATAAATGATGTTGATTTTGTAATCATCAGTCCGACGGAATTTTTGTCACAGGCACAACGTTTGGCTCAGATTCATTTGCTTCATGACGGGCTTACTACCGTAGTTGTCAATCTTCCGGAAATTTATAACGAATTTTCTTCAGGAGCTCAGGATGTTACCGCCATACGTGATTTTATTAAAATGCTTTACGATCGTTCAGCTTCCGGTAAAAAATTACAATATGTGCTGTTGTTCGGTGATGGTTCATACGATATGAAAAACCGGGTATTACCCAATACTAATTTTATACCCACCTACGAATCGACGGAATCGCTTGGCGTAACATCATCTTACGTAACCGATGATTATTATGGACTGATGAACTGGTACGAAGGAAAGGATGCTTTTGGTGCCTTAGACATTGGAATTGGACGATTTCCTGTTAAAGATATTGAAGAAGCCACAACGGCTGTGGACAAGGTAGCGCATTACTATACCAATTCCAGTCAAACGATGGGCGATTGGCGAAATAAAATTTGTTTGGTAGCCGACGATGAAGACAATAACTTACATTTCAATCAGGCCGAAGAGTTTGCTCAAATTGTTGATTCATCCTATCATAATATTAATATTAATAAAATTTATCTGGATTCCTACCGGCAAGTTAAAGGAACAAAAAACGACGAATACCCCGATGTAACCAAAGCCATCAACAAACAGGTGAATCAGGGAGCATTGATTATGAATTATACCGGTCATGGAGGTGAAGTAGGCTGGGCTACCGAACGTGTATTGACCATCCAAGACATCAATTCATGGACAAATTACGACCATATGCCCTTGTTTTTTACCGGCACATGTGAATTCAGTAATTATGATAATCCTTCGAGTACCTCAGCCGGAGAGCTGGTCTTTTTAAATGCTCATGGCGGTGGAATCGCCATACTGACCACTACCCGTGTTGCTTTTGCCGAATACAACAAGCGATTAAACCAACGGTTTTATAAAAACGTTTTTGAAAATTATCGGGCAGGGCACTACCGTCTTGGTGATTTAATCCGTTTGGCAAAAAATCCTCCGGCAACTAACTTCCTTAATTTTACCCTGTTGGGTGATCCTGCGCTACAGTTGGCTTATCCTACATATAAGGTAATTACAACTCAAATCAATGGTAAGGATGTCAATGAGATAGCCGACACCCTGCATTCCCTTTCGAAGGTAAGTATTTCTGGCGAAATTCAGGATACAAGCGGTAACAAAATTACTCAGTTTTCGGGCACGTTGCATACTAAGGTTTTTGATAAACCAGTTCAGTATTATACACTTGGCAATGACGCTAAAAGCATTCCGGCTCCTTTTCTGCTTCAGAATAATTTATTATACGATGGAAAAACAGAAGTTAAAAACGGTGCTTTTACCTTTGAATTTGTTATTCCACGCGACGCAGCCCTGAATTATGGCTACGGCAAAATCAGTTATTATGCTAGCGACAGTAGTAATGATGCTTCCGGTTATGACAAAAATTTCGTCATTGGAGGACTGGATCCAAACCCCATAGCCGACGATAAAGGTCCAGACATCCAATTATACATGAACGACACAACTTTTATCAATGGCAATGTAATAGGTGAAAATGCCATATTTTTTGCAAACCTTAGCGATAGTGTAGGCATCAATACTTTAGGCAGTGGATTAGGACATGATATTATGGCTGTGGTGGATGGCGATGAAAATAACCCAATAATACTGAATGATTCGCTTCAGACAAGCAGTCCGGATTTCCGTTACGGCACCATTGCCCTCTCCTTCAAAAATCTGGAGGAGGGTATGCATACAATTAAACTCAAAGCCTGGGATTTATATAACAATTCTTCCGAAAGTTCCGTAAATTTTTACGTTTCCAACTCCATCAAACTTGCCATCAATCAGGTTTTAAATTATCCTAATCCATTCAGCGATAAAACTTCTTTTATTTTCAGACACAATCAATTCGGAAATGCATTCAGCCTTATCCTTCAAATATATTCCATTGATGGACGGTTGGTTAAAACGTTTAACAAAAAGATTAGCAATACCCAAAGTTATATTTTAGATCCCATAGAATGGGATGGTACCGACGAAGGGGGACATAAAGCAGGTAAGGGCGTATATGTATACCGATTAAAAGTGCTAAAGGACGACCAAAACTATATTGAAACAGTTAGTAAATTGATAATTTGGTAATTACTGAATTGTTTGGCTATTAGATTGTATGATTATTCAATCCTTATTTTTTTTATGTTTGCCTTGAATCATGAAACAATATTAATCAAACGCCGTCGTTTTAAATGCTATATTGAAAATTATTTATATTTGCAGTCCTAATAAAATCATCTATGCGAAATTCAAATAAATTAGTAAGCTTTTTTTTCATTATTACCCTGACATTTGGAATACTTAGTGTTCATGCTCAAAATAACAAAGTAAATACTCTTGGACAAACCAATGTGGTAACTACTTCTGTTCCATTTCTATTGATTTCTCCTGATGCCCGTGCAGGCGCAATGGGTGATGCCGGAGTTTCTTCTTCTCCAGATATTAATTCGCAGCACTGGAACCCAGCAAAATATGCCTTTATGGAAAAAGATATGGGCTTTTCAGCCGCTTATAGTCCATGGTTGCGCTCCCTTGTTAGCGACATTAACTTAGCTTATCTAACCGGCTACAAAAAAATTGGTGATATGCAGGCTGTTTCGGCATCCCTTTTATATTTTTCGTTGGGGGACATTGCATTTACAGATGAACATGGTGGTTTCTTAAACAATTACCGCCCAAATGAATATGCCATTGATGCAGCTTATTCACGTAAATTTTCGGATCATATATCCGGTGCTGTTTCTGCCCGTTATATTCACTCTAACCTAACTCAGGGACAAGTCGTTTCTTCTCAATCAACAAAAGCTGGTCAATCGTTTGCTACTGATGTTGCTCTTTATTATGAAAAAGATCTGACATTCAAGAATAACCTTAACGGAAAATTTGCTTTTGGTATAAATATTTCCAATATAGGTTCCAAAATATCCTATTCCAACGACGCTACAAAAAAAGATTTTATTCCTACCAATCTCCGCTTAGGTCCGTCACTGCTTCTTAATCTGGACGAGTTCAACAGTTTAACTTTCATGCTTGATCTAAATAAATTGCTGGTTCCCACCCCTCCCATCTATAAAACTGACAGCCTTGGAGAACCAGTTTATGATGCCAATCAAAATCAAATCATTCTGAAAGGTAAAAATCCCAATGTTTCGGTGGTAAGCGGTATGTTGCAATCTTTTTATGATGCACCCGACGGGTTCAGCGAAGAGTTACACGAAATAACTTACTCATTTGGTGTAGAATATTGGTACGACAAACAGTTTGCCATCCGTGGCGGTTATTTTTATGAAGATAAAACCAAAGGAAACCGCAAATTCTTTACCCTTGGAGCTGGCTTAAAATACAATGTTTTTGGCCTTGATTTTTCATACCTGATACCTACCGAACAGAAAAATCCATTGGAAAACACCCTTCGTTTTACTTTATTATTTGATTTTGACGCTTTTAAAGCACAAAGAAGATAAATTGAGAATTGGGTTCGGATATGATATTCATCGCTTAGCCGAAGGCAGAGATTTTTGGCTGGGCGGTATTATCATTCCACACACCAAAGGAGCCCTTGGTCATTCGGATGCTGATGTGCTTATCCATGCTATCATTGATGCCTTGTTTGGAGCCGCCAGCTTAGGCGATATTGGTACACATTTCCCCGACACGTCTTCGGAATTCAAAGGTATTGACAGTAAAATGCTGTTAATGCGGGCAATGGAACTTATTTCGGCCAAAGGTTACCGGATAGGGAACCTTGATGCAACCATCATTTTGCAGACGCCCAAGCTCCAGCCATTTATTCCGGAAATGAAAAAAACTCTTGCTCCTATTTTGCACATCACTGAAGATGATCTTTCCATCAAGGCAAAGACCTCCGAAAAATTAGGATTCGTAGGTAAAGAAGAAGGAATAGAGGCGTTTGCAACAGTATTGTTGATTGATCAGAACGGGTAGCCGATTCCGAAATTCCACATCACATCTTTGATGGTGGTATGGTTAAAGTTTACCCAGCGGTGGTTTTCCGGTAAGGAAGGCGTTTTTATGGGAAGTGAAGCGTCTATCCTGAAAACAAAATATGATAAATCCATCCGTAAGCCCAAACCGGCATCCAAAGCTATCTGATTTATAAATTTAATGGAATTAAACTGACCTCCGGGGAAATTTTTATTGTCGCGCAGCATCCAGATATTGCCAGCATCAACAAAAAGAGCGCCTTTAAAAAAACGATAAAGCGGATAACGGTATTCTATATTTCCTTCGAGCACAATATCGCCCATTTTATCGAAATTGGCATTAGCCGTATCCCTGAACGAACCAGGGCCTAAAGACCGGATCTCCCAGCCACGCATACCATTGGCTCCGCCCGAATAGAATCCTTTTTCAAAAGGCAACGATTTAGAATTGCCGTAAGGTACGCCAAGTCCGCCTGAAAACCGAAATACCAATGTATTCCATTTGTTAATGATATTATAATACCTGAAATCAACATCTCCCCTTAAATATTGTGCATAATGTATGTTGAAAAAGGTGTAATACCCGGCAGTATCTTTAGTGCCATTAAGCATTTTATTATATAAATTTAAAATATTACCCGACGACTCGAAGTTAAACCGGAAGTAACAAAAATTGTGACTGCGTGCCAAGGACTGATTGTTAAAGATAAAACTGTACTTCAGAGCCATAATTAAATGGTCGGTATACTGATAAATATATCGTGTATCCTTGAGCGAATTAAGATAATTAGTAAACGTATCGGCAGGAAAAATCCTTACCGAATTAATTTCCAAAGGCGATAATAAATGCCCAACCGTTTCGGATTGTTTCCATTCATAGCCTAAAGATATATTGGTGATATAGCGCTGATAATACGGACGTGTCTGGTAATTGATTCCTGAAACCAACATGGTTTTCGGACTCGAAAACCGTGAAAACCGTTCCTGGTTAGGCATAAACAATAACTTGGGAAACTCAATACCCGTTTCTACTCCCAGTTCAAGCATATTAAAAAATAAAAAAACATTCTTTGTACTACCGCCTATCATCTTTTGCATTTCGAGGGCACCTTTCAACCGTAAACGGAAAGTTTCAGCCCCACGGAAAATATTTTTATTAACATAGCCATAGTTTCCTCCGATTCCCAGATAGCCTCCTGAATTTGTACCTTCGGCACCAAAAGTAAACTGTTGAATGAGCGTTCGTGAGAGTTCTATATGACAATCAAGCCGGTTTGAAGTATCATGCAACGGAGGTTTAAAATTAAAACTCACAAAACGATGGAGCGGTAAGCTGGCAAGCCGGTCATAGGTACGCGATACATCATCCAGACGGTATACATCGTTTTTCTTAAGAAAGATATTCCTTGTGATGGCCTGTGGCTTAATTTTTAAATGTCCCTTATAAATAAAAAAGTAACGGTTGGCTATGTTTACCGTATCAAAAATAGAATCCGGTTTGGAAATATTAAATTCCGGATAGATATAAATATTGTTAATCAGGTATTTCTGATGTTTTATTTCAAAATTCTTACCCAGAGAAGTATCAGCCGCCGAACGGATATTCAGCAGATTTACGTTTATATCCAGCTGATGGGTTTTTAAGGCGCTGTCAATCTTAAAAAGAATGTATTCTCTGGAAAAATAGTAATACCCTTCATTTTTAAGAATATTCGTCAACCGTTCACGTTCGTCTTCGAGTTTATATACATCAAAAACATCTCCCGTTTTGATAAATGAAGCTGATTGGCGGGATTTTACCAGGGTATCCAATACGCTGTCGCTTATCGAATAACTGATGTTGCGAATAGAATACGGTTTATTTAAGGTTACCTGGTACTTTACCTTTGCTCTTTTCTTTTTGTACGTTATCTGTCTTTTGGCTTCAGCACCAAAATAACCTTTATTACCAAGATAGATTTTTATTTGGCTTAGCGAATTGTCGGTAAGCGTTGTATCAAGTATTACCGGTACTTTTCCAAAGGAATTCTTAAACCACCTTTTTACGCGTCTGTCCTTTCCCTGATTGGTATGTTCATATACCCAGACATTGAAACGGAAAACGCCAAGGAATCTTTTATTGGGTTTCTGTTGAATAAACCCGGATATCTCATCACGGGTAATACCAGGTTTATCAATGCTTAATGAATTCTTATCAAGAAGATAACCTTTACGCAAAACCCTATGCGACGGATTACAGGAGGCTATAATCAGACAAACAACTGATAGTAGCAGAACGAATATCCGTCGGGATAAAGATTTAAAACACTTTTTTAAAATCATTTTTTAACTTAAGCGTAACAGCAGCAAATGTAGTTTAAAAAGTAAAAAGTAAAAAGCAAAAGGTTATAGGGAAAAAGATAAAAAACAAGAATTATAATTCTATTAACTCATTGAGCGTATATTAAATCCTTTTGGCATGTTTTTTCTAAAAGTAAATTTTATAATTTTTTTTCTCACTGGCTTGTTTAATAAAAAAATAGATTTATCTTTGCAGCCTCTTTTGAGAGGGAGTTTAGCTCAGTTGGTTCAGAGCATCTGCCTTACAAGCAGAGGGTCACTGGTTCGAATCCAGTAACTCCCACAAAATAAAAAGCCTTGCAATACGCAAGGCTTTTTTGTTTTCATCCATCCTGAAAAAATATTGATAGTTAGCCCAGATTATGCAATGTTTTTTGCAATTAAAATAACTTTAATTTCAGAGTCTTATGCTACTTTTTTCTAATGCTACGTATTAGAACCATATGGACATAAAAAATTACAATCAACAACTTGTGGCTTTAGCATTATCTGATAAGGAATCCAGGCTAAACATTACAAGTAAAAAAAACCATGTATTTAACGATAAGTAATAGAAACTATAAATTGTCGTATAATTAAATTTGAAAACCTTAAAAACAGAACACGGATTTTTGCTGAAAATAGCGGATTAAAAACGGATTTTAATTCCGACAAGTCGGAATGATTTTCAGACATATCCGTTCTAATTATTCATGCTTGCATGAATAAAATCAGCGTTAAATCTGTTTGTATTATGATCAGTGTTTATCTGTTTTTTTCCGCGGAATCCGCGTCCTATTCTTTTTTGATATACGACATTCTTTTTGTCCAATTACTTACCATCAGAATTTGCAGAAAATTTAAATTATCTTCGGACAAATCAAGGGAAGATTTTTTCAACAGGTAAGGCAAATCATGCGATTTGGGAGGAATTTCCCCGGTTACTTTTACGACAAGAGCCTTCAACATTTTTTCAATACACAAATGGCAAAAGAACAGCCCCTGAACATACTTTTGGTTATTGATAAGAATTTCGGCGGTTTCAAAATCGCTTTCGGCAGTCGATTGCCAGTAAATGATTTGTCTTTCGATAGTAGTCATAACACCGTTTTCTTAACCGGAACACAAAGATAATGAAATTTTTTATGATTGGGTTTCGGGAATTTAATGCAATTCTGCAATCTGCAATCTGCAATTGGTTAATCTATTTATTTAAACGCTGACAGGAACTTCGTACGCTGTCAGGTTTAATCGTCAATCGCCAATCAACAATTGTCAATCGTTCTATTTGAAATTACTTTTTCCAATCTGCAATCTGCAATCTGCAAATCTGCAATTCCCTTACCTTGGAATCATTTTCTTCGGCATTTTTTTACGGAGTATGATACGGAAGGTTGTGCCCTGTTCCAGGGTTGAACTCTGGACAAAGATTTTACCATGATGATATTCCTTTATGATCCGTTGCGAAAGCGAAAGTCCCAATCCCCACCCGCGTTGCTTGCTGGTGAAGCCGGGCTGGAAAACGCTTTTGAATTTCGATTTGGGTATCCCTTTTCCGGTATCGTAAATGTCAATAATTACCGTTTTATTCTGTTCGGTAATTTCAATAGCTATCAAACCATTACCACCCATAGCGTCCACGGCATTTTTGCACAGATTTTCTATCACCCATTCAAAAAGGTGAAGGTTTATCGGTACCGGGATAAATTCGTTGGGCGAAGGAGAAATGTCGTACCTTACCTTTTTGGAAGTACGTAGTTTAAGGTATTCCACCGATTCGTAAATTACGCTAACGATGTTTTCGGGCTTAAGGATGGTTGCCGATCCGATCTTGGAAAATCGTTCGGTAATAATGCGCAAACGGTTGACGTCTTTTTCCAGTTCGGTGATGGTTTCGGTATCCACATTTTTCAGTTTAAGCAACTCCACCCATGCCATGATGGACGAAAGGGGTGTGCCAAGCTGATGGGCTGTCTCTTTAGCAAGCCCTGCCCATACCTGGTTTTGTTCCGAACGCCTCGACCAACTGAACAACAGATAGGCTATCATCAGGAAAAGACCGATAATGAAAAACTGTATAAAGGGATAATACCTTAATTGCGTAAGCAGGAAAGAATCTTTATAAAAAATATAACGCACGCCCACGTCTTTCAACACAATACGAATGGGGTCGTTTTGGGAAGCCATTTCGGTGAGGGTATGTTGCACATACATGCTGTCGCGCATCTTCTTTGCATCCAGGTTTCCCGATTCCAACACGTTATGCATGGAGCTGTCGGTGATTATAACCGGTACGGAGGCGGAATTTAATGCCACATCAGAAAAAAACGACTTCACCAAATCATCCAGGTATTTACGTAAGTCGGCAAACATCCGCGAGTCTTTATAATAGAAATAGTTTTTATTTCCGCCGAAATAGGTGAATTTAATAGGCTTATACACCGTGAATTCCTTTTTAAGCGAATCGGTCATTACCCTGATCTTACTTTCGTTGAAATCCACATTTTTTGTTGAAAGGATTTTCCCTTTTTCGTCGGTAAGCACTACCGGGATAGAAGTATTGTCGGCAATTATTTCGGAATAGAAAGTAATATCTTCAGTACTGCTTGCATTAATCAGTTTCTTGGTGGCTTCGGCAAGCAGTTCCACGCGGTGGCGTTCTTCCTGCTGGATTTTGACAAAAAAATCGTTGGTATAGTTTACCAGACTTGCCTTGCGGTGGATGGTTTCGGCCCAGGTGGTTATTTTACGACGCTCGTCTTTGGCTATTTTTTTTACCAGCATATTGGTATACCAAAGCGAAAGAGTTACGATCAGTATTCCCGAGATAAAAAGGGACCATTTCCAACGACGTTTCTGAATATAAAGGTTCAAAATAGAATAGTTAAAAATATTAAGGGGTAAAATTATAAATTATTTGCACGCAAACGCACACTATTTGTTTTATAACCGCACACTATGATAAATAAGTTTTTAAACATAATCACTGAAATACATAGCTTTATAATTTTGGCACAATAAATGATATATTAGAACATCCAAAAATACTTCACCGTTTTCATAATAGTATCTTTAAGGAAACGTTAATTGATAGAAACATAGTATGATAATTTACTTCAGGGAATGATTAATATTACAAACCTCCATAAATCCTACGACATGGGCAGCAACAAGCTCCATGTACTCAAGGGTATAGAATTAAATATTGAAAAAGGTGAAATGGTGTCCATCATGGGTTCATCGGGTTCGGGAAAATCCACACTGCTGAATATCCTTGGGATACTCGATAACTATGATGAAGGCAATTACAATCTTAACGGTTTCCAGATAAAAAACATGAGCGAAACCAAAGCCGCCATGTATCGCAACAAATATATCGGCTTCGTTTTTCAGTCGTTTAACCTGATAGCTTTTAAAAATGCCTTGGAAAATGTAGCCCTTCCGTTGTATTATAAAGGGGTTCCCCGGCGCAAGCGTAATAAAATTGCCATGGAATATCTCGATAAAATGGGTTTAAAAGAATGGGCCGAACATATGCCCAATGAATTATCCGGCGGACAGAAACAACGTATTGCTATTGCCCGCTCCCTGATTTCCAACCCTAAAGTGATACTCGCCGATGAGCCTACCGGAGCGCTCGATACGGCTACTTCTTATGAAGTGATGAATATTCTGAAAGATATTAATAAAGATGGAATAACCATTCTGCTGGTTACCCACGAAAACGACATCGCTCACATGACCGACCGCATTGTCCGTATCAAAGACGGAATTATTGAAAATGGAAATTTTTAGTATCATTAATCCCCGGATGCAGTGAAAATAATAGATATTGATAAATGGCAGGAGATATTCAGCACCATCCAAAAGAATAAGTTACGAACTTTTCTTACCGGATTTAGTGTTGCTTGGGGCATTTTCATGCTGATTATTTTACTTGGTTCGGGCAACGGACTGGAAAATGCTGTTAAATATCAGTTTAATTCATCGGCAACCAACACCATTTGGATGTGGAGCAACCAGACTTCGATGCCTTACAAAGGGCTCAAGTCGGGACGACCCATAAATCTGGAAAACGATGATTATGATGTAATCAAAAATACGGTAGAAGGGGTGGATCAGATTTCATCCCGAAACTATATCTGGCAGAATTCTACGGTTACTTATAAAAAAGAATTTGGTAGTTTCGACATCTTTACCGTTTATCCGGATTACGGGAATATTGAGCAGATTCAAATACTGGAAGGCCGGTATATTAATAATATTGATATTGAAAAATTCAGAAAAGTAACCTGCATCAGCAAAGTAGTTAAGGAAATCCTTTTTAAAGGCGAACCCTGCATGAACAAATATGTAAAGGTTGCCGGAATTCCTTTTCTGGTGGTGGGCGTATATACCGATCAGGAAAATGGAGATAATGGTAATAATTTACGACAGATTTATGTCCCTATTTCTACAGCTCAAAGGGTTTTTAATGGTGGAAACAAGGTTCAAACCATTGCTTTTACTGTGGGAAAAGCTACGGTGGAACAGAGCAAACGCATACAGGATGAGGTGAAAATGAAAATGGCTGCACGCCATAAATTCGATCCTCAGGATCAACGGGCAGTACAGATGTGGAATGCCGTGGAAGAATATAAAAAGGTTATGGATCTTTTTGCAGGTATCCGTTTGTTTATTTGGATAGTCGGAATTGGAACCATCATTGCCGGTATCGTGGGGGTAAGCAATATTATGCTCATTGTAGTAAAAGAAAGGACAAAAGAAATCGGTATCCGTAAGGCTTTGGGAGCAACTCCCTGGTCCATTATCAGCTTGATTTTGCAGGAGGCAGTGCTTATTACCGGCTTTGCAGGGTATATTGGTTTAGTACTCGGTATCGGTGTTTTGGAGTTAATCACAAAATACATGCCGCCTTCCGATTTTTTCCGTAATCCTGAAGCTGATTTTGCTATTGCCGTGAGCGCAACCATCGTATTGATTGTAGCAGGAACACTTGCTGGATTTGTTCCAGCAAGGAGGGCTTCGGCCATTAAACCAGTGGAAGCGCTGAGGGATGAATAATTAACGCTGAAAAAAATAAAAATTAAACTACCATAAAAATGTTTGACCTCGATAGTTGGCACGAAATAATAGAGGCGCTTAAAAAGAATAGAATCCGTACTGCGTTAACTGCTTTTGGTGTTTTTTGGGGCATTTTCATGCTCATTATCATGTTGGGGTCGGGACGCGGTTTGCAAAACGGAATTACCTCCGGTTTTGGCGATTTTGCTACCAACAGTTTTTTTATGTGGACACAGAAAACCACGTTACCCTATAAAGGATTTCCCCGCGACCGTTGGTTTAATTTTAAAAATGACGACATCCAGGCTCTTAAAGATAATGTTCCGGAAATAGCCATATTAGCTCCACGTTTACAGGGTGGCGGCCTCCGCGGAGGCGACAATGTAGTACGTGGTTTGAAATCGGGGGCATTTACCATCAATGGCGACTATCCCGAATGGAACCTCATTGATCCGGTAACCGTTACCCAGGGTCGTTTTCTTAACCATATGGATTTAATTGAAAAACGAAAGGTAGCCGTAATTGGCTCCAAGGTGTATGACGCGCTGTTCAAACCTGGCGAAAATCCGCTGGGACAATACGTCCGAATTCAGGGAGTATATTTTAATGTCATTGGCGTTTTTAAACCCCAAAATTCCAATGTAAATTTTGGCGGCGACAAGGATCAAACCATATTTATGCCTTTTACCACACTGCAAAAAACCTATAACTATGGCGATGTGGTAGGTTGGTTTGCCATAACCTCTAAAGAGGGTATTCCTGTTTCTGTAGTTGAAGAAAAAGTGGTAAAACTGATGAAAGAACGCCATAGTGTTCATCCCGACGACGACCAGGCCATCGGACATTTTAACCTGGAAGTACAGTACAAAAAAATGAAAGGATTATTTACCGGAATCAACGGGTTGATCTGGCTGGTAGGCATAGGGACACTGCTTGCCGGAGTGATCGGTATCAGCAATATCATGCTGGTTATTGTAAAAGAACGTACCAAAGAAATGGGAATACGCAGAGCTATCGGGGCTACGCCGTCCATAATCATCCGGCAGATTATTGCCGAATCCGTTTTTCTGACCACTATGGCAGGCTATCTGGGATTGGTGGTTGGAGTTGGTTTGGTGGAACTTATCAACTTTCTGCTTACCAAGTCCGGAGGAGCAAAAGATACAATGTTTAAAAATCCAGAAGTAGATTTTAATGTGGCTTTGATGTCATTAGCCATTTTGATTGTTTCGGGAGTTTTTGCCGGATTAATACCGGCCAAAAGGGCGGTAAGCATTAAGCCGATAGAAGCATTAAGAGATGAAAATTAATATTTTAAAACCGAAAATATTTTGTACATGAAAAAAGTAATAAAAATTTTAGTCATTATCATCATCCTTGGAGTTTTTGGATGGACACTCTTTTATTTATACAACAAATCGAGACCAAAACCGGTCATATTTGAGACCAAAACGCCAATTGTTACGAACATCATCAAAAAAACTGTTGCTACCGGATCCGTTGTTCCCCGTAAGGAAATAGAAATAAAACCTCAGGTTTCGGGTATCATTCAGGAACTTTATGTTGAACCAGGCAAAATAGTTAAAAATGGAGACCTGATTGCCAAAGTAAAGATAATACCTAATATGATAGAACTTAATGCAGCTGAATCGCGGGTGAACCGGTCAAAAATTGCCTTGGATGATGCCAAACAAGCCTACGACCGTCAAAAAATATTATACGACAAAAAAGTGATTGCTATAGCTGATTTTCAGAAATTTGAAATTGCGCTGATGACTGCCCGCGAAGAAGTGAATGCTGCCGAAGATAATCTTCAGTTGATCAGAGAAGGTATAACCAAAAAAGCCGGTACTGCTACCAATACGCTTATCCGCTCTACCATCCAGGGCATGGTGCTTACCGTACCTGTGGAAGTTGGCAATTCGGTGATTGAAAGCAATAATTACAATGCCGGAACCACCATTGCTACCGTTGCAGATATGGGCGAAATGATTTTTAAAGGTAAAGTTGACGAATCGGAAGTGGGAAAACTGCGCGAAGGTATGGAACTGATTCTTTCTGTTGGCGCTATTGATACCACAAAATTTAAAGCCAAGCTTGAGCACATTTCTCCTAAAGGTGTGGAGGAAAACGGCGCCATTCAGTTTGAAATAAAAGCTACCGTTAAATTGCAAAAAGGCGAATTCATTCGCGCTGGTTATAGTGCCAATGCCGACATTGTTCTTGCACGAAAGGATAATGTGATGGCTATTCCCGAAAGTCTGTTGCAATTTAAAGACAGCACCGCTTTCGTGGAAGTGGAAACCAAACCCCAGGTTTTTGAAAAACGGAATATTAAAACCGGACTCAGCGACGGGCTGAATATTGAAGTGGTTTCCGGCCTGAAAAAAACCGATAAAATTAAAGTTCTAAATGCTGCCCCGGCTCCGGGTACAGAGAAAAAATAAGAATAGCTCGTATTAGTTATAAAGGATGGTATTCTCCGATGATTACCATCCTTTTTTTTGTGAAACGCTTTCTCCTGGCCTTTTTTTGGAACCGAATAATTTTTTCGGCAAGATTGATTTTTAATCCAAAAAAATGTATTTTTGAAATCTGATAGATTGCTGTTGGATACTATTTAAATTTAAACTAAAACGATGATTATGTTTAAAAAGCGCTACCCGTTAAAAATTACTTTTATTCTGTTATTAACAGTTAGCCTCGGAGCTTGTAAAAAAGACGGAGGCATCAATATTTTTTCATTGGATGAAGATGTTACGCTTGGATTACAGGTGGATCAGGAAATACGAAATAATCCACAGGAATATCCGCTACTCGATACAATTCAATATGCCACAGCATATTCTCATTTAAACCGCATTCGCAATACCGTTCTGAATTCGGGAAAACTAAATTATACAAACCGCTTTACATGGAAATGCCGGATAATTAAAAACGACAATGTTATCAATGCCTTTTGTGCACCCGGAGGAAACATTTACGTTTACACCGGCCTGATTAAACTTCTCGATAACGAAGCCCAGTTTGCCGGAGTAATCGGACATGAAATGGCGCACGCCGACCAACGCCATTCTACGGAGCAACTTACAGTTAAATATGGAATTGATTTCCTGATAGCTGCCGTATTGGGAAATAATCCGAATAATATTGCTCAGATTGCCGCCGGATTAGCTTCCGGTTTAGGTGAACTGGCTTATAGTCGTAAAATGGAATACGAAGCCGATAAATATGCTGTAATATATCTTTATCCAACCACTTACGATGCGGCAAGCCTTGGAGATTTTTTTGTAAAAATGCAAAGTCAGTCGAATCCACCCGAATTTTTAAGTACTCACCCTAAGGATGAAAACCGTTTGACAAAAATCAATTCGGAATTTCAAAGCCTTGGAGGTGTTCACGGCGAAAAATATGCCGACAGGTATCAGCAGTTTAAAAACAGCTTGCCGTAAAAAAATAAATTTTTTACGGATAAAATTAATCAACGGTATTTAATTAGCAGTAAATCTTTTTGATAAAGACGTTAAAGATTTTGTTTTTGAAAAAATTTAATTAAAAACTAAAAAAATAGTGCCATAACTAAAAAATTAGTTATATCTTTGCAGAAGAAAAATTTCTCTTTTTTTATACTAAATAACTAAAAAATTAGTTATACAACTAAGAAGAAAGTTTAAGTAGCGATACAAAAAAATAATAAACAGAAAATGAAAGAACTAACAAAAGCCGAAGAACAAGTAATGCAGATCATTTGGGAATTAAACAAAGGATTTGTAAATGATATTATTGCCCAATTGCCGGAACCCAAACCGGCTTACAATACCGTATCAACCGTCGTCAGGATTTTGGAAAAGAAAGGTTTTGTGAGCCATCGGGCGTATGGAAAAACGTACGAATATTTTCCCGTGGTTAGCCGGAAGGATTATACCAAATCATATTTCGGAACCTTTATGAACAATTATTTCGGAAATTCCTATCAGCAATTAGTTACATTCTTTTCGAAAAACGGAAACCTCAGCCTCAACGATCTGGAAGATATAAAATCATTAATGGAACAGGAAATTGAAAAACAAAAAAACTCAAAACCATGAACGCCCTGATTTTTTATGGAATAAAAGCAATGCTGTGTATGGCTGTTTTTTACGGCTTTTACCTGCTGCTGTTACGGAAAATGACTTTTTTTTCTGTCAACAGGTTCTATTTACTTGGAACACTCGTATTTTCATTCATACTGCCGTTTATTAGTCTGCCTTTTACCATATTAAAAGCCCCTGCAACAACGCTCCCGGAGATTTTTCTTAATCCGGTTGTTATTGGAAATCGTCGGAATGAAATAGATACTGCGGTTCAAAGCAATGTATTAAGTTGGCTAACACTGATATATTGTTCCATTACCGCCATTTTCCTTCTGCGCTTGATGCTGAATATTTTTTATATTTTCCGGCTTTATCATAATGGCAGCGTTGTGCAACGGAAAAGTCGCCGGATTGTAAAAACCCGTGAAAATATAGCTCCCTTTTCGTTTTTCAACCTGATTTTTATTCCACGTTCATTGGAAAAAAACGAAGCCGAGGGGAAAATCATCTCTCATGAGTTTGTCCATTCTTCTCAGTTTCATTCCGTGGATATCGTTTTGTTACAAATAATAAATGCAATTTTTTGGTTTAATCCGTTTATTTACGCCTATCGTGTCTCGTTAAGTCACGTTCACGAATACTTGGCCGACAGAGGTGTTTTAAACCATGGAATCAATATGATAAACTACCAGCAAACGATACTTAACCAGGTCTTTGGAACTCGTTCGCTGGTATTAGCTAATACATTTAACCATTCAATTAAAAGGAGATTTATTATGATGACTAAAAATCAATCGCGCAAAACAGCCAAATGGCGGGTTTTGCTTGCTGTTCCGCTGTCGCTCATGCTGATAGTGGTGTTTTCTTCATTCAGGATTGGCGGTTCCGATTATTCCACCGCCAATTCCAGAAGTCAGTTTGATGCTTTAAAAAACATTAAACCATTGACAAAAATAATTCCAGAAACAAATGACGAGATTTCCGATGCCATGCAACAGGGAACTCAGAAACTTCAGAAGACTCAGAAACCTGCTAAAGTTACTTCTAATCCTGATAAAAATGGGATATATACGGTAGTTGAAGTGCCACCTTCTTTTCCTGGAGGTGAAAAAGCGAGAGTGCAGTATATGATCGATAACATAAAGTATCCTGAAGAGGCTAAAAGTAAAGGCGTTCAGGGCACTGTGTTTGTAACCTATGTTGTACGTGCCGATGGCTCCATTTCGAATGCGAAAGTATTAAGGGGCATAGGTGGCAGTTGCGACGAAGAAGCGTTGCGCGTTGTCAATGCTATGCCCAAATGGAACCCTGGAAAACAAAGAGGTAAGGCTGTTAATGTGCAATTTAATATGCCGATAAAGTTTGTTCTTGATGATCGTCCGGCGAAATCCGAAAAAAAATAGTATTTGTTTAAAATGGATCCCGGTTTTGCCGGGATTCGTTTTTTAGCTATGATAATAGACGGATGAAAAAAATATCTGTTTTTAGTTTTTTATTTTTTCTTTCACTGGTTTCATCGGCCCAGTTTTTCCATCGTAAAGTAAATAAATTCGATAAAAGCGGTCTCCGCCAGGGTTTATGGATTTCATACCTTGATTCGGACAAAAAAGCAATTGCCGGTATCGAACATTTTAAAGATGGAAAAGAAATTGGCGTATGCCGGTATTATCATCCAAATGGAAAACTGAGATTGAAATTCAAATTCCGCAATACCGATATCAAAGTTAAATACTTTGATGAAAAACGCAAATTGACGAGCAAAGGTGCTGCAATAATGGAAAATACCGCCAGAGAAATTCATTATTACTGGGTTGGCCAATGGAAATTTTATGACCAGCATCATCACATCAAGTCCATTGCCATCTACCAAAAAGGAAGTCCTCCCGTGGTAATAAAAGGCGAGCCACAGAAATGATGGATGGTATTTTTTTCATAAATCTAAATATCAGCAAACTAACCGGTAATAATTGGTAATAAAATTCTTCTTCAAATGGCTGTCTGATAACTTATATTTGTATTTTTGCAGGCCAATTATGCGTTTGTAAATGAACAAAAAAGTTAAAACCGCCCGTCTTTCCATCCTTTCCAATTCAGTTTTGATTGCCATGAAAGTAGTCGCTGGTATTCTAAGCGGCTCGGTGAGTATTTTATCCGAAGCCATACACTCGGGCATGGATTTGCTGGCGGCTTTGATCGCTTTTTTTTCGGTAAAAATATCGGATACTCCCGCAGATAAAAAACATCCATACGGACACGGGAAATTTGAAAATATTTCGGGAGTAGTAGAAGCGCTTTTGATTCTTGTTGCTTCTTTTTGGATAGTTTTTGAAGCCATACGGAAAATCAAATCGGATGAACACATTGAAGCTATGGGCTATGGATTTGCCGTGATGTCTGTTTCGGCGCTGATCAATTTTGTAGTTTCACGAAAATTGTACAAAGTAGCCCGGGCCACCGATTCCATTGCCCTGGAAGCCGATGCTCTGCATCTGAAAGCCGATGTATTTACTTCGTTAGGCGTAGCCGTGGGACTGCTGCTTATCTGGATTACCGGTTTTCATTGGCTCGATCCGGTAGTTGCCATTATGGTTGCCGTCTTTATTCTCAGGGAATCATTTATTTTACTTAAAACGGCTTTTTATCCGTTGGTTGATACTGCCCTTACCACTGAGGAGGTGATGATGATAACTGATAGTATTAAAAAATATTCAGCTAATTTTCACCATTTACGGACGCGAAAAGCCGGAAATTATAAGTTCGTTGATTTTCATCTTGAACTACAGGAAGATACTCACATTAAAGATGCGCACGACCTCTGCGACAGGATAGAAGCTGAAATTAAAAATCAAATTCCAAACGTGGAAATTACTATTCATGTGGAAACCTTGGGCTCAAAATAGAAAAATTAAAAAGTAGAGCGCATCGCTTCAATAGGGCTCAAACGTGAAGCCGTAAAAGCTGGGAACAAACCGGCAACGAGTCCGATGAACATTGAAACACCCAATCCTAAAATGATATTTCCCTGGGTAAGTATCAGTTTCATATCAAAAGAATAAGAAATAACCAGCGTTGCTATGTATATGATCAGCAATCCGACAATTCCTCCGATAAGGGATAGAAAAATAGCTTCAAATAAAAATTCCAGCAGAACAAAATAACGTTTGGCGCCCAGCGACTTTTGAATTCCAATAATGGTGGTTCGTTCTTTAACCGACACAAACATAATATTGGCAATACCAAAACCACCTACCAGCAACGAAAATCCTCCGATGATCCAGCCCACGATGGCAATTATCCGGAAAAGACTATCAAATCCTTTGGTAATAATACTTGTTTCGTTGATGGCAAAATTATTTTCTGCCGAAGGTTTTAGTTTTCGGACGGAACGCATAATACCGGTTAATTCATCAATCAGTTCTTCGTTAGTTACATTTTTTTTAGCTTTTACAACGATGGTACTCCCGGAACGTTCATTTTTCAGATCTATAAAATTGCGCGCGAAATTTATGGGGATAACCACCTGATTGTCAGTCGAATTATCGAAAGTGTTGTTTCCCTGTTTGCTAAAAACACCGATTACTTCAACCTTTTGTCCGTAAAGAGTGATGCGTTTACCAATGGCCGAAGCATTTCCGAAAAGGTTTTTAACAATATCGCTCCCTAAAATTGCTACGTTTTTGCCAGATGCCGTTTCCGATGGAACAAAATACCGCCCATCACCAATTTCGAAAAAGGTAACTTTATCAAAATCCTGAGTAACAGCCGTAATATTGGCATCTTCTATATAATTTTTTTCATATTTAACCAATCGGCTGTCCGAAGCTTCAAATGCACAAGCATCTGAAGCCTGACTTCGCTTCTGAATTTCTTCCATGTCAGTCAATTGTGCTTCGGGACGTTTCATGTATTTCCACCAGGGATAATCCTTATCTCCGAAAGCCCAGGGCCATTTTTGAACATATAAAACATTGCTTCCCAGACTTTCAATACTCTTTTTAATCGTACTTTCAATCGAATCGAAAATCGTAAATACGGAAATGACCGAAAAAATACCAATGGTAATCCCGAGTAAAGATAATATGGTTCGTACTCTGTTTGCTAAAATAGACTGAATAGCAAACAAATAACTTTCGCGGAATAATCTTAAAAACAATAACATGCCTGATTATGTTGTTGAAGGAGTTTTATTTTGTAAAAATAATATAATTATTGAAAATTTGTTGAAATTTAATTGTTTGTTTGAGCGTTTTTCGATAAAATTGCATGATGTTACCGAAAGACAGCTTTTAGTAAAAAATAAGTGTAATTTTCGGGAATACAGATGTATGATATCATTAATAGAAAATATTTTTAATGGAAGATTCTAAAAAAATAAAAACGGCTTTAATTTCAGTTTATTATAAAGATAACCTGGAACCAATCATCAAAAAATTACATTCGCTGGGCGTAAAACTGATATCAACCGGAGGCACTTTTGAATATATTCAAAAACTTGGAATAGAGGCTGTACCGGTTGAAGACCTCACCAATTATCCGGCTATACTTGGTGGAAGGGTAAAAACGCTTCATCCCAAAATTTTTGGCGGTATCCTTGCCCGTCGCAATCAAAAAAATGATCAGGAAACCCTGAAAACCTACGAAATTCCCGAAATTGATCTGGTTATTGTTGATCTTTATCCTTTTGAAGAAACACTGAAAAAGACCGGCGATGAAACCGAAATAATCGAAAAAATTGATATTGGCGGCATTTCATTAATCCGGGCAGCGGCAAAAAATTATAGTGATGTTCTGGTGGTGAGTTCGTCGGAACAATATCCGGATTTGCTGCAGTTATTATGCGATAATCAGGGCTATACAGGAATTGAAGAGCGTAAGAAATTTGCTGCCAGGGCTTTTAATATTTCTTCTCATTACGACACGGCAATTTTCAACTATTTTAATTCTGATGGCGAGTGCAACGTCTTTAAAAAAAGTATTATTTCTTCAAAAACATTGCGTTATGGCGAAAATCCACACCAGCAGGGAATATTTTACGGCAATCTGAACGAAATTTTTGAACAGCTTCATGGGAAAGAAATATCCTATAATAATCTGATAGACATTGATTCAGGAATTAACCTGATCAATGATTTCAATGAAACCACCTTTGCTATTATCAAACATACCAACGCTTGCGGATTAGCAAGTCGTAATAAATTAATCGACGCATGGAGAGATGCTCTTGCCGGAGACCCGGTTTCTGCCTATGGAGGCGTGCTAATAACCAATGTCTCCATTGATTTGGACACAGCACAAGAAATCAATAAATTATTTTTTGAAATTATTTTAGCGCCCGGTTATCAAAAAAATGTGCTTGAACTTCTTCAATCAAAGAAAAATAGAATAATTTTGCAGTCGAAATCAAATCAGCTTCCCAAAAGACTGTTTAGGTCGGTTTTGAACGGAGTTATTGAACAAACAAGGGATGATATTGTTGAAACTTCCAATAACATGAAAACGGTAACTATCTTAAGTCCTTCAGAAGCTGAAATAAAAGATTTAGTTTTCGCTAATAAAGTTGTAAAGCATTTAAAATCCAATACGATAGTGATTGCAAAAAATAAACAACTCATCGCAAGTGGCGTCGGCCAGACCTCACGGGTTGATGCGTTAAAGCAGGCAGTGGCTAAAGCTGGGGAGTTTGGATTTGATTTGCATGGCGCCGTTATGGCTTCCGATGCGTATTTTCCCTTTGCCGATTCAGCAGAAATAGCTGACAAAGCGGGGATAAAAGCCATCATTCAGCCAGGCGGATCCATCAGGGATGCCGATACGATAAATTACTGCAACAATCATGGTTTAAGCATGGTTTTTACTGGCATCAGACATTTTAAGCATTAAAAAAAATAATTAAATATAAAAAATGGGACTTTTTTCGTTTTTAACCAAGGAAATAGCAATGGACCTTGGAACTGCAAATACCATTATCATTTATAATGATAAAGTTGTAGTAGATGAACCTTCGATCATTGCTATTGAACGAAATACAGGTAAAGTAATTGCTGTTGGGAAAAAAGCCATGATGATGCATGGCAAAACCCACGAAAATATCAAAACCATACGCCCTTTACGCGATGGTGTTATTGCCGATTTTCAATCAGCCGAATACATGATTCGTGAACTGATTAAAATGACCGGTACCGGGAAATCATTATTTCCACCCGCTTTGAAAATGGTTATTTGCATTCCTTCGGGTATTACCGAAGTGGAAGAACGAGCCGTTAAGGATTCTGCCGAACAAGCCGGAGCCAAAGAAGTTCGGCTTATCCATGAACCGATGGCTGCCGCTATCGGAATTGGAATTGATGTGTTGGAACCAACCGGAAATATGATTATTGATATTGGTGGTGGAACCAGTGAAATCGCCGTTATTGCCCTTGGCGGAATTGTAAATAACAAATCTATCCGTATTGCCGGTGATGATTTTAATGCCGATATTGAGGAATATATGCGTAAACAACACAATATCAATATTGGAGAACGCACTTCCGAAACCATTAAAATTGAAGTCGGCGCTGCCATGACCGAAATTGACAATCCTCCACCTGACTATCCTGTTCATGGACGCGACATGCTTACCGGAATTCCCAAGGAAATTTTTGTCAACTATGCCGAAATAGCTCACGCCCTCGATAAATCCATTTCCAAGATTGAAGCTGCTGTTTTGAATGCTCTTGAAATGACTCCGCCCGAATTATCGGCCGATATTTATCAAACGGGTATTTATTTAGCCGGTGGCGGTTCCATGCTTCGTGGTCTGGATAAACGTATTCACCTGAAAACAAAATTACCTGTTCATGTTGCTGAAGATCCGTTGCGTGCTGTGGCTCGAGGCACCGGTATTGCCTTGAAAAACTATAATAAGTTTACGTTTTTGATAAGATAGCTGTCAAAACAGCCTAACTGATTGTATACAATATGCGTTACCTCTTTGCTTTTTTATGGAAGCATAACTTTTTCTTTCTTTTTTTACTATTGGAGGTAATTGCATTTCTGTTGATTGCTAATGATAATTATTATCAGTCTTCTTCCATTTTAAATTCAACTAACAGATTTACAGGCTCAATATATACCGCATCCAATAATATTTCCGGATATTTTCACCTGCGAAAAGTTAACAAGAAACTTGCCGAAGAAAATGCAAGGCTTCATTCTTTATCATTGAATGCCTTTCTGAAAACCGATACCAATAATTTTTTTGTTAAGGATACTTTCTACAGGCAACGTTACGAGTATATTTCTGCAAAAGTAATTTCAAACTCTACCAGCAAACGGAATAATTATATAATGTTAAATAAAGGACGCAATTTTAACATCGAAAAAGACATGGCTGTTATTTCTGCCGGAGGCGTTGTTGGTATTGTAAAAGAAGTTTCTCAAAATTTCTGTTCGGTGATGTCGGTTTTACATAAAAAAACGAAGATAAGTGCAAAAATAAAGAAAAACAATCAATTAGGTACAATCGTATGGAATGGGCAAAATGCTACGATTGGCTCCCTGACCGAAATTCCTACCCATGTCCGGTTGGCTAAGGGTGATACTGTTATTACCAGTGGCTATTCCCTGCTTTTTCCGGAAGGAGTTATGATAGGTACGATAAAGAATTTTTATGTTGCCAAAGGAGATAATTTTTATACCGTAGATGTTAAATTTTCCACCGATTTTAATGCCATTGGATATGTGGAGGTTGTGAAAAATTTGATGCGAGAGGAACAACAACAACTCGAGGATAAATCAATCGATAAAAAAGATGAATAACCTATTATTTAAAAACGCATTAAGGTTTTTCATTCTGGTAATAATACAGATTTTTTTATTAAACCAGATACGTTTGGGCGGATATATCAATCCGTATTTATATGTTTTGTTCATTCTGCTCTTGCCTTTCGAAACTCCGCGTTGGCTTTTATTGATACTTGCTTTTGCTTTGGGATTGACCATTGATATATTTTCCGGTACTATGGGCATGCACACCGCTGCTTCGGTATTGATGGCTTTTGCCCGACCCGGCGTACTTAAAATGATTGCCACCAAAGCCCAATACGAATCCGGAGTAAAACCAGGTATACAGGATATGGGATTTCCCTGGTTTTTTTCGTATGCCGGATTGTTGATTTTTATTCATCATTTTCTGTTGTTCTATATCGAAGTGTTCCGTTTTAGTGAGTTTTTTATCACTTTTTTTCGTATCATTCTCAGTTCTATTGTTACGCTGGCTTTAGTCATATTGTCGCAATATTTATTTTTAAAGATTAAAAAATAGAAAATTCCTTCATCATTAAAATTGAATATAAAAACCAAAAAATCAATAAATTAAAAATCAAAATGAAAAAACTGCTTGTATTATCGTTAGCTGCCATCCTGATATTTGGCTGCACAGGAAAACGCAAAAATGCACAGAACGAATTTACTATAAATGCAACAATTTCAGGCATTACCGATGGTAAAATTCTGTTGCAAAAACGTGAAAACGGAACGTTTGTTACCGTGGATTCAACTTCGCTTGCCGGAGGAAAATTTACCTTAAAAGGGAAAATTACCTTGCCGGAATATTATTACATTACCATTGGTGATAAACCAGATAAAATCAAATTGTTTGTTGATCCATCGGATATTCAAATTACAGCCAATGCCGACAGCCTTTCCGAAGCCAAAATTACCGGTTCGGCTACCCAGGATCAATATCAGGCCTATTTAAAATCCGTTGGTGATTTTGATAAGAAATTAGATGCTTTGGATGCTCAATACCAAAAAGCAAAGGAAGCGAACAATATGCCAACGCTTAAAAAACTTGATTCTCTGTCGGAAGCAGTAGATAAAGAAAAATCAGCTTTTACAGCAAAATATGTCAGGGAAAATCCTAAAACGGTGCTTTCTCCATGGCTGGTGATGAGCAATGCCTATCAGTTTACGCTGGAAGACCTTGAATCGTTCGACAAAGCTATCGACACATCGCTTTCAAAATCCGTTTATGTGATAAAAATGAAGGAACGGATAGAAATACTTAAGAAAGTGGCCGTTGGGCAACCTGCGCCCGATTTCACCATGAATAATACCGAAGATAAACCCGTTTCTCTGTCATCGTTCAAAGGAAAATATCTGTTGGTTGATTTCTGGGCATCCTGGTGTTCATCCTGCCGTGCCGAAAATCCGAATGTGGTAGCTAATTATCAGGTATTTCATAAAAAAGGACTTGAAATACTCGGCGTTTCGTTCGACCGTAAAAAAGAAGACTGGCTCAAGGCTATTAAAGATGACAAACTGACCTGGAATCATGTTTCCGACATTAAAGGCTGGGCAAATGCCGCCGGTAAACTTTATGGAATTATGGCTATCCCGGCTAATGTTTTAGTAGACAAAGACGGAAAAATTATAGCTAAAGATCTCCGCGGAGATGCCCTGAAAAAGAAACTCGAAGAATTGATGAAATAATTCTTTATTTTTAGTGCCTTGGCGGGAAAATAACTGCCGGGGCACTAATTTCTATTTTCTAGGTTTGCAATTTAAAAATCTGCAATCTAAAATCGTAAATCTAAAATCAACTTGATTCCTCCCGATACCATACAAACAATTTTCGATACCGCTCATGTGGAAGATGTGGTAGGAGAATTTGTGTCATTAAAAAAACGTGGAGGCAATTTTGTCGGGCTTTGCCCTTTTCACAACGAAAAAACGCCTTCGTTTTACGTTTCTCCAGCCAAAGGAATTTTTAAGTGTTTCGGATGCGGAAAAGCAGGAAATGCCGTGAACTTCATCATGGAGCACGAGCATTATACCTATCCGGAAGCGCTTAGGTATCTGGCAAAGAAATATAATATTGAAATAGAAGAAGAAGAGCAAACGCCGGAGCAACAGCAGGCGCTAAATGAAAAAGAAAGCCTTTATCTGGTTACAGCATATGCTCAAAAATTTTTCACAAGCCAGCTTTTCGAAACTACGGAAGGAAAAGCCATCGGGCTATCCTATTTTCACGAAAGAGGCTTTCTGGACAAGACCATAGAAAAATTCCAGCTGGGCTACAGCACTGGCGAATGGGATGCTTTTACCAAAGAGGCGCTTAAAAATGCTTATCAAATTCAGCATTTAGTAAAAACAGGTTTAAGCATTGAAAAAGAAGATAAACATTATGACCGTTTTCGCCAGCGGGTGATGTTTCCCATTCATAATCTTACCGGAAGAATTATTGGATTTGGCGGGCGTATTTTAACCGAAGACAAAACAAAGTCAAAATACATCAACTCGCCGGAGTCGGATATTTACAGCAAAAGTAAAACGCTTTATGGTATTTATTTTGCCAAAAATTCCATCATATCCAACGATAACTGTTACCTGGTGGAAGGGTATACCGATGTTATCTCGCTTCATCAGGCAGGAATAGAAAATGTGGTGGCTTCGTCGGGTACTTCGCTTACCACCGAGCAAATCAAACTCATCAAGCGTTTTACACAAAATATTACCATTTTGTACGACGGCGACCCTGCCGGCATCAAGGCTTCTTTTCGTGGCATCGATATGGTGCTGGAAGAAGGTATGAACGTAAAGATTGTTCTTTTTACCGGTGGAGACGATCCCGATTCGTTTGCCCGCAAACACCGGACGGCAGAAGTCAAGGAATTTATTGAAAAAAACGCCAGTGATTTTATTACGTTTAAAACGAATTTATTACTTGAAGAAGCTGCTAACGATCCCATCAAAAGAACCAATCTGATCAAGGAAATCATCAGTTCGGTCTCATTAATTCCCGACGGCATCACACGTTCGGTTTATGTGAAAGAATGTGCCGGGATGCTTGATATTTCGGAACAGGCGCTGATGACGGAATTGAACAAGCTTCTGCGAAAGCAATTTAATAAAACTCACCAAATAACTGAACGGGAAGCCATTCCCGAACCTACGTCCTATACCGCTCCTCAGCAACTGGAGGTTGATCCTTACAACATCGAATTTCAGGAGAAGGATTTAATCCGCTTGCTTCTTCAGTATGGAAATAAAGAAATACGGTTTGAAGTCGAAAATGAAGATAAACAAATGATTACGGTTCCGGTGAAAGTTGCTTTGTTTATTGTGAACGATTTAAAAAACGACGATTTGCAATTTGAAAATCCGGAGTATCAGAAAATATTTGAAGAATTTGTAGCCGGTTCACCTACAGGTTTTATTCCCGACGAACACCACTTTATTACTCATCCCGACAGCGAAATTAGTGTAATTTCCGTTGATTTAATCAGTTCGCCCTACGAATTAAGCAAAAACTGGGAACGCAAACGGATTACCGTACCTACCGAAGAGGAAAAACTGAAAGAAGCCGTGCGTTCGTCGGTTTTGGGATTCAAGTCCAAAAGGGTCTCGCAATTGATGCACGATTGTCTAAAAAAGATTAAAATTGCAGACAACGAAGAAGAAGTCATCGCATTAATGCAACGGCTTCAGGTTTTGAAATCGCTGAGTCAAAGCATCAACGGACAATTGGGCAGAATCGTAACCAATTAGCCTTTAAACATTTTCAGGTGGTTAATTTCTTCCTGAGCAAGAAACCGCCATTTTCCCCTCGGGAGATTTTTTTTGGTTAAACCGGCAAAAAGAACCCTGTCGAGTTTTACAACGGTATAGCCAAGAGATTCAAAAACACGCCGTACGATACGATTGCGTCCCGAATGGATTTGCACTCCCAGTTCTTTCTTGCTGCTTCCTTCGCTGGTATATTCCATCGTATCAAATTTCACAAAGCCATCTTCAAGCTCAATGCCTTCCATAATTTTGGTGAAATCATTTTTGGTCAGTTGTTTGTCGAGCTCAACATGGTATAATTTAGTAACACCAAAACTTGGGTGAGTTAGTTTTTTGGCAAGATCGCCGTCGTTGGTAAATAAAAGTAAACCTGTTGAATTCCTGTCGAGGCGGCCTACCGGGTAAATCCGTTCTTTACATGCATCCTGTATTAAACTGAAAACAGTTTTTCTATCCTGTGGGTCGTCGAGCGTGGTAATATATCCTTTGGGTTTATTTAAAAGTAGATATTGAGGTTTTTCTCTTTTTAGGGTTTGGTCGCCATACTGTACTTTGTCGGTTGGAGATACTTTGGTTCCCAGCTCGGTAACAATAGCTCCGTTTACCGATACCGCTCCGGCACGGATAAGTTCATCGGCTTCGCGACGTGAACAAACGCCGGCGTTTGCCAAATATCTGTTTAAACGGATAAGATCCTTATCCGGATTTCCGGTTTTTGGTCTGCTGCTTCGCTTTTCGTCTCTATCTGGTTTATCAAATTTCGGTCTGCTGCTTCGCTTTTCGTCTCTATCCGGCTTACCGAATTTTGGTCTGCTACTTTGCCTTTCATCTCTATCCGGTTTTCCGAATTTTGGCCTGCTGTTTTGTCTTTCTTCTCTATCTGATCTGTCAAATTTCGGTCTGCCGCTTTGGTTTTCGTCTCTATCCGATCTGTCAAATTTCGGTCTGCTGCTTCGCTTTTCATCTCTATCCGGTTTACCAAAATTAGGTCTGTTGTTTTGATCTTCATTCCGATCAAAAGATCGTCCGGAACGGGGAGCAGATGTGCTTTTATAAACACGCTTGCTGTCTGTTGCTGGTTTGCCGCCTGGTCTTTCTTTTCTGCGGGATGTATCTTTTTCATCGGAAAAGGATTCTTCCTTACGGTCCGGTTTATTTTTAGGGTAGCCTTTTGATCCTGTTACAGATTTCGGTTTACGGCGGGAAGGGACACCTGTTTTTCTTGAAGAATGAACTGGTTTCATGTGTTATTACTTTTATTTTTTATTGGTCAAATAGCCTGCCCCGATTTCTCGGGGAATATCCACAAAATATCATTTTCGGTTTGTTTGGACATTGTCATTATGGATATTTCAAGTGTTAATAACTTGTTTTTTAATGGTCACAAGGAATATCCATCATTATCATTCACGGTTTAAATGAACGTTGTTCCATGGATATTTCATGATACAAAATATAAGTTGCAAAGATACAAAAGATTATGTTAAAAATAACGTTGACAGGTTTTTTAAAATTAAAAAAATTCTGCGATATTATTTTTGATTGAAACATTCCGATATTAAAATACGTATTAATAGTAAAATTCGTAATCATGAAAGAAGAAAAAATCATTTCCGTAGCAACCTATTCCTATTCACGTGCTCATTTGCTTAAAGGGCGTCTGGAGTCGGAAGGAATAGAATGTTTTCTTAAAAATGAAAACCTGATCCAACCCGATATTTCCACCGGAGTAAATGTTTTAATCCGGGAAAGCGATGTGGCGGGGGCGATGAAAATAATTGAAGAAATTAAAAAAGAGTATGGGGAAGAACGAAAACCGGTTACCCTAAAAGAACGAAAGGAACGAAAAATTCTTCTCCCGGTTGATTTTTCCAAAGATTATCCTAAAACTACAGAGGTGGCGATAGCTCTTGCCGCAAAACTTCATGCCCAAATAAAATTACTTCATGTTTATTATGAACCGATAATAAGTCCAGTACCTTACGAGGATACTGTTTTTCCCATACAGACCAACCCAACCGCTTTTATGACGGACACCGGGCGCGACCATAAAAAAGAAATGGTAGAGCTCAAAAATGAACTGAATGAACAATTGAAAAAAGAAGGCATTTCGGGCGTAGAAATAACATATTCGATGATCAATGGTTTACCATCCGAAGCTATACTGATGTATAGCGATACCTATAAACCGGACATTATTATTTTAGGTACAAAAGGAAAAGAATCAGAAGATTCGCTCTGGGGTAGTACCACCAAAGAAATCATTGCAAATACAAAATATCCCGTGCTGGCTGTTCCCGAAAAATTTGTCTTTAAACCGATAGAAAGCATTCAAAACATCCTTTATGCCACCGATTTTGATGATTCAGATTTCGTTTCTGTCAGTCATTTGTTGAATCTTGTTCGTTTTTTTGATGTCAAAGTTCACTGCGTACATGTTAGCCTTGGCAGGAAAAAACCCTGGGATAAAGCTAAGTTTGATGAAATGAATGAATACTTGCAAAAGGAATTCGGAGAAATACGAATAACCTGCGATTTGATAGTAAGCGATGATATTTTCAAAGGTCTGGAAGCGTATATCCGTAACAATGATATCGGGTTAATCAGCATGACGACGCATAAACGCAATATGATAACCAAATTGCTCAACCCCAGTCTGACGCAACGAATGATGTTTCATACCCGTTTGCCATTGCTGGTTTATCCTTCGTAAAAAAGGAAACTTATTTCACTATTTTCAGACAAAGCTCTTTAAGCTGTTCTTCCGAAATCTGGGCAGGAGAATCAGCCATAAGGTCGCGTCCGGAATTGTTTTTTGGGAAAGCAATAAAGTCGCGTATGGAATCGGCGCCTCCGAAGAGCGCACACCAGCGGTCGAAACCAAAAGCGATACCACCGTGAGGCGGAGCGCCGTATTCAAAAGCATTCATCAGGAAGCCAAATTGACTTTGTGCATTTTCTTTGGTGAATCCAAGTACCTGAAACATTTTCTGTTGTAAGTCCTTGTTATGGATACGTATAGAACCGCCGCCAATTTCCACACCGTTGATGACTAAATCATAGGCATTCGCACGAACATCGCCGGGATGGGTATCGAGCAGCGGAATATCTTCGGGTTTAGGAGCGGTGAACGGATGATGCATAGCATAAAAACGTTGGGTTTCGTCGTCCCATTCGAGCAATGGAAAATCGGTTACCCAAAGCGGAGCAAAGACATTGGTTTTTCGTAAGCCGAGGCGATTGCCCATTTCGAGGCGAAGTTCACCAAGGGCTTTTTGTATTTTAAGCCGTTTTCCCGAAAGGATAAGCAATAAGTCGCCGGGCTTGGCCTCAAATGCTTCCGCCCAGGTTTTAAGTTGTTCCTGTGTATAAAATTTATCAACGGATGATTTAAAGATACCGTCGTTCTGGTATTTCACATAAACTAACCCGCCGGCGCCAATCTGAGGTTTTTTTACAAAATCGGTCAGTTCGTCCAACTGTTTGCGGCTGTATTCGGCGCAGCCTGTAGCACAAATGCCGACGACCAGTTCGGCATCGTCAAATACTTTAAATCCTTTATTTTTAGCTAAATCATTAAGTTCAGTAAATTTCATTCCGAAACGGATATCGGGTTTATCACTTCCGTAATATTTCATGGCATCGTGCCACGAAATCCGTGGGAAGCTGGCTGGTTCCACATTTTTAATCACTTTAAAAAGATATTTTGCCAGTCCTTCAAAGGTTTGGAGGATATCTTCCTGTTCAACAAACGACATTTCGCAGTCAATCTGGGTAAATTCCGGCTGGCGGTCGGCACGAAGATCTTCATCGCGGAAACATTTTACCAACTGAAAATAACGATCAAAACCGGAAACCATCAGCAACTGTTTGAACTGTTGTGGCGACTGGGGCAAAGCATAGAATTCGCCAGGATTCATACGGCTGGGGACAACAAAGTCGCGGGCGCCTTCGGGCGTCGATTTGATGAGATAAGGCGTTTCTATTTCGATAAATCCGATAGAATTCATGTAATTGCGTGTTGCAATAGCCATCTGATGACGCAAAATCAGGTTGTTTTTATTGATATTCCGTCGGAGGTCGAGGTAGCGGTATTTCATGCGGAGTTCATCGCCTCCGTCGGTATTATCTTCTATGGTAAAGGGAGGAAGTTTGGATTCGTTGAGAATTTCGAAGTTTTCGACAATAATTTCAATGTCGCCGGTGGACATTTTTGGATTTTTGTTGCTGCGTTCGGCAACTGTCCCGGTGGCTTTCAGTACAAACTCACGGTTTAGCTTACGGGCTGATTCGCAAAGGGAAGCATTGGTTTCCATGTTAAAAACCAATTGGGTGATGCCATAACGGTCGCGAAGATCTATAAAAGTCATCCCGCCAAGGTCTCTTGATTTTTGTATCCATCCGCAAAGGCTAACTTGTTGGTTAACATTGCTTATATTCAATTCGCCGCAAGTGTGTGTCCGTAACATATCGTTCAATTTTTGAAGTTGCGAAATTACAAAAATATAAGTCTGAATTATTCCTCTGAACTTTTTTCCGTATTCTGACGTTTTTATACTTATTTTGCATTATGGCTTTTCAGAAATTATTGCTGGGAGTGTGGAGTAAAAATGTCGGAAAATGAAAATAATTCAAAAAATAGCGGTACGAATAGCTAAGATCATTCTGTGGTTTGTGCTATGCCTGTTGTTTGTGATTTTATCCGTTTATATGCTTTGCCCGGTTTACCATTTTCCGGAAACGCAACCATTTTCCGGCGATAAGATTTTTAATCCCTATCAGGAGGTAAGTGGAAATTACTGGAAGAAATGTAATTTTCATGTTCATTCCCGGGCCTGGGGAGGCATTACGGCCGGAAGCGAAAATTCCAGTCAGGAGATTTTTGGTGTTTACCATCAATTGGGCTACGACCATCTTTCTATTTCCGATTACATGCGCATCAACACCTACCGAAGCGACGACAGCAATTATCTTCCCGGATATGAACATGGTTTTGGAATGGGTAAAAATCACCAGCTGATTATCGGAGCTAAAGAAGTTTTATGGTTCGATTTCCCCTTTTTACAGAACAGGCACAACAAACAATTTATACTTAATCATCTAAAAGGCAGGAGTCAGCTTTATTTTATTGCTCATCCCGAATTTAATCATTCCTATTCCCCTGACGATTTCCGTTACCTGACCAATTATGACGGGGTGGAGGTTTTGAATCATTTCCGTGTTTCTGCCCGGCAATGGGATGCTGCACTTTCGGTTGGGCATTATCTTCCGCTGATTGCCGATGATGATGGTCATGATATTTCCAATCCCAACGAAGCCGGACGTTGCTTTACGATGATTGATGCGCCTTCGGGTAACCCGTTGCAATTAGTTGCTTCGCTCAAAGCCGGCCGGACTTACGGTGTTGCCGATGAAAAATATACAGGACTCTCGTACGAGCAAAAGGCCGAGCGATTTAAAAATATTCCTTTTGTTAAAAAGGTAAGCGTAAATAACGACAGTCTGATCGTGGAGGTGAGCGAACCTGCGGGTGAAATACGGTTTTTCGGACAAAACGGCGTTAAAAAAATGACTGTTGCCGGAAGCCGTCGTGCCGCTTATTTTATCTCGCCTACCGATACATATATCCGTACGGAAGTGCTCTACAAAAGCGGTTTCCATTTTTATCTGAACCCGGTATTCCGCTATTCCGGCGATCAGCCGAAAGCGTATCCGCTGGCTACGGTAGACTGGCTACGGACATCTATCTTGCGGATATTGTTCGTTTTGATAGTGATAATTATTGTTAGTTATTTTAAGCAAAAAAAGAAGAAAACATTCCAAACATGAAATTTAAATCCGGCTTTGGGTATCCGCTGATTTTTCTCATCCTTATTTCCACTTTGGTGAGAGGTTTTCTTGCGTTTACACTCGAATTTAATAACGATGAGGTTTATTATTGGACCTACGCTTTGTATCCCGACTGGAGCCATTTTGATCACCCGCCCATGGTGGGATTGGTTATTCAGCTTTTCAGCGGTAATCTGTATTTCGACAGTGAGTTTTTTATCCGTTTGGGATCGATTGTCTTTGGAGCGGTAAATACCTGGCTTGTTTTTCTGATCGGACGGAGGATAAAAGATGAACTCACAGGTTGGTACGCTGCCTTGTTATATACGGCTTCGTTGTATTGCTTTATCATTGTTGGGATATTTATTCTGCCCGATACGCCCCAGGTCTTTTTCTGGCTGTTGAGTCTCTATCTGCTAATCCGGCTTTTGCCCGACAAGGAATTGATGACAAAAAACCGGCACTATCTCCTGCTTGCCGGATTTACCATAGGATTGGCCATGCTTTCAAAATACACTTCCGTTTTTTTGTGGGTGGGAGCATTGGCATTTATGTTGTTTTATAACCGGAAATGGTTCCGTACGAAGGAGCTTTATCTTTCCATCCTGATTTCTTTTGTCGTGTTTCTTCCGGTGATTTACTGGAATGTTCATAATCAGTTTATCAGTTTTACCTACCAAAGCGAAAGGGTTGGTGTTGCCAAGGCTTTACTCCGTCCCGATTTTTTTGGTACGGAATTGTTGGGCCAGTTCTTTTATAATAATCCGGTGAACTTTATCCTGATTGTGGTAACGCTGATTGCGGTGGCTAAGAAAAGATTAAAGCTTGAAACATCCTATATCCGGGTTTTGTTATGGATGAGCCTTCCATCGGTCATTCTTTTTCTTACCTTTTCCTGGTTTCGAAGCACTCTCCCGCATTGGACGGGACCGGCTTACCTCAGCCTGATTTTATTAGCCGCTTCGTATCTGGGTTCGTTGCGAAAGAATATCCTTTTCCCGCGATGGATCATCGTCTCGCTTGGATTTTTATTCCTCGTTATCGTTTTGGGTTACGGACAGATTAATCATGGATGGTTTAACCTCGATAAAAAGCATGCCGGAGATGGACAGCGGATGGGAAGCGACGATATTTCACTCGACCTTTACGGATGGGAGCAAATGGGTCATAAATTTCAAAAGATAGCCGAAAGCGACCGTTTTTTCAACCTGATGAAACCTGATGCTATACTGATCAGTTATCGCTGGTTTCCGGCTGCCAACCTCGATTATTATGCTGCCAGGCCCGCCGGACTGAAGATGTTTGCCGTTGGCAATCTGGAGCGTATCCATAAATATCATTGGATAAATCAATACAGGGGAGGCTTGAAACAAGGCGTGGATGCCTATTTCATTACCACCAGCCACGATTATAAAGATCCTGTTCTTTTGTATAAAGAAAATTTCGACACCATACTTTCTCCCGATACCATTGCTATTTTCCGTGGAGGTAAAAAAGCGATGAATGCCTTTGTTTTCCGGATGAAAAATTTGAAAAGCATTCCGGAATACAATTAGACTGGCGGCACACTGTTAGACATTCGTTCCTTGCTTTTGTTTCTTCACTTCTTTTTTCCCCGGTAAGGGAACCGAGAAATCCTTCAGTTGAAGACGGGGAAAAATAAAGGGGGCAACACTGGCAACAGGTTTGAACAACAGGGATTCGGTTTTGGATTTGGGCGTGATGATGCGTTGTCCGAAATCAATGCTGGTGATCAAAAACAGGATGATACTAAGCACAAAAGCGGTTTTAAGAATACTAAACACCGCTCCGGCTATGCGGTTGAAAAAACCTAAAGCCACCATTTCCACTACTTTTTCAATCACTTTGCCAAGCAGATGAATGGAGATGAGGACAACGGCAAAGGTGATGATGAAGGATACAAAAGCAACATACCGGCCGTTCCATCCGAAAACATCGTGCAAAAAATCCGCCGTAAACCACGAAAAGTGCGAAGCAAGATAAATACCTAAAATCAGTCCGGCAAGCGAAGCGATCTCAATGACAAATCCCTTGGTAAACCCTTTATAAGCTGCCCAAATCAGTGGTATCCCAAGAATAATGTCTAAAATATTCATCGTTTTGCTAATAAAAAATCTTTAATCAGTGCCTAAAGTTTGGAATGCCTGAAAACAATACAATTCTTATTTTAACCTCCGGGTAAGTTCGGTGGCAAACACAAAATCGTTGAGTTCTTTGTTATCCGTATGCAAAATCTGAGTCTTATCGCCCGACCACCATAGTTCGCCATGGTTGATAAAAGCGATATTATCGCCGATTTCAATCACTGAGTTCATGTCGTGAGTGTTTATTACGGTGGTGATGTCGTATTCCCGGGTGATTTCGCTGATAAGATTATCAATAACGTTGGCTGTATGCGGGTCGAGACCGGAATTGGGCTCATCGCAAAAAAGATATTTCGGGTTCATGGCGATGGCACGGGCAATAGCAACCCTTTTTTTCATGCCGCCGCTGAGTTCCGATGGCATCACTTTATTGGAATTAACCAGGTTTACCCTCGACAGGCAGAAGTTAGCCCGTTCGAGTTTTTCTTCCGGTTTCATCCTGGCGAACATCGTCAGCGGAAACATCACGTTTTCTTCCACATTCATCGAGTCGAACAAGGCTCCGCCCTGGAACAGCATTCCTATTTCCTGCCGTATGTGTTTCATCTCGGTAAACGACATCTTGGAAAACTGCCGGTCGTCATAAAAAACCTGTCCCGAATCAATTTCATAAAGCCCTACAAGGCACTTCATCAGTACCGTTTTCCCCGAACCACTTTCACCAATGATCAGGTTTGTTTTCCCTTTTTCGAAAGTAAAAGAGATGTTTTTTAAAACCTGTTTGTCGCTGAAGGATTTGGATATGTTTCGTGCCTCAATCATGCTAATAACAGTTTGGTTAGGACAAGGTTGAACAGAATAATGATAATACTGCTTTGCACCACGCCTTTGGTACTGGCTTCGCCTACTTCGAGGGCACCGCCTTTGGTATAATAACCGGCAAATCCCGATATAGAAGCGATGATAAAGGCAAAAACGATGGTTTTGATCAGTGCATAAATAACGTCGTAAGTATGGAAGGCGTAGGTAACGCCATAAACAAATTCGTAGGACGAAACCACCTGGCTAAGTGTGCCTGCTGCCCAGCCACCGCCTATAGCCAGAAACATGCTTAGCATAATCAGGAAAGGATTGATGAACATGGAAGCGACAATTTTGGGTAATATCAGATAGCTTGCCGGGTTGATGCCCATAATTTCGAGAGCATCTATCTGTTCGGTTACCCGCATGGTTCCTATCTCGGAAGCAATACGGGAGCCGACTTTTCCCGCAAGGATAAGACTGATGATGGTCGGCGAAAATTCGAGGACAATACTTTGACGCGTTGCAAAACCGATGGAATACATTGGAATCAGCGGGTTGTCGATATTAAAAGCCGTTTGTATGGTAACCACAGCTCCCATAAATACCGAGATAATGGCTACGATGCCCAGCGAATCGATGCCCAGATGGTCAATTTCAAGCAAAATCTGTTTGAAATAAATGGATTTTTTCTCCGGTTTCTTAAAAACCTGTTTCAGTAACAGAAAATACCTGCCTATATCGTAAAGAAAACGCATACGCGAATTTTTTTGGCTAAAGTACGCAAAAATTAAAAATAATCACATCAAAGAAAAAAATTATGAATAGGGTAGGTCATACTTTTTTAAATGTCCTTAAACCATTAAAAATAAAAGTAGCACAACGTTGCTCAGGTTTTTTTAATAATAGCCACTTTTAACTAAGTAAAACTTCCGGTTCTTCCGACCCTACTCATCCGGCAATGGTTTGAATTTTAGATTTATTCCGCCCTCCAGAGCACTCAGGAGAAGGTATGGGAGGAATTCGGTAATGCAAAAGAAGTAGCACAATGTTGCACTATGTTATGACACAACATAACGCAAAGAAAAAAAATTATATCGGATAATTTGGATATATAAAATTAATCGTATATTTGTAGTTTACAATTAAGCGTTTTTAGTTAATGAACAATCATTTAAAAACAGAAAACATAAGCATAATTAGTAAGAATTTTTTTTGAAAAGATTATCTGTATATTAACTTAACAAATAAATAAAGCAATAACTAACTAATTAATTAATATTAATCTTAAAATCACAAATTATGAAGAAACTATTTTTAATTTCGTTTATCTATTTAGCTACAACAGCTATTTCTTTTGCGCAGGTAAAAGTTTTACCTAATGGAAATGTAGGTATAAAAACCATTACTCCGGCAAGATCATTACACGTAAGAGGCAGTGCAGTTTTTACCTCGGGAACGACAATTAGTTCCTATTCCCCATATATAAGAGGAAAAAACGGTGTTTCAACAGCTTCGCTACCAGAATATTCGTGGATAAATGATTCAACAACAGGAATTTTTCACCCTGCACCCAATGTTTTAGGTTTTTCAATTGGCGGCTCAGAAAAAATGAGAGTACATTCGAACGGTTGTTTGGGCGTTGGAACAATTTCTCCATCTAGTTTAATAGATGCTCAAAGTACAGGAACAACAACCCAAATACGCGCATTTAACAACAACATCATTTCATCGTTAGATGCAAGTTTTTTAGCTCAAAACAAAAATACAGTCTTTGCATTGGGAGTTGAATCCGCTGGATACGGATATATTTCAATAGGCACACCCATATCAGCTCAAACAAAAATTATGAAAATCTCAAATGCCGGGAACATCTGTATTGGTGATATCCCTGATGCAAGTAATAAAGTTAAAATTTATAATACAAATAGTTACTCCTCATTTTTATGCGAAAGAAAAGATACAACAAGTTTTAGTTATAATATGGTTTCCAAGGTTTATGGGCCTAATGTAAAAGGGTTTGCGATCAGTTATAATAATAATGATCAAATATATATGTATGGGAGCGGTGATATTTATGCCCGAAACTTTATTCAAACAAGTGACTTAACTTTAAAAGAAAATATAAATAACATTGCTGCACCTTTAATAAAGGTTTTAAACCTGCATGGTGTAACATATGATTTTAAACGGGAAAAATTATTAAACCATTCAGATACTCTTACGGCTATTTCATCAACAACTCCTAAAACAGAAATAGGATTATTAGCCCAGGAAGTAGAAAAAGTTGTACCGGAAGCAGTATGGACAAACGAAAATGGAATAAAAGGAATAAATTATGGTAGTCTTGTCGGTTTGCTTGTCGAAGCCATCAAAGAACAAAACGCAACCATCACCCAGCAAGGCAAGGAAATTATTGAACTCCGGAAAATGGTAGAAGATTGTTGTAAAGCTAATCCCGGCATTATCAATAATAAATAATTAACCATAAAATGCAATTTGGTTATGAAAAAATATAAAATTATATTACAATTTCTTATCTTTGGGATAATGATAATATTATTCCAACATAAGGCATCGGGACAATTTGTTACTGTTGAAGGAAAGCAATTTAAACTTAACGGGAATAATTTTTACCCGAGGATGCTGAACTACGGTATTGATCCGATAAAATTTACTGATGGCACACGTTATATTTCTGCCAGTCATACTTACGGAGATTCAATTTGTTTTGAATGTTCAGACAAAAGCAGTTGTAATTTGCAATTAGATACCGACTTTAAACGTATCCGTAGTATGAATTTTAATGCTATACGTATGTGCGGGCCTGGTCCTATATATGATCCTGGGACTAAGCAACTTTATTTTCATTTTATCCCTATTGATTTTAACGGCAGAGACTCCATTCTTATTAATCCTTTAGATACAAATGATATGGGAATGTCAACCATTCTTCCTCTTTACGACTCTATCCTTTCCATTGCATCTAAGGACACTCTAAAAGTAATGTTTATTATAAGAGGATGGAATTCGCTTTTAGACTCGACCGAAGTAAGAGTGATTGACCAATTCCTTAACCGGTTATCTACCCACTTTGCTACTTCACAATACAATGAGGCCTTGTTTGCTTATGATTTAATGAACGAACCAGCATATTCCATAGTACCTCGTGATAGTACAAAAACCAAACAACAAGCTTGCGAAATAATAAGTACCTGGTATAATACTATAAAATCAAAAGATACTCACCATCTTGTGACTATGGGTGGATCTGGAAAAGCCGATGTATATTCATTCGATCCGGCAGTATTAAAACTCGATTTTATTACTCTTCATTATTATCCGGAATTCCAGAAGTATGAAAACCGAACAAGTTCTGATACCCAGCAAATAATGAGGGAACGTTCCATAAATGAATTATACTGGATGCAACAAAATTGCCCTATTCCATGGATGATAGGAGAAACAGGTTTTTCGGCAAGCAAAAACTTTACCACATACGACGGTCTCGATGGTACTTTAGCCGACCAGGATTCTTTTGCAATAGTGTCCTTAAGGGCTGCATGCAATTGCGGAGCCAGTGGTTATAGCTGGTTTGACTATCAGGATAGAAAATTTCATAATATTGGGGCTTCTGGTTTCGGTTCTGATTATGTCGGATTGTTGGAATTGTGGTCAGGTTATCCTAATATACCACCTGATTTTAAACCGGCGGCTCAAGAGTTCCGTAATTTTACATGGGGCGTTACAGGTCCTTGCCCGGTAAGTTACAGTGCGCTCTATGATCCAGAAAAATTATATTACAATCCTGGAAGGCATCCTTATAATCCTGTGCAGGGTGGTCGTATAATTACGGGTAGGGTAATTGATCAGGATGGCAATCCTATTCGGGATGCGCTAATTATTGCACATACTCTTATTGATACCACAGGTTATGTAACCGATGTGCATGTTACTCATTCCGATTCAATCGGGCATTTTGAAGTTATACCTTACGATTGGATAGGACCGGATTATAACGGACAAATTGTGAATATAAAAATTTCCGCTACTGGCGCCAATGTTAAAAATTATGGATGGAAATACAATCCTATTCCACAAGATACTATTGAATGTAGGTTACAGAGGGTAGATTACAACTATGATACACAAACATCGGGACACCATGTTACTGCGGGTACAACAAAAAGTTACAGGGGGTATAATACACTTACGGCATCGGATATTACTGTAGAAAATACAGCCGTGGCAGAATTTATAGCTCCCCAGGGTGTAACCATAAACGGCGAATTTACTGCTGAGTTAGGTAGTGATGTATATATTTATTGTGCTGCAACAGTGCCCGATTGTAGCGAATTTCCGTATCCAGTAATGCTTAAAAACTCCAAAGCTACATCAGAAAACACTGAAAATGAAACGAAGAACGAAATGGAAGTTGACCCTGCATTGCCATCGAATTCTCTTTTTATTTTTCCAAACCCATCCAACGGTGTGTTTACAGTACAGCTAAATGGTAGTTTAAATGAAGAGCAAAGTGAAATTAACGTTTTCAACATTTATGGGAGAGAAGTCTTTTCGAAACCTATGGAAACGGGATACAAAATACTTGATCTGTCATCTTTGCCAAAGGGCATATATTACATCCAGATAACAAATGCAAAAAAAACGTTTAATAGAAAAATAATTTTTGAATAATTTTAAAATAAAGTAACTAATCAATGCCTTGGGTTTTGAATGCCTAAAATGCTTAAAGTTTTAGTTTGTTTTCCAATTGCTTGCTAAATTCTTTATTGCCCGGATAAATATTTTAGGCATTCATAACCTTAATTCACTTGAACCCCATACCCTGACTATCCGGAAATGTCATAATATCCCGTTTGCTTCGCTCTGGATTGCGCTTCGCATAGCATTAGCACATTAACAAACTGGCAACTTTGCTTTCAGTTTTTGATTAATTAAAAAAAACAGTACTTTTGCCGTTAAAATAACTTCAAGTCTGATGATCCGTTTCCGGAGAGCTATTTGTTTGTTCTGTCTTTGTTTAACTGCCATGATAATTTTTGCTTCATGCAGCGCTAACCGTCCGAAATATCATAAATTCCGTAAAAAACATAAACATTACCGCAGTTACGATTGCGGCTGTACCATGATACCCGATCGCACGAAGAACATTACCGCAGGATAATGGATAAGGAAATAGAAAAATTAAACCACTATTTGCCCGGTCTCGCCGTGGACATCATCTATGGATGGCTGAAAGCAGACAGGATACAGTTAACGATTACCCGTAATCGCAAGACCAAGTTAGGCGATTACCGGGCCCCGGTTGACGGTAAACCTCATCGCATTTCGGTAAATCACGATTTAAACAGCTACAGTTTTCTGATAACCTTAGTTCATGAAATTGCCCATGCGCGGGTATGGGAAAAGTATAAGCGCAGGGCTAATCCGCATGGCAAGGAATGGAAGATGGTGTATAAGGAATTGATGGATAATTTCCTTAATGAAGATATTTTTCCGCCGGAAATACTCCAGGCGTTGGATCATTATTTTCAAAATACCTTTGCTTCGAGCAGTACCGATCTCCAGCTTACCCGTATGCTAAAGAAATATGATCATAAAACGTCGGGTATTATGCTTGAGGAAATTCCCTATAATACCGTTTTCAGCATAGCCGATGGCCGCACATTCCGCAAACAGGATAAACTGCGCAAACGCTACCGTTGCATCTGTTTAAACAATAAACGGCTTTATCTTTTTAACCCGCTTACGCAAATCATTCCGGTAGATCCGGAAGAATAGCACCGGGGTTCCAATTTTATGTTTTTCTATTTGTCACTTATCGTATCCGGTAATTCCGGACAGCGATACATAATATATTAACAGACTATGGTAAAACATGGACAGACTATGGTAAAACATGGACAGACTATGGTAAAACTTTGACAGAGTATGGTAAAACTTTTGCAGACTATGGTAAGAGCCTTGACAGAGTATGGTAAAACCTTGACAGAGTATGGTAAAACTTTGACAGAGTATGGTAAAACTTTTGCAGATTATGGTAAGAGCCTTGACAGAGTATGGTAAAACTTTGACAGGCTATGGTAAAATTTTAACAGAAGTGTAAAATAAACTGTGTCATGGAATCTTTTAGTGCATTTGTCAGGAGAGTTAAAGCCTTGGCGGAGCGAAGTTATAATATATCTATCAAAAAAATAATGAAATTATTTGTATGTTTAAAATTATTTGTATTTTAGCCGAAAAATAAATTGAAAACCCCAATCAAATTAACGCAACTTCTATTGTATAAATATTTTCAATGAGTTAACGTTCATAAGATAAACTTTGATTATAATAGTAATTGCTTGCAACAAAATGTACAACGATGAGAAATAAATTGATGCTACTAATAATTCTTCTGGCTTCGTTAAGTTGTAAAAAAAATGACACTACAATTTCCGATCCTAAGCTTCTGAATTGTTCAATAAATTATCTTAAATTTCAAGATGATTATCGGTTTTTAGGCAAAACGATTATTTTTGATCCTTTTGATTCCCTGCAAGTTTCATATACCTATAAAGAAGATAAAATAGTTGAATGTATCGGTGGATTTCAAACTATTTCTTCAGGGAACAATTTATTTCGCCTTTTGTTTTCATCCGAAGTGCGTGATTCAATTGTATATAAAGGAGACAGTGTTTGTGTTTATACCAAACCCGGTTATACTTATTTCGAGTCAGAAAATCCTCAAAGCCCAACCATTTATGTATATAGTCAAAACAGACTTCAAAAGTTAATCAGAAGAGATGGATTTGAAGTGAATTATACCTATACCGGAAATCAAATTGTCGAAAAAAACAGCAATGGGATAGTTTTAAGGACACTTTATTTTGAAAACAATAATCTGGTAAAAATTGTAAAAGAAAATATCAATACTGAGAATACTGTTGTTTACAAAAAGGAAATTTTTTTCAATGAATTTGATAATAATCCCAATCCTTTAAAAAATAAACATTATTTGTTAGGAGCATTTTATCGTGCATTTTCGGAAAACAATTACAAAAGTACAATAGAAAATGAATATTATCTGATAGATGATACATTAAGATTAACTGGCACGTATACAAACTCAATGCAAATAAGATATAATTCTGATGGTTACCCGGGGTTCGGTGATTATAAATAAACCATCTATCAATTATCAATCAAGTAACTTCCCACCCGATAAATTGACAGAAAAGGTAATCTGTTAAGGCTAAGACTATGGTTTTTATTCGATACATAGTAAAAATGGCATGGATATAAATGCCGTGGAAATGATATAACCTTTGGAAAAGCAAGCTTGAAAACAAACCATTACGGATAATCCTTAAGATAAAATAAAATACTGAACAACAGTATAAACAAACCCAATATTGAAGATAAAAATTTTGAAAGAACAAATTTTGGGTGGAGCGGGTTCAAATCTTGCGTGTAAAAACATGATGGGTTTTGTAAAAATTATGTAAGTTTGGGTTTTATTTTAAAACACCAATTTATGAACGAAAATAATTACTGCATCATTATGGCAGGCGGCATAGGAGCAAGGTTTTGGCCTATGAGCCGTACAGCCCATCCCAAACAATTTATCGATATTCTGGGTACAGGCGAAACCCTTATCCAGCAAACCTTTCGCCGTTTCGAGCATTTCTGTCAGCGCGATCATATCTATATTGTTACCAACGAGCTTTACCGGCAGTTGACCCGCGATCAGTTGCCTGGCATCAGCGACGACCAGATTCTTTGCGAGCCTGCCCGTCGCAATACCGCTCCCTGTGTGGCGTATGCCTGTTATAAAATATTGGAGAAGAATCCCAGCGCCAACATGGTAGTTGCTCCTTCCGACCATATCATCCTGAGGGAAGATATTTTTAATGAGGTGGTGGAATCGGCTCTCCGGACAACCGCTGCCGACGACTGGTTGTTGACGCTTGGGATAAAACCAAGCCGCCCCGATACCGGTTACGGATATATTCAGTTTAACGAAGAAATCAAATGTCCGGAGGACGACCGCATTTTTAAGGTGAAGACGTTTACCGAAAAACCGCAGTTAGAAATGGCAAAGTCGTTTCTTGCCAGTGGCGATTTCCTGTGGAATTCCGGAATCTTTATCTGGTCGCTGAAAAGCATATTGAAAGCTTTCGGCGAATATTTGCCAGAGGTAGATGCTATTTTTAAGGAAGGATTGGGCAAATATGGTACTCCTGCCGAAAAAGAATTTATTGACCAGGCGTATGCCGTTTGCCGTAACATCTCGCTCGACTATGGCATCATGGAAAAAGCGGATAATGTGTATGTGCTCTCATCCGATTTCGGCTGGTCCGACCTGGGAACCTGGGGCTCGCTTTACGACATTCGTAATAAAAATGAAGACGGAAATGCCATCATGGGCAATAATGTATTCACTTACAACACGTCAAACTGCATCATCAACATGCCTAAGGAGAAACTGGTAGTATTGCAGGGACTGGAAGATTATATTGTGGTAGAAGAAGATAATACCCTGCTGGTTTGCCGCAAAGGCGACGAACAACAAATTCGCAAGTTTGTCAACGATGTAAAATCGAAAAAAGGAGAAAAGTTTGTTTAAAAGGGACGAGAGACGAGGGACAAGAGAAAGTGACAAGGGACAAAGGGCGAGTGACAAGGGAAAAGTAAATAGTAACGACCGAGTGAAAGAAGACGAGTGGAAATAATTAGGGATACTTAAAAAGATAGATTATGGGTGATAGGTTGGATGCTTTGTTGTTTTATCAATTGTCCTTACAGTTGTGGGATGGTTTTTGGCAAGATTCCGAACTGATGATGAATGATATTCGCGGTAAAGAATTAGTTAAACAAATGACGAGGTCTGTCGGATCAATTTCAGCAAATATTGAAGAAGGATATGGAAGAGGTTTTGGTAAAGAATATCCTCACTTTTTAAGAATCTCCCGGGGTTCTGCCCGTGAATCCAAGGGCTGGTATACCCGGGCAAAGTTTTTTCTTCCCAGTAGTACAATTGAACAACGAATAAAAATGATTAACGAAATTATAGCAATGGAAACCAAAGCCATAGAAACGCTTGAAAATCGTAATTTGCAAAAGGGACAAGTGACAAGAGACAAGTGACGAAGAACGAGAGCAAGTGATCCTTCACCCTTTGTCCCTCGTCCCTAAAAAGAACAACAAATAGAAAAATAATATAAGAATGAAACGACTATTAATTATTGCTTTATTAATTCTGGGAATGTTTCCTGTTCTGCGTGCCGACGAAGGCATGTGGCTGCCTTTGTTTGTGAGCCGGCTCAATTATGTGGATATGCAAAAGATGGGCTTGCACCTTACGGCAGAAGAAATTTATAGTATCAACCATTCAAGCATGAAGGATGCCATTATACAGTTTGGCAATGGATGCACGGCGGAAGTCGTATCGGCAGAAGGCCTGGTGCTGACCAATCATCATTGCGGTTATGGATCCATACAATCGCATAGCTCGGTTGAACACGATTATCTGACCGATGGCTTCTGGGCGATGAATAAAAATGAAGAACTGTCCAATCCCGGCTTAACGGCTAAATTCCTGGTGAGGATAGAAAATGTTTCAGCCAGGGTGTTACATGAAATCACTTCTTCGATGACCGAAAAAGAACGGAGTGACAAGGTACATGAAATAGCAAAAAAGATACAGGATGAAGCCATCAAAGGCACACATTATGAAGCCAACGTCAAGAGCTTTTTTAATGGGAATGAATATTACCTGTTTGTTTATGAAATTTTCAAAGACGTGCGTCTGGTCGGAGCGCCGCCTTCGTCCATTGGAAAGTTCGGAGCCGATACCGACAACTGGATGTGGCCCCGCCATACCTGCGACTTCTCCATGTTCAGGATTTATACCGCACCCGACGGCACACCGGCAGAATATTCCAAAGCCAATGTCCCGTTGAAACCCAAACAATTTCTTCCCGTTTCGCTTAATGGCGTTCATAAAGATGACTTTGCCATGATCATGGGGTATCCCGGCACTACCGACCGTTACCTTACCTCCTATGGAGTAAAGCTTGCTGTTGACCAGACCGGACCAACCATTGTTTCGATCCGTGCCAAAAAATTGGATATTATGCGTCAGGATATGGATGCCGATGCCGCCGTCCGTATTAAATATGCTTCCAAATATGCGGGAATTGCCAATTACTGGAAATTCTTTATCGGGCAAACCAAAGGATTGAAACGACTGGATGTTTACGATCAGAAAAAACAAATCGAAGCCAATTTTACCCAATGGGTCAATGAAGACCAGGGTAGAAAAGGAAAATACGGCGAGGCGCTGAGTGATATTTCCCAGGCATATGCCGAACTGGAGAAATACAATATTTCGCGCATTTATTTCTCAGAAGCTATTCGCGGAATGGAAGTAGTGGCTTTTTCAAGGAATTTTGAAAACCTGTATAATGAATTGAAAAATAAAACTCCCAACCAGGCAAAAGTTGCCGATCTGGTGAAGAAACTCCACGAAACAGCCGATAAATTTTTTAAGGATTACAACGAATCCACCGACCGGAAGCTGATGGCTGCCATGCTTGAGATGTATTATAAAAATGTGCCTGCCGACCAACAACCAGCCCAGATGGCAGATATTGTGAAACGTTGTAATGGCGATTTTGGCAAATACGCTGAATGGGCATTCAAAGAAACTTTTCTTGCTTGTCCGGTGATGGTCAATGCTTTTTTGGATAAACCTTCGTTAAAAACCCTGGAAAAAGATCCGGTATTTTCCCTATGGTCGGCATTTTCGACTAACAAAAAGGCAGATGATGAAACAAACAAAGCTAATGAACTGCTCGACCGCGGAAACCGTTTGTTTGTAGCCGGCTTACGCGAAATGCAACCCGACAAAAAGTTTTATCCCAATGCCAATTCCACGATGAGGCTGACTTACGGACAGGTGCTTGATTATTATCCTGCCGATGCCGTTCATTATGATTATAAAACCACGCTGAAGGGCGTGATGGAAAAGGAAGATTCCACCAACTGGGAATTCGTGGTTCCGGCAAAATTAAAACAACTTTATAAAACAAAAGATTTTGGTCCTTATGCCGAAAACGGCGAGCTGATGACCTGTTTTCTGACCAACAACGACATCACTGGCGGTAATTCCGGAAGTCCGGTTATTAATGCCGATGGCAAACTGATAGGACTTGCCTTCGACGGCAACTGGGAAGCCATGAGCGGCAACATCGCCTTTGAACCGGCATTGCAGCGTACCATCTGCGTGGATATCCGTTATGTGATGTTTATCATTGATAAATATGCGGGAGCCCGCAACCTGGTGGACGAATTGATTCCTAAGGTAAATCAGAATTAATTAAAAATGAAGCCCCAAGGGTTTTAAACCCTTGGGGCTTTTTTAAAACCTAAACCTTCCAAAGTCCGTAGGACTTGGAAGAGTTATGGTTTTTAACCTTTCAAGGGAGCATTTGACTTCATCATTTCACCTTCTTCAGAATTGCTCCCGATAGCGTAGCAAGCCGGATTTTATTTCCTTTCACCTTTGAATTATCAAGAAGATTGATAAAAGTACCCTTTTCGGGAAGTGTAAAATCTTTGCCGGAAGGCTCCAGATTGAACAACACATAGATACAGTCGTTTTTATCGTACCTTTTGTACATCAGTGTTTCGCCTTCGGCAGTAATAAAGTCCATTTCACCGGTACTCAGCACCGGGTTGCCGCTGCGGATATGAACCAGTTTTTTATAAAAATCGAAACATTCCTGATTAAAACCCACCGGATCATAAGTCTTGATCCCCGGCTGAATATTATTCCGGGTTTCCGGCTGAAATGTATATTCTTTCCACCACAAAGGCTTGCGGTTGTCCGGGTCAACGCTGCCCCACATGCCCATTTCTTCTCCGTTCCAGATATTAGGCGCACCGACATTGGTAAACTGGTGAATGAGATACAATTTCACCCTCTGATAAGTCTCTGCATCGGGTTTGCCGGTTTTATAAGCAGGGTTTTCGTAAGGATTTGCCTTGTCTTTGTATTTTCCATGATTATAAAAACAGCTCAATAATCTTGGTGTGTCGTGAGTTGACGACACATCCATCATCGAATAACGAAATGGTACTTCCAATCCAGACCATTGGTAGCGAAGGCTGTCAGCCAATTGATGTGCATTGATGGCATTGTCGGCACGCGAAAAGAAATTACGTGCCGGGCGATACAGGTGATAAAACATAACCGCATCAAATACTTCACCGTTGGCATAATATTCCGGCGGCATCATCTTATCCATCCACCATTGAATTTCGCCTACAAGATAGGCATCTGGTTTAATGTTTTTTACGAAAGTGCGGTAATCGCGCCAAAATCCCAGGGGAATAAAATCGGCAACATCGAGGCGGTAGCCGTCAATTCCTTTGGAAACATCTCCGTCGGGTGCCAGCCAGCGTTTGGTTACAGCAAAAATATGTTGTTTGGCTCCGTCATCCATATTGCCTTCATACGGATGGAAAAAGTCTTTTGCAGAAGATAAATTGGTCTTCCGGATTTCAGGCATATATTTATTGTTGAACCAGCCTAAATAGTTAAATTCATTTTTCTCCGTAGCCGGATCATCATAAGTATAAACGGTGTACCAGTTTTTGTATGCCGATTTTTCCCGGTTTTTAATGATATCGCGGAAAGCCCAGAATTCTACGCCCGTGTGGTTCCACGAATAATCCATGATGATTCTGATATTCCTTTTGTGCGCTTCATTTATCAGTTTCAGAAAAAGTTTATCGGCGGCAGTCCATTGCCAGGTAGCCGGATCACCGGGATTTTCCGAAGCAATAATCTTGTTGTCGCCCATCGGATCCGGACCAAAATTCACATCAATATGATGATAATTTCGGGCATCGTATTTATGAAGCGTTGGCGCGTCGTTTACCGGATTAAGGTAAATGGCATTGATGCCAAGGTCGGCAAGATAATCCAGTTTATCTAATACTCCCTGCAGGTCGCCGCCAAAACGCCTGTCCTGAAGGTTATCGGCAAACGATTTCCCGTTTTTGGCAGCCCATGGCTCAATTCCGTACCAGTCCTGCGTCCAGGGAGTGATTGCCCAGTCTTTTGCCACCATTCCCGACAAGGCATTATACATATTTTCCGGTTTGGGATCGTTGGAAGGATCGCCGTTGTAAAACCGTTCCACAAAAATCTGGTACCAGATGGCTTTTTTTGCCCATTCAGGTGGTAGTTTTGGATTTTGTGCCATGCTGTTCCAGGGTAAAAGCAGTGCGGTAAAAAGTAGGATAAAGAAGTTTTTTTTCATCTGTCGGTTATTTTATCATTAATTTTCAGAATAGCAATTCAGAAAATACCGGTTAAAACTCTAATTTTAATTGACCTTTGAAATGGAACGAAAGACGGTGGTATGGCGTGATTCCATGGATATTGATAGCCTGACGGTGTTTTAAGGTAGGGTAGCCTTTGTTTTTTGCCCAATCGTAAACTGGAAATTTTACATGAAGATTTTCCATGAAATCATCGCGATAGGTTTTGGCAAGCACCGAAGCGGCAGCGATGGACAGGTAAATACTATCGCCTTTTACGATGCAATGATGCGGAATTCCGCTTTCGTTTTTGAACCGGTTGCCATCGATCAATAATAATTGAGGTGTAAAAGCCAGATTTTTAATTGCCCGTCCCATCGCCCGGAAGGAAGCGTTAAGGATATTTATCTCATCTATTTCTGCATTACTTACGCTTGCTACCGCCCAGGTAAGCGCTTCGTTTTCGATGATGGGTCTCAGCGATTCACGTTGCTTGCGTGTGAGCTGTTTGGAATCGGTAAGCAGTTCGTTTCGGAAATCTTTGGGTAAAACCACGGCCGCAGCATATACCGGTCCGGCAAGGCACCCACGACCCGCTTCGTCGCAGCCCGCTTCCGTCAAATCATCGGTGTAATAAGGTAAAAGCATCGTTAAAAGGTAAAGGAAAGGTATCGTTCAATCAAAACGGAAAGTATCAACCCGATAAAAAGTATTTCCGGGATAAGTGGTTTTTTTACCGATGTTAAAAATATGGCTATATAGACCGATAACGGAATAAAAAGGATACAGAGCTGAATCTCAAAATTTTCACCCGAAAATATCAGGGAGACTATGCCTGCAAACAAAAAATTGAATAATATGGTAAACCGTTTACGAATGCTTATTACTTTATCCCTGACCTCCGACATGGCTCCGGGAAATGAAATCAAAAAAATCAGTCCAAGCAGAACATAAAAAATGATAAGTATTGTATCCGGATGAAAAACAATTTGCCTGAAATGTCTGAAAAAATACAAATAATCGTCAGGTAATAATGGCTTGTCGAACCAGAAGTTATAGACAATCAGAAAAAGGTAGGGCGTAATAATTCCAAAAAGCGAAATTGCCCATTCGCGCCACGAAAGCAGCCGATAGGTAATATAGCTGAACCATATAAACACAAGAAAGAATATCGCCGACAGATTAAAGAGAGAAGCTATTCCGACCCAGAAGACAGAACTGTATATTTCGGAAGAAGCATCATCCTTGTTGAATGCTTTGAAAAAATCTCGTACCGATAAGAGTAAGAAAAGATTAGATAATAAAACCGGATGAAATGTCAGGAGGTTTCCCGAATGGCTCATTAAAATCAGGTAAATAAAAGCTACGAAAAAAGTTGAACGGGGCAATATTCCGTTTTCGGAAATGATCAGGTTTAAATAGATGGCTTCAAATAGAATGAGCAATAAGGCTGATAATTTACTGAACCAAACCATTCCGGAAAACCAATCGGGAGAAAAGTTGATAATTGAAATTATTTTGGGATAAACCGTTTGCGGAGTCTGGGGCAAAAAAGCTTCAACCCAAAGAATAAAAGCGGCTAAAAAGAGTATGAAAAACTGAAGCGCAAGGTTTGACTTAAATATCCGTGTAAACATCAGGAGCGAGTTTTTAAGGTAACTGCAAAAGTATAATAAAATTATCATACTTTTTGTTCGCTTCCGTACAAAATCCAGCACGGAATTGAACAAGTTAAAACAGGAAAGTAATTCATGGATATTGTAATATTCTCATAACATGCATTTTGTATTTATGGCACAATATTAGTAAGTTATAAATTTACTAAAAGAATATTCCCATGGATCGAATCATAGAGAAAAAGAAATGGACAACAAAAAAAATTGTTACGATTGCAGCCATAACGGCTTTTGTGTTGTTTGTCATTTATTTGGTGTTTTTCCGCGATAAACAAAGTCGCTTGTATGTCAATCAGGATGAAATAACTATTTCCACGGTTGAAAAAGGTAAGTTTCAGGAATTCATACCTGTGGATGGAATAGTTTATCCCAAAAACACCATTTATATTGATGCTGTTCAGGGAGGTATTGTGGAACAGGTGTATGTGGAAGATGGCGCCATGCTTAAAAAAGGCGACCCTATTTTAAAATTGTCCAACGCCGACATGGAATTGAATTATATGGATCAGGAAACCCGCATGTACGACGCTATCAATAATTTGGCAAATACAAAAATCAGCCTCGAACAAAATAAATATAACCGGCAAAAGGACATTACAAGCATTCAGTATGATATTGATAAGTTAAAACTTGATTTCCAGCGGAAACAAGGTTTTTATAAACAGGATATGATTTCAAAAAAAGAATTTGAAGATGCCCAGCGCGATTATGAATATGCCCTGAAACAATTGAATATTTCCTTACGGCTTCAACGTCTTGATTCTATATCAAATATTACACAAGGCTCTCAGATTGCTTCTTCCATGGATCGCATGCACAACAACCTGGGATTGTTGCGCAAAAATCTGGAAAACCTGATTGTGAAAGCTCCCGCCGATGGTCAGTTATCTTCGTTCCTGGTTGAAATAGGCCAGACCAAAGGCACCGGCGAACATCTTGGTGAATTGAATATTCAGGGAGGGTATAAACTTCGGGCTAACGTTGATGAACGTTACATTTCCAGGGTTTTCAACGGTCAGGAAGCCGAATTCGACCTTTCGGGAAAAACATACGAAATGCAGGTTTTTAAAATCTACAGCAATGTTACCAATGGCTCGTTCCAGGTTGATCTTAAATTCAAAAACGAAGAACCTCAGGATATTAAACGCGGACAAACTTTGCAACTCCGGCTTAAATTCAGTAGCCCTACCGATGCTCTCATCCTGAAACGTGGAGGTTTCTTCCAGGAAACCGGTGGCAATTGGGTCTATCTGCTTGACGGTTCCGGAAAAACGGCAGTAAAACATACAATCAGAATCGGACGCCAGAATACCGACTATTATGAAGTACTGGAAGGGCTGCAACCCGGCGACAAAGTTATTGTTTCGTCCTACGATTCCTTTGGAAATAAAGATAAATTAATTTTAAAATAACACATAACAGACGAAAAGAGGTTAATTTGTCTTTTCGTTTTTTTTAAACAAATTTAAAATAAATCAACAAACAAATAATTATGATCAGGACTGTTAATTTATCAAAAATTTTCCGGACGGATGAGGTGGAAACTACCGCTTTAAACAAAGTATCGTTTGAAATTCAGGAAGGCGAATTTGTAGCCATCATGGGGCCTTCGGGTTGCGGAAAATCAACATTGCTCAACATCATAGGTATGCTCGATAATCCTTCGGGCGGCGAATATTATTTTCTGGACAAGGAAATATCCCGTTTTACCGAGAAGCAACGGGCAAACCTCCGTAAACAAAATATTGGTTTTGTTTTTCAGAACTTTAATCTTATTGATGAGCTTAATGTTTTTGAAAATGTTGAGCTTCCATTGATTTACCTTGGTTATAACACCAGTGAACGCAAAAAACGCGTGGAAGAAGTGCTGGAACAAATGCAGATTATCCACCGGAAAAAGCATTTTCCGCTGCAGTTGTCGGGCGGTCAGCAACAGCGGGTAGCCGTGGCTCGTGCTGTGGTTTCCAAGCCACATCTTATCCTCGCCGACGAACCTACCGGAAACCTTGATTCGGCTAATGGCGAAGAGGTGATGAATTTGCTGGAAAGTCTGAATAAAAACGGAACAACCATCATTATGGTAACCCATTCCCAACGCGATGCTGAATATGCCGGACGTATCATTCGTCTGTTCGACGGACAAATCATCAACGAAAACATAAACGCTTCGAAAATGGCAGTATAAAGCTGGATAAATGAACCGAAATCTGGAAAAAAGATACGATGCTTAAAAATTACTTCAAAATAGCCATTCGTAATTTAACCCGCCAACAGGCATATTCGTTAATTAACATTATCGGGCTTACTTTCGGCATTACTTCTTTCTTGCTGATAATGATGTATGTTCAGTACGAAAGCAGTTTCGATAAGCAGATTCCTGACTATGAGCGAATTTACCGTATGGTGGAAATTCAAATTGAAGAAGGTGTTGGTGAACAGCATGTTGCCATTACTATGGGACCGCTGGCTCCCGCATTAAAAGCGGATTTCCCGGAAGTGAAGGATGCCGTGAGGCTTCTGATGCATGGACGGGTTCCGGTAAGGTATGAAAATAAACAGTTTAACGAAGATAACTGCTTTATAGCCGATCCTTCGGTGCTTGTTTTTTTTGGTATTCGGATGTTGTCCGGTAATCCCCAGACTGCACTTCTGGAAAAACAATCGGTTGTGATTTCGGAAGATATGGCAAAACGCTATTTCGGTTCGGCGGGAAATGCTATTGGTAAAACTTTGGAAATAAGCAAACGACCGGGGATGAAAGTGTCCGGTGTAATGGAAAATTTTCCCAAGAACATGCATCTGCAATGCGGCATGTTTGTTTCGATAGCCACTTTCGAAAATCAATGGGATTGGCTGAAAAATGATTGGGGTAATAATTCGGTTGTAACTTATATTTCACTTAAAGAAGGTACGGATTACAAACAGCTGGAAGCAAAACTTCCAGACTTTATAAAGCGCCATGTCGACCGTAAGAAAGCGGAGTACGGCTATCTTTCCATGTATTTGCAGCCATTGTCCGACGTTCACCTGAAATCGAATCACATAAAATTTCAGATACAATTTTACCAGGGTAGCATCATTTTGTTTTACCTGTTTTTGGCCGTTGCCATTATTATCTTATTGATTGCCTGCGTAAATTTTATCAATTTAGCCATTGCGCAATCCGTTAAAAGAGCCAAGGAAGTCGGAATACGAAAAACACTGGGCGCCAACAGGTCCAACCTTATTTACCAGTTTATAGGTGAGTCGTTTATCGTTACATTTGTTTCTTTGATATTTGCTGTTGGTCTTGTAGAATTGCTTTTGCCCCGTTTCAATTCCATTTTAGAAACCAATCTGCGAATTGATTTTATGGGAAATCCGCTATTCAATGTTGGACTTTTCATCATTTTGTTGGTAGTAAGCTTGTTGTCGGGAAGTTATCCGGCGTTTTACCTTTCCAGATTTCAGCCGGTGGTCGTTTTAAAAGGGAAATTAAACGGTAGAAGCAAACAGGTAAGCTTACGCAAAACGCTGGTTGTTTTCCAATTTACCATCTCGGTAATAATGATATTTTCGGTAATGATCGTATTTGCCCAGATAAAATATATGGTAAACAAAAATCTGGGGTATAATTATGATAATCTTATCAGTATTCCGGTTTATGACAAGGAGACACTTAAAAAATCGGAAGTCCTTAAAAATGAATTACTGAAAATTCCTTTGGTAAACGATGTGGTTTTTTCTTCCGGCGCTAACGGCGCAAGCGGTTCGCAGGGCGGAATTTGTGCATTTGATTCTACCCGAAAGCGTTGTATGGTACGTTACGGTTTTGTGGATTACAATTTTTTCAAAATAATGGAAATACCGTTGGTGGAAGGAAGATATTTTGACAAAAAAAATGGTACCGACAGCACTGCAGCGGTGATTCTTAACCAGGCTGCCGTAAGGGAATTCGGCTGGAAGCAACCCTTGGGGAAAAAAATACAATTTATTGGTGATACTAAAGCCTTTACGGTGGTTGGTATCATTCGCGATTATCATTATTATTCCCTGCATTCCAAAATTGAACCGGCAGCATTTTTTATATTCCCGGAAAATTATAACACATTATTGATTAAAGTAAAAGCATCTACCGGTAAGCAAATTATTCCTGAAATAGAAAAAGTTTGGAAATCAGTTTTCCCGGAATCTCCTTTTGAATATGAATTTGTTAAACGGCAGATAAAGAATCAATATCGTACCGAAGAAAACGTTTTGATTATTTTCATTTACTTTACCATACTTTCGCTGGTAATATCCTGTCTGGGTTTATATGGACTTACGTCATTAATTGTGGAACAACGGACTAAGGAAATCGGTCTCCGTAAAGTGATGGGTGGATCCAATTTAAGAATAATAAAAATGTTGAATAAGGAATTTATTCGCCTGGTGCTTTTAGCCGGAATTATTTCCATACCCTTAACCTGGTATTTTTCAGGTATGTTTCTGCGATATTTTGCATATCATATTTCTGTAGGATGGTATTATTTTGCTGTTTCCATCCTCGTGGCTCTTTTCATTGCAATATTTACGGTAAGCTTTAAATCGTTGAAAGCAGCCAATGCGAGTCCTGTAAAATCGCTTAAGTACGAATAATTGAATTTAAAATGGATGCTTAAAAATTATTTTAAAACGGCTTTTCGTAACCTTTGGAGAAATAAAGGGTATGCTTCCATCAATCTGCTGGGGCTTGCTATCGGGTTGGCAACATTCATTCTTATTTCTTTATTTATCAAAGATGAACTGAGTTACGACCGGTACAACATTAAGGCAGACCGCATTTTCATGATGAAAGAAAACGCGAACTGGACCGGCAAATGGGAAATATCCAGCATGACTTCGGCACCCATGGGGCCAGCTTTGGTTCGCGACTATCCTGAAGTGGAAAACCAGGTGCGCATTGTACCTTCATTTAAAGCTACATTGAAATATAGAGATAAGGCTTTCAGCGAATATCCAAATTTTGCCGATGCCAGTATCTTCGATATCTTTACCCTTCCGCTGGTGTATGGACAATCGGCAAATATGCTGAAAGAAAAAAATACAGTTGCACTTTCCCAAACAATGTCGCGAAAACTTTTTGGGAATGAAAATCCTGTTGGGAAAGTTATTTCATATAACGGTGATATCAACCTGAAAGTAGATGGAGTATTTGAAGATGTGCCACATAATTCACATATTCAGTTTGATGTGCTAATTTCCTTTGAAACACTTACTGATGAGAGTATTGGTTGGAAAGAAGAAATTAACAATTGGGGGCCACATAATAATTATACTTATCTTTTGCTTCATGATGCCGGCCAGGCCAAACAACTTGAAAGGCAATTTCCTGCATTTATTCAAAAGTACATGGGCAAGGAAAGTCAGGCGAAGTACCGTCCTTTTCTTGAGCCATTGACTTCTCTCCATCTGAAGACGGTTTCCGCTTCTTTAAAAATATTTACAATTGTAAGTATTTTTATTTTATTGCTCGCCTGTATCAATTACATGAACCTTGCCACAGCTCGTTCGGGAAAAAGGGCAAGGGAAGTGGGAATGCGCAAAGTAGTTGGTGCCAGCCGCAGGCAAATCATCAGGCAATTTCTTGGTGAATCCATGATACTTACGTTTATCGCTTTTTTTCTCGCACTTTCGTTGGCCGAAATTTTTCTTCCTCTTTTCCGGAATATTACGCAAAAGCCTCTTTTTATGACTTCCATTTTTCAATGGAAATTTTTACTTTTTTTAATTGGCACCACCATACTTGTTGGCTTGTTATCCGGATTTTACTCGGCGTTTTACCTTTCTTTTGTTCAGCCAGTAATCGTATTGAAGGGAAAGATATTATCGCCCAAAGGGCAAAATGTTTTACGGAAATCATTGGTGATTTTTCAGTTTATTGTTTCCATTTTTTTGGTTATTGCCTCCATAACAATTTATCGCCAGGTGGATTATATGAAAAATTGCGATTTGGGTTTTGATAAAGAAAATGTTATTTATCTAGAACTTAATTCTCCCAACATTCAAGAGAAAGTACAGGTTTTCAAACAGGAATTACTTCAAAATCCTGAAATTATCAATGCAACGGCAAGTTTTTACATCATCGGCAGAGGCGGTGGTGGCTGGGGTGTTAAAACCGACCGGATGGCAGAAGAAACTACGATGACGGCTTATCTGGTAGATCCGGATTTTTTGTCAACTTTCAACATTAAACTTAAATCCGGAAGAGATTTTCTAAAAAACAGTCCTTCGGAATATCAAACGGCATTTTTGCTTAATGAACTGGCAGTGAAAAAACTGGAACTTGGAGACGGTGTTGGCAAACAGGTGGAAATGCAAGAAAAACGGGGTATCGTAGTCGGGGTGATGAAAGATTTTAATTTTGCTTCATTGCACAATGAAAAAGAACCGCTGATTATCACCCTTAACAATCACCCGAATTGGTTTCATTTTCTAAATCTGAAAATCAGAACCAATGATTTCAATAAAACCATTTCATTTATTGAAAAGAAATGGAAGGAGATTGAACCGGTTCAGCCGTTTAACTATCGCTTTTTGGATGAAACCCTCGACAAACAATATGCACAGGACAGCAGGATGGCAAAAATCATTCTTATTTTTACGGTACTAGCTGTAATTATTGCTTGCCTTGGACTCCTCGGATTGACCATGTTTACCATCGAACAGAAAAACAAAGAAATAGGGATACGTAAGGTTTTCGGAGGTTCCGTTTCTTCCATTTCGCGTTTGCTGGCAGGTGATTTTTTGAAATGGGTGATCATTTCGTTTGTTATTGCCAGTCCGCTCGCCTGGTTTGTAATGAATAAATGGTTACAGAACTTTCCTTACCGGGAAGGAGTGTCTATTGGCACATATCTCATCTCTTTTTTAATCATCGTAGCTATAGCGATGGCAACCGTTTTCGTTCAGATCCATCGTGCAGCCCGGATGAATCCGGTGGATGCTTTGAAATATGAATAACTATTAAAAAAACGTAGTGATCGTTGAATTTTTTATACTTTTGATAACCCAAAACGCTATTAAGAATGAAACATGGCAGGAAACGTAAATGGAAAACCATTGTAAAATGGCTACTGCTGATTTTGGGAGGATATTTTCTTTTTCTTATGGTTTTTGCTTTTACAACCACTCCCTTTTGGGTTTATTATTACTTTGGTACTTATCATTCTGAATTAAAGCAATCCCCTGCTTATATTGTTGTGTTGGGTGGCGGAGGAATGCCCAGTCAGGATGGATTAATCCGAACCTACTATGCGGCGTTTACAGCGAAAAAATTTCCAGATTCCAAAATTATTATTGCTTTGCCCGGAGATGCAAAAGACAGCACCAGTGCCATCTGTTTAATGAAAAAGGAAATAGTGCTTCGCGGAGTCTGCCCCGAGCGTATCCTGTTAGAACATAATGGAACAAATACACGTTCGCAGGCACTTAACATTGCAGGACTGAATAAACATACCATTCTGCAACAGCCTGTTCTACTTATTTCTTTGCCGGAACATATGATCAGGGCTATCAAAACTTTCGAAAAAGCCGGTTTTAAAAATATAAGTGGTTATCCGGCTTTCGAAAAAGGGATAGAAGCCAATATTACGTTTAACGATAAAAAACTCGGAGGAAACAAACTTCTGGTTCCTGAAATTGGCAACCGTCTTCAGCTTCGTTATCAGTTTTGGAATCATTTAAAGTATGAACTGATAATTACCCGCGAAGTATTTGGTCTTGCGTACTATAAACTTCGTGGTTGGGTTTGAAAATTCTGTCTAATTTTTTTAGTTAAAAAAAACTTTTTATGGAACATTATCTGATAAAAATTCTCCTTGCCTTTATCGAAACTTTTTATAACCCCCAATACTATTACTAATACCCTGTTATGGAACCAGAAAACAATGATAATTGTCGTCGGCCCCGCTGGGCTGCAAAAATAAACGACTGGGATAAATGGCCTCATAAGCACGAACATCGCCACCGCAAAAAAAGCGATTTTGGCGGCGCGATAGTGATAAATCTTATCGTGCTTTATCTTATCAATAAAATTCCGGGCTGGAACCTGTGTTTTATTACCGACGGCTTTCAAGCACTTTTATGGATAATAAACCTGAACCTTGTCATCAAGATTGCAGGAAACATCATCCTTCTGATTCATGATCAGCGGGTGGTTTACCGGTTTATCCAACTGGTTTTTCATGTGGCTGAATTTGTTACACTTTTGTCGGTTTATTATATTTATCCATTCCAATTTTCGGTATGTTATCACCACTGGGTTGATGTGCTGATAAAATTGGGCTTGATTATTTCGTTGATCATTACCGGAATTTCGGTAATCGGTCTTTTTTTCAAACTTATTTTCGGAAATAATAAATAACGTTATGGTAACAGCAAAGCAAATAGAACAGTTTCTGGCTCAGCCCGATTTTGCCGTGGTCGGCGTTTCGCGCAACCCCAAACAATTCGGATACATTGTTTATAAAAAGCTTAAGGAAAACGGATTAAAGGTAATTCCTGTAAATCCGAATGCTACGGAAATTATGGGCGATGTTTGCTATCCCGACATCAAATCGTTGCCCCAACCGCCTGCTGCCGTGATTGTGCTTACCCCTGCTAAATTTACCGATAGTATTGTTAACGAAACCGTTTCGGCGGGGATTAAGCACCTATGGATACAACAAACGTCGCAAACGCCCGCCGCCCTCGAAATGGCTGAAAAAAACAACATTGATGTCATTTCTAAGCAATGTATCCTGAAATTTGCCAGGCCTGACGGGATTCATAAGTTTCATCGGAATATCAATAAACTCTTCGGGCTTTTGCCAAAATAATTCTCAATTAATCAAAGCAATGGAAGAAATAGTTAAAAACATCCGGGATTACTGCATCGTAAATGCCAACCCGGAATTGGTTAAAAAATACAGTCGCTATTTTAAAGAAGGCTATGATGCCTATGGCCTGAATTCTGAACAAATGCAAACGAAAACGGCCAGCCTGCTTTCGGAATATAAATTATCGGCCAAGCAGGTTCTGGAATTAGGCAATATTCTTTTCCAAAGCGGCAAATACGAAGAAGGCACTTTTGCCATTGTGCTTTTGCAGAAATTAAAAAAAGAGTTTCTACCGGAAACCTTAAACGGCATAGGAAAATGGTATGAAAACGGCATCAATAACTGGGCGCATAACGATGTAATTTGTAGCGAACTGATTTCGCCTCTGTTGATAAAAGGCATCGTTTCCGTGGATGATTTATCCGTTTGGCGGTCGTCAACCTTTTGTTTTAAAAGGCGGGCTGTTCCTGTAAGCTTGATAAAATTAGCCAAAACCAGCAAAAACATCCCGGAATTGCTCGCTTTTATCGAACCCATGATGAAGGATGACGAACGGGTAGTTCACCAGGGTTTGGGTTGGTTTCTGCGTGAAGCATGGAAAATTGACCCTGGACCGGTGGAAGTCTTTTTGCTGAAATGGAAAGATATTTCGGCAAGGCTTATTTTCCAGTATGCCACCGAAAAAATGACCAAGGAAAACAAAGAACGTTTTAGAAAAAGCAAATAAAACCCTGAAAACAGGTCGTGTTCGGCAACGGATTTTACTGTTTAGGAAACAATAATAAGATCAATAAAATAGAGCATGGAATATTATAATAATCCTTCAGGTATTGGCGATTCGGATTTGATTTCTGTTTATGACGAACTTCCCTTATGGTCGGCGCCATTTGGCTCGTTGTTGCTCGATACCGTCAGATTGAAAAAAGACATTAAAATTCTTGATATTGGTTGCGGCACGGGGTTTCCCTTGCTTGAACTGGCACAACGGTTCGGAAAAGGAAGTCATGTCTGGGGTATAGATCCCTGGGAAGAAGCTGCTGAAAGGGTAGCATTGAAAAAAAAGGTGATGAACGTCGAAAATGTAACGATGGTTAAAGGAATTGCCGAAAAATTACCCTTCGAGGATAACTTTTTTCAACTGATTGTTTCCAACAATGGATTGAATAATGTGGAAGATTTAAACCGGGTTTTGTCGGAATGCTACCGGACAGCAAGCAACGATGCACAATTTGTATTCACCGTTAACCTGCCCGAAACCATGATCGAATTTTATCAGGTATTTGAAGAAACGCTCTCCATTTTGGGTAAAAAAGCGGAAATCGAACGACTTCATGAACATATTTTTTCAAAAAGAAAGCCTCTTGCCGATTGGGTTGATGTCATTAATGATGCCGGATTTTCGGTCATTGATATCAGGAAAAACAAATTTGACTACCGTTTTACCGATGGCACCACGATGTTTTCCTATTATTTTATACGCCTTGCCTTTCGGGATTGCTGGCTGAAAATTGTATCCGAAAAAGACATTCCCGAAGTTTTTGGGATAATAGAAAAGAAACTGAATAAAATAGCCGGACAGCAGGGCGAATTACGGCTATCGGTTCCGTTTGCCTGTTTCGATTGCATCAAAGCATAAAACGGTTAATGAGTAATAATACAAAACGTTATGTTTAGGAATTAATAAAATAAGTGCCTAAAGTGAACTAGAGCGCCTAAAGTTTTTAACCGGGGGAAAAAGAGTTTTTAAACAAAGGAAAGCAAACTAAAATTTCAGGCGCTGATTAATAATATAAAAAATATATTCGAATGGAAAAAGAAATAGTATCGGACAAAGGAATGGTTGCTTTTTGCGGATTGTACTGCGGAGCCTGCCGTTCGTACCTGAAAGGTAAGTGCCCGGGTTGTGCCAAAAACGAAAAAGCAAGCTGGTGTAGCGTACGCAGTTGTTGCCTTCAACATCAATATCAAAGCTGTGCCGATTGCAAAGAATTTCCCAATGCAATGGATTGCAGTAAATACAACAACTTTATGTCGAAACTGATGGGATTTATCTTCCGTTCCGATCGTAATGCGTGCATCGAAATGATTAAACACGTAGGTTATGATGCTTTTGCAGCCGAAATGGCAGCCAAAAAGCAACAAACCATCAAAAAATAGTACCGTATTTTACGAAATATCGTTGGTTTATTTTTCCTTTATCAGGAAAATATACACCGGGAAATGATCGCTGTAGCCTCCCGTCCAGGTGCCGCTGGAAAAGGTGCGCCACGGATAACCGGCATATTGGCCGTCGGGCTGAATGAGAAACCGGCGGTTAAAAACTTTTGTTTTATATAGTTTATAGGTTGACTTATCGTCTCCCAACAATGGCTGACTGACAATTATCTGATCGAAAAGGTTCCAGGCGTCTTTATAAGCCAGCGAACCGATACCATCCTTAAACATTTGCCACATAGGGTTGTATAAATCTCCTGGTTTTACGTCTTTGATTTTTCCTTTGGCGCCCAGAAACTGGGTAAGACTGGGATCAATAGGGTCATCGTTGAGGTCGCCCATGATAATGATTTTAGCTTTAGCGTCGAGCTGCATCAGCGAATCGGCAAGATGGCGTGTAAGCTTGGCGGCTTCGGCACGGTATTCCGGACCCTGGCCACGGGATGGCCAATGGTTCACAATCACGCTTATTGGCTCGCCATCGAAAAGACCGGAGACCACTAACTGGTCACGGGTACGAAAATCGTTTCTCCACGACACATGCAATGGCGTGGCTTTGCTTGCCGTAACTTTAAAAACGGATGGTTTATAGAGCAATGCTACATCAACTCCCCGTTTATCAGGCGAATCATAATGAACGATGTCGTAACCGGCATTTTTCAAGGTTGGCTGATGAATCAGATCGACCAGCACCTGCTTGTTTTCCATTTCCGATAATCCGATAATGGTAGGGCCGCCCTTTACCATTTCGTCGCCTATCTGGGCAATGACTTCCGACATGTGTTGTAATTTCAGGTTATACCGTTCGGTATTCCATTTACTTGGCCCGTTGGGAAGATATTCCGCATCATCCGTCTGCGGATCGTCAATGGTATCGAAAAGATTTTCGAGGTTATAGAAAGCAATGCATCCGGCTTTATATTGCTTTTGCTGAGCATAAACATGGTTGATTCCGGAAAGGAAAATAATGATGGCAATACAAGCCAGCCAACGGTTTAAAGAAGAAAACGGGAAGTTCATAAGCGAAAATTTGCCGGCAAAGATAGGCGGAAAATCATAAGCAAAAAGTACATTAAAGATAAATTAATCAAAAATTTATGACAAAAATGCAAAACCCAACGAAAAAAGTCGTTTTTTTGTACCCCCTTTTTATAAAAGAACAACAAACAATTAAATTATTATTCACACAAATTACAGGTTAATGAAACAAATTCTATTGCTGATTGCATTAATTTGGTTTACTGTAACGGGATCTATTGCTCAGAATGTTAAAGTTACCGGTTCGGTTACCGAATCGGAAGCGGGCAGTCCACTTCCCAATGTTACCGTAAACATTAATTCATTTCAGGTATTAACGAATGAGAAAGGTTCTTTTGAATTTAATAATCTTAAACCCGGGAAAGGTATTATCTATTTTTCGGCCGAAGGTTACGAATCATTCTCACTTCCGGTTGATATTGGTAAAACCAATATTGATCTGGGAAAAATTAAATTAAAATTTTCCAAACCAATCGAAGCTGTCGAAAATGGTTTGACGGAAGTTAGCCTTTCGTCGGACGACATGGAAGCTGAGGACCAGGATATTTCGGGGTTGCTGAATGCATCTTCTGATATTTTTGTCTCTACGGCTTCTTACACCTTAGGTTCGGCTTATTTTCGTATCCGGGGCTATGATGGCGAAAACCAATCGGTATATATGAGCGGCATACCCGTGAATGATCCCGAAAACGGCCGTGCTTCATGGAGCGAATGGGGTGGATTGAACGATGCTACGCGCAATAAAGTAATTACCAATGGTACCGAACCTTCAGATTTTTCCTTTGGAAATGTGGGCGGTGCTTCCAATATTATTACCCGCGCTTCGATGCAAAGGAAACAAACCAAGCTTTCCTATTCCTTATCCAATCGCACATATACCAATCGTTTAATGCTTACCTACAGTACCGGGATGCAAAAAAACGGATGGGCTTTCACGGTAAGCGGTTCACGTCGCTGGGGTCAGGAAGGGTATGTAGATGGCACTTTCTATGATGCATGGGCTTATTTCCTTGGTGTGGAAAAGAAACTGAGTAATAGACACAGCCTCGCACTTACGGTATATGGTGCGCCTACTCGTCGGGGAATGCAAGGCGGAACTGTTCAGGAAGTGTATGATGTTGTTGGCAGCAATTATTACAATCCCAACTGGGGCTATCAGGATGGTGAAAAACGTAACGCCAAGGTTAAGCATTTTCATGAACCCATGTTTATCCTGAACGACTATTACAAATTAAACGATAAAACCAAAATTACCACTTCGGTTGGCTATACCTTTGGAACAACAGGAACTACCGCCCTCAACTGGTACAACGCAGCTGATCCCCGGCCTGATTATTACCGCTACCTTCCCGACTATAATGTTAATCCTGCCAGTCCAAAAGCAGAATGGCTCACCGCTAAAATAGCACAGGCATGGAAAAACGACCCGAATACCAGCCAGATTAACTGGGATAATTTGTATCAGATGAATCTTTTGGGCAATCTTTTTGGAAAACAGGCAAGCTATATCGTGGAAGACCGGCGGATGGATCATAAGCAATTTGATTTCAATTCGCATATCAACCATGATGTAAACGAACACATTGCACTGTCAGGAGGTTTAGAATACCAAAACTACACAGCCAATTATTATAAAACCATTGACGATCTCCTTGGCGGAAAATATTGGGTGGACATTGATCAGTTCTCCCAACGTGATTTCAAGGTAGATGTTATTAAATGTCAGAACGACCTTCGCCATCCCAACCGGGTGGTAAAACAAGGCGACCGTTTTGGTTACGATTACGACCTTCATAAGAATTCAGGACAGTTGTGGATGAATTCCCAATATAAATTTAGTAAGTTTGATTTTTATTTTGGAGCCTCGGTTTCGCATACCACTATCTGGCGTGATGGAAAAATGCTGAATGGGCGCGATACGGTTACTTCCTACGGAGAATCGAAAAAACTTGATTTTACCAACTACGGAATAAAAGGCGGGCTAACTTACAATCTCACCGGACGAAACTTTATTGAAGGTAATATTTCGTATATCACCCGCGCTCCGTTTATTCGCAACGTTTATATTTCGCCACGCATCAGCGCCAAATCCATAGCCGGGCTGGAGAGCGAAGAAGTATTCAGTACCGACCTGAGTTATATTTATCGGGGTCCTATTGTTAAAGCCCGCGTTACGGTATATAACACCAATTTTACCAACGGAAGTGAGGTAACCAGTTTTTATCTGGATTATGGGGATAATAAGACCTTCGTGAATTATGCCATGAAAGGAATTAATAAAACACATCAGGGGTTAGAAATAGGGCTGGAAGGTAAGGCGACTTCGCGACTGACTCTTTTTGGTGTGGCCGGTATTGGCAATTTCCGGTATACCAATCGCCCAACCGTAACCATTTCGTATGAAAACGGTTCACAAGCTGATGTTACCGATAAGGTATATCAAAAAAACTTTTACGTGCCGGGAACTCCACAGACAGCTCTTTCGGGTGGATTTAAATATGCGGCGCCTCACTACTGGTTTTTTGATGCTAACCTGAATTATTTCGATAATATTTATCTTGATTTTAATTCTGACCGTCGTACGGAAAAAGCCATTGCAAACCTCGGTGAAGGTGATCCTAAAATCAAAGAGATTACCGAACAGCAAAAACTGAAATCGGGCATAACCTTAGATGCTTCCATCGGGAAGTCGTGGAAAATAAAACAGTATTTCCTTAATTTTAACCTTAACGTTAGCAACATCCTGGATAATAAAGATCTTATTACCGGTGGTTATGAACAAAGCCGTTACGATTATAAGGACAACTATGTTAGTAAATTTCCGCCCAAGTATTATTACTATTATGGCCGGACATTTTTCATGAATGTTGGTTTCCGTTTCTAATTAAATAATTGATCATAAATAATAAAATACAAATATGAAAAGAATAAATAAACTCAATTTAGGATTAACCCTTATACTTTTGGCAGGCATGATGGCCGCTTGCGTTAAAGGTGATTATGATACGCCACCCATTAATATTCCTACGGTGGATTTTAACGCTAATTATACCATTTTAAAACTGAAACAAACCCATATAATTGGTAATCTCCCCGATTCCATTAAAGGCGATACCATTATCAAAGGAGTGATCATTGGTAACGATGAATCGGGCAATATTTATAAACAGTTGATCATTCAGGATGGAACCAGCGGTATAGTTGTGAATATTGACCGTGCCAATATGTACACCGAATATAAAGTCGGACAGCGGGTTTTTATCAAATGCAAGGGTATGTATATAGGCGATTATAACAGTCTTGTTCAGATTGGTTATATATACCAGGGAGGTATCGGTCAATTGCCATCCATTCTGGTTCCTGAACATATTTTTAAGGACAGTCTTCCCGGAAAAACTCCTGAACCGGTTACCATGTCAATTCCGACAACCATTAACCCTTCTAATGTAGCTAAAGTTAGCACGTTGGTAAAATTTGAAAATGTACAATTTGTTGAAGCCGGTCAGGTTTATTGTCCTAGTAATGTTAGTTCAGCTATTGATCGTACTATTAAAGATGCCAATGGGACACCCCTTATTGTACGCAATAGCAAGCATGCTTCTTTTGCAAGTGCATTGATGCCTTCAGGAACAGGAACGGTAGTTGGAATACTTAGTAATTATAGAGGTAAGCCTCAACTTGTTCTGCGTGATACAAGCGATGTATATGGATTTACAGGTGGTGGGTCAACCCCTGGTACTTTTTTGGATGAAGCTTTTGATTCAGATCCTACCACATGGATTAAATACAGCGTTGCCAGCAATAAAGATTGGACGTGGGATTCGCAATACTCAAATATGACAGCTAACGGATATGGTGGAGATGTAGCTTCGGATGACTGGTTAATTACTCCGGAAGTAGATTTATCAAATACAACGGTTGATTCGTTAACATTTAGAATCTGGAAAAACTATACGGATAATGGGTTGTCCAATCCGTTCGAAGTTTTAGTTTCAAGTAATTATTCCGGAAGTGGAAATCCAACATCTGCCACATGGACAAAATTGTCAGCAGTCCTTCCTACAACGAATAATTCGTGGATAACTTCCGCTCTTAATATTTCTAATTATAAATCAAAAATTCGTATAGCATTTCATTACCGTTCATCGGGGACAACTTCAAATACTTCCTCAAAATGGGAAGTGGATGATGTAAAAATATTTGAATCGGCAACTTCAAAATAACAGAAAAAAACTGCTATTATTTGCATAAAAAAGCCTCTTCATTTTTATGGAGAGGCTTTTTTTTGAAGGAATAATGTCTGGCTGTTAGCTAATAGCTAACGGCTAATAGCCAATAGCAATTTATTCTTCTGCGACATTGCAGATACGATAATACAAACGGAATGCTGTGTGGAGAAGTTAAATTAAAACTCGGGAAAGTTGTGGATTTAGATTGTTTTAGGTGTTTTCATTCTTACACATAGTTCTACACTTCTTACGGGAAGTCCCGCACTTCTTACGCGGAGTCCCGCACTTCTTACGCCGATTTCAGCACTTCTTACGGGAAGTCCCACACTTCTTACTGGAAGTCCCGCACTTCTTACGCGAGGTTTTACCTTTCTTACGGGAGATTCTACACTTCTTATGCGGAGTTCAGCACTTCTTACGCGGAGTTCTACATTTCTTATGCCGATTCCAGCACTTCTTACGGAAAATTTTATACTTCTTACACGAGGTTCAGCATTTCTTACGCGAGGTTTGACCTTTCTTACGGGAAGTTCCACACTTCTTACGGAAAGACTATCCAAAAAACCTTATAAACCTTATAACTTTACAAACCTTATAAACTTTACAAACTTTACAAACCTTAAGAATCCCGATGAAGAATCGCTAAGTCGTTCCTCCTAAGCGATTCTATATCGGGACTTCGTTTCGCTCAGCTTTATAAACCTTATAAACCTTAAGAACTTTACAAACCTTATAAACCTTTTATGAGAAAAATGGTTCAGGCAATAATTACTTTAACGCCGGCATCTTCCAGTATTTTTTTATCGTCGTCGTGGATACCATTGTCGGTAACCACCGTATCAATGCGATCAACAGCGCAAATAAATGCTAAGCTTTTACGCAAAAATTTGGTTGAATCGGTTACCACGATCACTTCTTTGGCAATGTCTATCATTATCTGATTAAGATGTGCTTCATCAATGTTGGGTGTCGAAATGCCCTGATGGGGATCAAAACCGTCGACACCTATAAATACTTTATCCACGAAAAAATTCCGGATACTTTTTTCGGCCAATGAGCCTACCAGCGACAGCGAATTTTTGCGCAGATAACCTCCGGGAATGATAAGATTTATGTTTTGATTGGAGACCAACTGGTTGGCAATATTCAAAGCATTGGTTATGATGGTAAGATTGGTAATTTTCGGAGAGATGTTTTTCACTACCTCCATGGTAGTCGTTCCCGAATCTACGATTACCGTATCCGATTCCTTGATAAGCGCTGCGGCGGCTTTGCCTATTTTTTGTTTCTCCTGGTAATTGATTTTATCTTTTTCCCAAAGCCAACGGTCGTAACTGACTACCGGTTCCAGTTTCATGGCCCCTCCGCGGGCACGGATAAGAAGCTTTTTTTTCTCCAGATTTTTCAAATCGTTTCGAATGGTTACTTCGCTTACGCCAAATGTTTTGCTTAATTCATTTACATAAACCTGAGCATTGGCTGTTAGCATATTAAGTATCGTCATTCTCCTTTCGACAGTGGTTCGCGTTTCATCTTTTGCCATAAATTTCATCTTTTTTAATACCCGGCAAAAATAGAAAAATATTTGTTACCGAAACTATTATAATTTTTTTTTAAAAAATAAAAATAATTTAATCGTAATGAAAAAAAACATTTTACATTTGCAAAGAAATAAAAAGAAAGATAATTTATTCAATTTCGAAATGAAAATATGGAATTATACCGTTGATGAGCTCAAGATAAAAGGAGCTTATTATACCGCTACGGAAATCTACCGCCAGCCACAGATATGGCAAAAAATATATGATGAAGTTTTGTGGCAAAAAGATAATATACAAGTATTTATAAACAAAATACTACAAAACGAAAAGCTTCATATTATCCTTACCGGAGCCGGAACCAGCGCCTTTATCGGGCTGTCGTTGCAAGGAACATTTAACCGTTCGCTGCATAAATTTACTTCTTCCATCTCCACCACCGACCTTGTTTCGCATCCTTTCGATTACCTGAATCCTGAAGTTCCTACGCTCATCGTTTCTTTTGCGCGCTCGGGCAACAGTCCCGAAAGTGTGGCAGCCGTAAAACTTGCCGACCAGATTTGCCAAAAATGTTACCATTTAATTATTACTTGCGATAAAGACGGAAAGTTAGCCAATTATGAATCGAAAAACGGAAAGTTTGTTTTTCTGCTACCTCCCGAAACCAACGATCAAAGCCTGGCGATGACCAGCAGCTTCACGGGTATGCTTTTAGCCGGTATTCTTATTGCCCGTTTGAACGAAATCAGGCAATTACATGATAAAGTGCTCTTAATGTGCAATTATGGTGAAAAGATTCTTAATCACTATGCCCAAACGATTCACGAAATAGCAAAACTAAATTTTCAGCGTGCGGTTTTTTTAGGTTCGGGACCACAATTCGGAACCGCCACCGAATCGCATCTGAAACTCCAGGAACTTACCGATGGCAAAATTATTTGCAAAACCGATTCTTTCCTTGGATTTCGTCATGGCCCTAAAGCCGTGATCGACAATACAACATTGGTTGTGTATCTGTTTTCAAATCAACCATATGTTGTTCAATACGAAAATGATTTGGTAAATGCCATGAAAACCGGCAAAGATATCCTGCTTGAAGTCGGAATTATGGAAGCTCCCAAACCTTCCGTGGCGTTGGATAAAACCATTGTTTTTGGCGAAAAAAATCTTTTAGACGAAGATTTGCTTTCGGTTTGCAGTGTTATTCCGGCACAAATGCTTGGATTTTTCAAGTCTATAGAACTGGGTCTTCATCCCGATACTCCTTCCGAAAGTGGAGCTATTTCGCGAGTGGTTCAGGGTGTTACTATTTATCCGTTAATAAATTATTGATAATGAATTCAGATCTGCGAAATAGAGCAAAAGCTCACCATCAGCCGCTGATGGATTTTATCCTTTACCGGATCAAAGAATTAGAAAAGGAAACCGGTATTCGCCGGACTATTTTTGCTGCTTGTCCCAATTCCATTTCGGTGATCAAAGCCGCTTTGCGTTCGGCAAAACGCTGCGACAGTCCTATAAAATTTGCTGCCACGCTAAATCAGGTAGATACGGATTATGGATATACGGGACTGAATCAACAGGAATTTGTAAATACCATACGTTCGGAATCCCGGAAAATAAACCTGGAGGTTCCGGTTATTATTGCCATCGATCACGGAGGCCCCTGGCTGAAAGATAAACACAGGCTTGCCAACCTGACATTTAACGAAACGTTTGCCGAAGTTAAAAAATCGTTCGAGTCAGCCGTTGCTGCCGGATACGATCTCATTCATGTGGATCCTACCATAGATATTAATCTTCCTGCCGGAACCACCATTCCTATTGAGCTGGTAGCTGCCCGCACGGTAGAACTTATTGATCATACTGAACAATTCCGGCTGGGAAATGGTTATTCTCAAATCAGTTATGAAGTTGGAACGGAAGAAGTGCATGGTGGTTTGGCGGATATCAAAACATTTAACCGTTTTCTGGAACTCTTAAAATCGGGATTGAACGAAAAAGGATTAACCGGTGTTTGGCCATGCTTTGTGGTAGGTAAGGTTGGAACGGATTTGCATACAACGACTTTTGATCCGGAAACGGCAAAAAAACTTACCGCTGCGGCGTCGGCTTATGGAAGCGTTATCAAAGGCCATTATACCGATAGCGTTACTAATCCGCACGATTATCCGCTTTCGGGCATGGGAGCTGCCAACATTGGCCCCGAGTTTACCGAATGCGAATATGATGGGTTGATGGAGCTCGAAGAGATTGAAAATAAATTATTTGATAAAAATAGCATTCCCAAACTTTCGTTGATGCGAAAAACCCTTTGGAATGAAGTGATAGCCTCGGGAAGGTGGAAAAAATGGCTTCTGACAGGAGAAAATCCATCGGATTTCTATGCTATTTCTCCCGAACGACAGGAATGGCTTATTAAAACCGGTTGCCGTTACATCTGGCAAAATCCGGGTGTAATAGCATCACGTTCACTATTGTATGATAATCTGCAAGGGGTTGGTATCCATGCTGAAGATATTGTACTTTCGCATATTGAAAGGGCAATGGACAAATATTTTTATCAGTTTAATCTTACCGGTTTGAACGCAATATTATAAATTTTAAATACCATGGCAGCAAAAGAATTTGATGTAATAGTAATAGGTGAACTTAATGTAGACATCATACTCAACCACATCGCTAAATTTCCGGAAATGGGCAAGGAAATTCTGGCCCAGGACCTTGACGTAACATTGGGAAGCTCATCGGCAATTTTTGCCAGCAATCTCAGCTCGCTGGGTGCCAGGGTGGCTTTTATAGGCAAGGTGGGAAATGACGGCTTCGCCGATACGGTAGTCAATACCTTAAAGGCTAAAAATGTGGATACCTCTCACATCATACATTCCGATAAACTGAATACCGGAGCAACCATCGTTCTGAATTTTGATCAGGATCGCGCCATGGTAACTTATCCCGGTGCGATGGAGGATTTATCCCTGGCGGATATTGATTTTGATTTCTTAGCCAAAGCAAAACACCTGCATTTATCATCAGTTTTTTTACAGCCGGGCATTTTTAACGATGTGGCAACTCTTTTCCGCAAGGCCAAAGAAATGGGACTGACCACATCGCTCGATCCGCAGTGGGATCCAGCCGAAAAATGGCAGCTTGATCTGAAAACGCTTTTGCCACAGGTAGATATTTTTATGCCTAATATCAAGGAATTAATGTTCCTGGCTCATTCCGAAAGCCTGGATTCAAGTATAGAAAAATTACAACTATTTTCTCATAATTTGGTTGTTAAGAACGGAAGCGAAGGAGCTTATCTGTGGGATGGAAAGATGCTTATGCTTCAACCTGCATTTAATAACTCCGAAGTGGTTGATTGTATTGGCGCCGGCGATAGTTTCAATGCCGGTTTTATCCGAAAATTCATAGATAGTGCTCCTTTATCCGAATGTCTGAGATTTGGCGCTTTAACCGGCGCTATCTCCACAACCGCCGCCGGAGGAACCGGAGCCTTTGCCGATGTTGCTTCCTTGCCGGAAATAAGCAGGAAAAAGTTTAATACTTCTTTTTTTAAAAAAACAAAGTAATGAAACTACAGGAAAAATTACATCAATTTCAAAAACAAAACCGGGCCATACTGGCAGCCAACTTCTATAATTTTGAAACACTGGCTGGTGTGCTCAAGGCTGCTTCCGATTTAAACGAACCGGTTATTTTGCAACTTTCCGAAAGTTCAATCCGCTATCTCGGCCTTAAAGTGGCCACGGCGATGGCTCGTGCAGCCATTGATCAGTTTAAGGTGGAAGCCTGGCTGCATCTTGATCATGGTGCTTCGGTGGAGTTAGCCAAGGATTGTTTATCAGCCGGCTTCGATTCGGTGATGATAGATGCAAGCGAAAAATCATTTGAAGAAAACATCCGGATAACCCGCCAGGTGGTAGCCCTGGCACAAAAAACAGGCGCCAATGTGGAAGCCGAGCTGGGCTATGTGGCTAAACTGGGACAGGATTCCGGAAAATCCGGTTTTACCGAACCACTTCAGGCCAAAGAATTTGTAGAAAAAACCGGTGTGGATGCTTTAGCGGTAGCCATTGGTACGGCTCATGGTTTTTACAAACAGGAACCTAAACTTGATATTGAACGGCTTCACGAAATTGCTTCCATTACTCCGGCTTTTCTGGTGCTTCACGGGGGTTCGGGAGTGCCTGATCCAATGATCAGAGAAGCTATCCGTAACGGCATCGTAAAAGTGAACCTGGCTACCGAAACCAAAAATATGTTCATGAAGTCGTTGCAGGAAATCTTGAAATCGAACGAAGAAATAGACCTTCGGAAAGTCTTTCCTCCGGCCACCGAAAAAGTGGTGAGTTTAATTCGTAAAAAATTATTAGTAGTCAGAATGTAATTATTATAAAAATGAAAAAGAATCTCAGCGTATTAGCATTTATTTGTTTGCTTTGTTTTTCCGGTTTTGCACAGCAAAAACCTTCGGATATTTTACTTAAAAATTACCGTCCGAAATCCATTTATCATATTCCGGTAACGATACCCGATCGTGCCAAATATCCCGTGATCGATATGCACTCGCATCCCTATGCCAACAATGCTCAGGAGGTAGACCAATGGGTAAAAACCATGGATGAAATGGGTATTAAAAAAACCATTATTCTGACTTTTGCCACAGGATACCAATTCGATTCCATCGTAAAAGTCTATTCAAAATATAAAGACCGCTTTGAACTCTGGTGCGGTTTCGATTATACCGGATACGACAAACCGGGTTTTGGTCCCGCTGCCGTCAAAGAACTGGATCGCTGTTATAAAATGGGCGCCAAAGGGGTAGGTGAACTGGGCGATAAAGGTGCCGGCGAAATCTATTCAAAACCGGTTCCCGGTTACGGCCTTCATATGGACGATCCCCGGATGAAACTTCTTTTGGCAGAATGTGCAGTACTGCATATGCCTATCAATATTCATGTGGCTGAAGATTACTGGATGTTTCAGCCTGCCGATTCTACCAACGACGGAATGATGAATGCCGGCGACTGGCACGTAGATGTGAAAGATGGTAAACTTAATCATGAACAACTGATACAGTCCCTCGAAAATGCCGTGCGCGACAATCCCAAAACGGTATTCATTGCCTGTCATTTTGCAAATCTGTGCTATAACCTCGACAAAGCTGCCCAACTGCTCGATAAATATCCGAATCTTTATATGGACATTGCTGCCCGTTATGGCGAAACGGCTCCCATTCCGCGGTATATGGACGGTTTTTATACCAAATATCAGGATCGCCTCCTTTACGGAACCGATATGGGAATGGACAAACACATGTATCAAACAACTTTCCGTATTTTAGAAACCAAGGATGAACATTTTTACGAAACGGAAATGTTCAATTACCATTGGCCTTTAAATGGTTTTGGATTGAGCGACAAAATATTAAAGAAACTTTACAGGGATAACGCCTTAAAAATTCAGATGTATGAAAATGAAAAATAACCTTATCCGGATATTTTTTTCCTGTTTAGGACTGACATTTTTAGTTTCAGCCAATGCACAGCAGACAACTGAAATTCAAAACGGGAAACTGAAGATTGAAATCAATGCTCAGATGCAGACCCGTGTTTCGTCTGTTGAAAACGGAGTAAAACCGCTGATGGATAAATTCCAGAATTCTGAAGTTTTAGTTACCAAACATAATACCGTTCAGAATTTTAGACTTTCCGGTAATAAAAAAATAGACTTTTCGGATAGTACAGGCAAAGGTACAAACTGGGTTTTCAGCGGCAAAAGCGTTGGTTATCCGGAGGTGATTACAAAAAATGTCAGCGTCTCCGTTTACGAAAATTTCCCCGACTGGGCATTTTATAAAGTGCAATACATCAATGCTGGCACTGAAGATGTCCTGGTTAATAAATGGATAAATAATGACTACGGAATCAATACCCAAAACGATACTCCCGATTTCTGGTCGTTTCAGGGTAGCTCTACTTCGGCCCGTAAAGATTGGATACTTCCCATAAATCCCAATTTTTATCAGAAAAATTTTCTCGGAATGAACAGTTCGGATTATGGCGGGGGCATTCCGGTGATTGATCTCTGGCGAAAAGATGCCGGAATTGCCGTAGGACATACCGAAATGGTTCCCAAATTGGTTTCCCTACCGGTGGAAATGGAGAAGAAAGCCTCAATAGTCACAATGTGTGTCGAATATGAATTTTCTGTTCCCGATACCCTGCATCCTGGCGATACCTTGAACACCTATGGTACGTTTGTAAGCGTTCATCGTGGCGATTATTTTCATACGTTGCGTCAGTACACTTTGTTTATGCAGAAAAAAGGCATTGCTGTTCCCGAATCGGAACCGGCAGCTTTTGAACCCATCTGGTGTGCCTGGGGATATATGCGCAAATTTACTGTTGATGAAGTTCTTGGCACACTTCCTAAAGTAAAAGAGCTTGGTTTTAAATGGGTTGGAATAGATGACGGGTTTCAGCAGGCCGAAGGCGACTGGGATGTAAATTCCACAACCTTCCCCGGTGGTGATGCCCAGATGCGTCAACTGGTGGATAAAATTCATGAAAACGGACTTAAAGCACAAATTTGGTGGTCGCCGCTTGCTGTTGATCCGCAAAGCAAATTGTATGCCGAGCAACCCGATATTATTTTACAAACCAGCGATGGCGCTCCTGAATATATTACCTGGTGGGACAGCTATTATATGTCGCCGGTCAATAAAGGCACACTTGCCCATACCAAATCCATGGTCGAGAAATTTATAGGCGACTGGAATTACGATGGGCTAAAACTTGATGGACAACATCTGAATGCCTGTCTTCCCGATTACAACTGGAAACATCCGTTAAACAATCCGGAAGATGCACCGGAAGGTGTGCCGGCTTTTTTTAAACTTATTTATCAAACGGCAAGGCAGCTAAAACCTCATTCCATTATTGAACTTTGTCCATGCGGCGATGCTATGTCGTTTTATAATATTCCGTATACCAACCAGTTTGTAGCTTCCGATCCCGTTGGGAGCAAGCAGGTTCGATCGAAGGGTAAAACCTACAAAGCGATTGCACCCCAAACAGCCTATTTTGGCGACCATGTGGAATTGAGCGACAACGCCGATGATTTTGCAAGCACCATAGGCATAGGCGGAGTCCCCGGATCAAAATTTACCTGGCCAAAGGATAATCCTTTTGTTACTGAAGGACATTTTGTACTTACCCCCGAAAAGGAAGCGCTCATGAAAAAATGGATAAATCTTTACGACCAGAAAATGCTTTCGAAGGGCAACTATTTGGGCGAGCTTTATGATATTGGCTACGACAAACCTGAAACTCATGTTATAGAAAAGGGTGATACACTATACTATGCATTTTATGCCAAAGACTGGAAAGGTAAAATCCAGCTAAAAGGTTTAACGCATAAAAAATATAAGGTATTCGATTATTTTAATAAAAAAGATTACGGAAAAATAATGGCTACCAAACCGGAAATAGATGCAGTATTCGATAAATTCCTGCTGTTGATGGTATATCCGGTGAAAAAATAAACATTTTATCTAAATCAATATTATCAATAAACAAACAAAATTATCAAACAAATTTACAAAAATGATTAATAACTAAGCCTATGAGAAGCGTTGCACGAAAAAAACTAATTCTGGTATTGCTTTTGGTCCTTACGGGATCATTCATGCCATTGGTTGCTCAAACAACCATCAGGGGGCGGGTTACTGATTCAAAAAGTAATCAAACGCTACCCGGAGTAAATGTATTTATTAAAGGGACTTCAAATGGTACCACCACGGATGTGGATGGGAATTACAAAATTATAATTCCATCACCCAAAGATGTTTTGGTATTTAAATTTCTGGGTTATAAAACCGAAGAAGTTAAAACCGGTACCAGAAAGGATATTGATATTGCCATGACCCAGGAAGTTGTAAATCTTGGCGAAATTGTGGTGATGGGCTACAGCGAAAAGAAACGTAGTGAAATTGCCAGTGCGGTAAGTATTATTCCTGCCGAAAAGCTGAGAGACGTTACAACTACCAGCGTGGCCAACATGCTTCAGGGCAAGGTTGCCGGTGTGGAAGTTGTTAACAGCAACGGAGCACCAGGCCAAACGGCAGAAGTGCGTATCCGTGGCGTTGCCTCGGTAAATGCACCACAGGGGCCTTTATATGTAGTTGATGGTATCATTGGTGGCAATTACGACCCCAACGATGTGGAATCCATTACAGTGCTTAAAGATGCAGGTGCTACTGGTATGTATGGCTCACAAGCCAATGGCGGCGTAATCATCGTTACAACTAAAAAAGGAAGATCAGAAAAACCTCAGTTTGAATTTAAAGCTACATTTGGTCAACGCGTTGCCGATCAGGGTCATTTAACCATGATGAGCGGTTCCGAACTTTATGATGCTCAAAAAGAACTGTATCGCGATTATGCTTCCGGTAAAATTGATATTCTTAAATTCTATTCCGAACGTCCACGCGAACTTCGCGATCGTAATTATGATTGGGAAGGAAAAATGTTTCGTCCGGCAAGTGTGCAGAATTATTACCTTTCGGCACGCAAAGGAGGCGATAAATCATCGTATTATATCGGAGGTTCCTATTTTAACGAAAATGGTACTTTTATTAATACCGGATATAAAAAGCTGAATGTTCATGCCAATACAACCTACCATTTTTCCGACAAGGTGCGTGTTGACAATAATTTCAATATTAGCGCTAACCAAGGTACAAGCTATGATTACATGGATATGTACTATGCCTATTTAGCTCTTCCATGGGATAATCCTTACGATGCAAACGGCGATCCGCTTTATGTTGACGGGACTTCCACAAATTGGTGGTCGCGCGATAAAATCAATCCGTTACATACCATAAAAAATTCAAAACACGAATACAAAGGATTTGACGTAAACTATGACCTGGTATTGGATTACAAAATCACCAAATGGTTAAGCTTTAGCACATCAAACCGTTTGAGCGCTTCCAGCACCAAATCCCATGATTTTGTTTCCAAGCTTGCAGCCGGAACCTATAATGGGAAAGGATACATTAATGAATCCAATGGTTTGAATTACGGAGGCATCACTACCGATCTGTTGAAATTTAATTTTGATGGAAAAGTACATTCTTTCAGTGGATTGATGGGTTTTGAAGGACAACAGAACCGTTATGAATATCTTGGTGCCGAAGGCAAAGGATTGCCCGAAGGTTTTTCGGTTCCCAGCGTTGCTTCCAAAGAATTACTCATCCACGGTTATAACGACGAAATATATATGCAGTCGTTTATATCGCAGTTTAACTACAATTTCAAACAAAAATATTTCCTTACGGGTTCTTACCGTATTGATGCTACTTCTGCTTTTCCATCCAAGAATCGTAATGCCCACTTCCCGTCGGTATCCGCTTCATGGCTGGTTAGCAACGAAGATTTTTTCAAAAGCCAGAATATTCTTAATATGCTTAAAGTCAGGTCAAGCTACGGACTTACCGGGATGAAAGACATTGGCGCTTATAAATACATGGGATTATTCAATTTAAATACACAATACAATTCCGAAAGCGCTGCTACTCCTTACCAGTTAGCCAGTCCGAATCTTACCTGGGAAAAAACCCAGCAATTCAATGTTGGTTTGGATTTAGGATTCTTCAACCGTGTTTCATTAAATGTTGACTATTATCGCAATGTAACCAAAGACCTTTTGATTCAGGTGGCACAACCTCTTTCTATGGGTTTTGAAAAGAAATGGGAAAATGTAGGTAAAGTGAATAATCACGGTTTGGAGTTAACGTTATCCACAATCTTAGTTAAGACTTCCGATTTTGAATGGACTTTTGATGTAACTTACGGAACCAATTCCAATAAATTACAGGGAATTAACCAGCCTATTTATCAAACGATAAATGGAATTTCCCAGATTTACCGCAACGATGGTGAACTGTATGTATTCAATATGCCAAAATGGTTAGGCGTTGATGTACAAACCGGAGCTCCGTTATGGGAACATCTCGAAAAGGATGAAAATGGAAAAGTGATAAGCCGCACGGCTACCAGCGATTATGCTCAGGCTACACCGCAGGAAGTAGGTCATGCTTTACCAAAATTCCAGGGTGGATTCAATACCTTCCTGAAATATAAAGGACTTTCACTTTCGATGAACTTCTCCTACATGAGTGGAAACGATGTTTATAATTTTACCCGTAAAATTATGGACAGCGATGGACATGAACCTTATTATAACCTCCCGGAATGGAAAGATGGCTGGAGCCGTTGGGAAAAACCAGGCGACGTAGCAACGCATCCAAGCATGCAGAATTCAGCGCTTTCAACCGAAAATTCTTCGAGATATCTTGAAGATGGAAGTTATTTGAAAATGAGAAATGTTACCTTACGGTATGAAATTCCTTCGCACATCGTTAAAAAATTAAAACTCGAAGGTCTTGCCGTTTCTTTTAGCGGCGACAACCTGCTTACACTTACCAATTATTGGGGACAGGATCCTGAAGTTACCATTACACCTTCCAGTTATGCCATGCCTGGTGTATCCGATTTCAAATATCCGCCCAACAAGCAGTATTTATTCACTCTTGAACTAAAGTTTTAATTTTTAATCGTTTAAATTTAAAAATATTCGTATGAAAACAAAAATATTTCAAATTTTATTATTATTTGGCTTATTGGTTTGGAATACCGGTTGTGTAAAAGATGTTACTCCTTCCGATGCCATCAATACCGAATCATTGGCTTCTACCAAAGATGGTTTGCTCAATGTTACCAACGGATGCTATGCCTTGTTCAAGGACAATATTGAATTTAACGGTTTTGTGGATATGAACAACAATTATCTGCGCCAGTATTTTCAACTTTGTGATTTTGCAAGCGATGATATCACCTGCGGTCAGGTTACCGAAGATCCTTTGTTTTACAGTTTTACTCTGACTCATTCACCCGATCAGGCAAATACCCGTTTTTTCTGGTATGTTTCGTACAAGATCATCAACAGCACCAATACCGTTATTGAGATTGCCGATAAGATGTCCAATAAAGATGCCGGCGTTAACCAGTTGTTGGGCGAAAACTATTTCCTGCGTGCTTTTTGCCATTTCAATCTTTTGAAATTCTACGCTAAGCCGTATACTATTGATCCTAATGCACCCGGAGTAATTATCCGTTCTTCAACTTCCGAGTCTTCACAGAAAGCCAGAGCTACGGTTAAGGAATGCTACGATTTTATCATTTCCGACCTTCAGAAGGCTGCCAAGCTTATGAATCAATCCCGTGGCGTACAGTATGCTTCCAAGGAAGCTGCATGGGCATTTCTTTCAAGGGTTTACTTGTATATGGATGATGAACCAAACACGATTGCTTATGCCGACTCTGTAATTAATTCAAACAAATTCCAACTCGAAACAGCCGAAGGCTATAAAACGTATTTTCCCCATGCTGCAAGTTCAACCGAATCCATCTTTTTGGTGGCATTCACACAGGCTGACAACAAAGGAAAATTCGGTTCTATTGCTTCTATGGTTTATTCCGACGGTAATTCGGGCTGGGGCGAAGAGTTTGCTTCTTCTTCCCTGCGTGATGCCATGAGCGCTCATCCCGAAGATGTTCGCTGGGCTTACATCGATTCATTGAAAGACGGAAACGGTGGAATCGTTAAAAAGAATGGTATAGAAACTTTCTATATTAAAAAGTTTTCGTATCAGGATGGTGATCCCAATCTGAGTTCTCCGGTGATGTTCCGTTTAGCCGAAATATATCTTAACCGTGCCGAAGCTTACGCCAAACAGGGAAATAATGCTTTGGCTCTTGCCGATGTGGATATGATACGTCAGAACCGTGGGCTCGAAAACTCATTGTATAATGGCGTTGTACCGCAAGGATTAACGGCATTGCAGGTTGTTTTAAATGAACGCCGCATCGAGCTTGCCTTCGAAGGACATCGTACCATTGACGTCTATAGAAATAAACTTTCGATGGACAGGTCATACTGGGGCTATCACTTACGGGGGTTAAAAGAATCGGATATCAATCTTGCAACCAAGCCACAGGGATATGCTAATGAAATTGTAGATTATACCAATCCACGCATCATTTATTATATTCCGGTTGATGAAAAATTAGCTAATCCGTTATGTGTACAAAATCCGTAACAGGTAATTTATTATATTTTAAATGAATAAAATAATAGTTATATGAGAAAGATAAATTTTATAAAATATTCAGTATTTGTCCTGATGGTGGTACTGGCTACCTCCTGCAAAAAGGATGATGACAACGGAGCTGGAAAAGAAGCTTTGTTCTCCTATACCAACGATGGCTTTACGGTAACTTTTACCGATGCTTCCACCGGGCTCACCGGCGATTATTTCTGGGATTTTGGAGATGGAACTACTTCTGTTGAACAAAGCACTTCAGTGGTTCATCGCTACCCTAAAAAGGGACGCTATGTATTTACCCTTTACCGTGATGGAAAAAAGTATGAAGCTTCCACCGTCATTTATTTGGATAAATCGTCACCCATAAAACTTGATGACGGAACACTTTCCGATTGGGATGCTGTAACCCGGAACGTGATTATCAGCGGACCTGATGGTATGGGTGCCCGCAAGGCAAAATTTGATTACGATGCAAACTATATCTATATCTATGTGGAACAAGCTGGCTCGGTTGCCGATGGTACCATTTTGGATATGTATATTGATGCCGATTCCAGTCGTTCTACCGGTTTCCAATTAGGTGCATTTACAAAAATGGGTGCCGAAATCCTTTGTGAAGGACAATTGCAGGTAGCCGATAAATGGTTTGATTGCTATAAATACAACGGAACCGGAACCAATTGGGACTGGGGTTCCGTTCAGGTAAGTGAATATTACAAGGTGGGTGCCATCGAAGAAAAAGATGGAAAAACCATGTATGAATTTGCTATTTCCCGTTCCAAACTCAACGGTTTAAATGGAAATGCTGTCCGTTTAGGATTAAACATTATGGATAGTGGCTGGTCCGATTTTGGGTACTTACCTGATAAAGGTTCAGAGGGATTCCTGCTAAATATGGATGAACAGTAATTTAGAAAATTAACACACCCAGGAGGCTGCCCTGTTTTCAGGACAGCCTCTTTTTTTATTTCCAATTCGCACCCTTTTGTCAGCGATGGATTTTGCGGCGCATGGGATGGTTATACGTTCGGAAAGGTACAACTCAAGCAAGGCCGCATGAAATTGTCCATTGCGGTTATTTGAGAAAAATTATCCATCCGTTATTTGGGTTTTCGGGTTATTTATCCCTTCGCTCATTTTCCTTTGAGGTTTGTACCACTTACCCAACCTATCCGTACCACTCTTTTTAAGGTTCTGACCACTTACCCAACCTATCTGTACCACTCTTTTTGAGGTTCAGACCACTTATCTGACCTATCCGTACCACTCTTTTTGAGGTTCGGATCATTCTTTTAGGGGATTATTCCTGAATCAGTAATGCATGGACAAGATGAATGCCAATGCAAAAGGCTGTCCAATATTCCGGACAGCCTCTTTTTTTAACTGGAAAAGTTAAATAGATCGTTTTGTTAATCGAAGGATAAAATAAACATGGCTATTACGGCCATCACCAAACCAATAGATAAAACCATGCCCGGGATAACACTATATAATGCTAATGATAAAACAATAGTGATCAGCGGTGCCAAACCGGTCATGGGAACAACGATGATGGCTTTGCCGTATCGCAAGGCATAAACCAGGGTAAGGGCGCCTATGGCGTTTAATACCTGAATGAGTGCAGCCAGGTAGGGTCCTTTGAAACCCCATTCGATAGGCTGGGAAAAATCGGTCATCAGATAAGCTACCGGCATCAGCAGCAAACCGGTGATGGTCATATAAAAGAAAATGCTTTCGGCCTTCATGGTTTCGTTGCTGAATTTCATCACGTAAGCCTGAAGTCCCCAGGCAACAAAAACCAACAGGGATAAAATAAGCCAGAGATTACTTTTTATGGTATTTTGGCTGGGATCCTGATATGAAAGAAGAAGAATGGCAATTAATGCAATGCCTATCCCTATCCATTTCCGAAGGTTGGTACGCTCCCTTAAAATCAATACCGATAAAAAGATGGTAAGAATAGGGTAGAGCGAAATAAACGGGAAAATAATGTAAGCCGGTCCCTGGCGCAAGGCTTGAAAAAGCAAAAGCTGCCCTCCGGCTCCGGTAAAACCTACCGTGCAACCCAATAAAATAGATTTCCAGTCGTGTTCCACTTTCCAGTGGATAATGTATAAAGCAACCAAAGCACAGGGAACCATGGTTAATGCCCATACACAATAACTAAGCGTGGGAGGAAATACTTTCTGTGGTATTTCTATCAATGCTCCCCAAACGCCCCAAAAAATTGTTGTAATAATGGCATAAACCAGCCAGTGTTGTTTTGTTTTCATGTGTTATTAATTTTTTAATTTATTGGTCACATGGAATATCCATAAAATATCATCCTCAGTTGGTATGAGTATAGCCCTTATGGATATTTCATAACGTCGTATAAAATTGATTAATTAATCCAAAGGGCAAAAATAATAAAAATAATCTTTTGAAACCTTATGAAATTAAATAAAAAGATAAGTATTTAAAAAAATAATGTTTAAAAAGAAACGATTTGAAATAAAAATTCTTGCTTTAACCATAAAAAAACCCGGAACATTGGGATGCCCGGGTTTTAATGGGGTCTGAAAGTCTGGTTTATTTTACCAAAACTTTTTGGTTGTAGATTTTTTCGCCCGAGCGAACCTGTAGGATGTAAAGACCGGGTGTGAAATTTACCGTAGAAACGGAGAATGAATTTTCACTGGCATTCACATGTTTCATCGTTGAGTAAACGCATCTTCCGGTGAAATCATATAAAACTACCTGACTGGTTGTTGCTTTCGTTTCCGGTAAAGAAACGGTAAATTGTCCGTTGGCCGGATTGGGATAAACCTTCAGGCTGTTGGCCGGTAGGTTTAAATTGTTAACATCGTAAATAACATCGCCCATGGTGATAATTTTGGCGAAATTCTGATAGTAGATGTTGGCAATAGTTGCATCATGAATAGCGATGGAATTTTCGTCGTTATCCATGTCGGCGCTGGCGCTCCAGTTGTGGGAACCTGTCCAAACAAAGGGATCGGAAGCGGGGTTGCTTTGGTCAACAATCATGTATTTATTGTGCATAACGCCGCCGCCATTATAATCGATAAAGCGACCCTGGCAAGCCGATACGATGGCATTAATCACGCGGTAGTCATTAACGGCTGGTGTGCCGGTTTGGGTGATGCATCCTTCTTTACTGCTTACCAGAAAAGAAACCATCACGCTTGAATCGGCTGCGTCAGAAACGGCATAAGCAATCTCGCGACGGGTAAGCAGCATTACAGCGACTTCCAGATCGGTGTTGGCTGTGCGGATATGATTAATGATGGTATTGTTCACGTTATCCGAAGGGCTGAAGAAACATTCCACCCGTTTACCGGCTATTCTCAGATCGTGAGGCGTATTGTCGGTTTTGTCGCCACCCCATTTTGCATTGGATGCATTTGGAACAAGTGTGGATGATCCCCACATTTCTTCAAATTCAACGGTATAAACTTTGGCAAGGCTCTGATCCTGGATAATGATGGCATTGTTGGCATCGGTATTCATGTTGTCACTCGACCAGTTAAACGATCCTGTCCAAACGATGGCATCCAGTGGATAATTGGCATCAATAATCATAAATTTATTGTGCATAATTCCGCCGTAGGTGGGATCTTCCGGGCGACTGATTTTATTGATAGAAGCATCTAACAAAGCAATAGCCGAACTAGTTGTACTACCATCGTAGACCACCCTGATATTTACGCCACGGGCTTTGGCTGCATTGATAGCCGCAGCAATATCGCTCAGGTGTTCGGTTTCGAAACTATAGATTGCAATATCCATGCTGTGCTTTGCGCGGTTGATATAATTGATTAATGTGTCGTCAATGGCTTCGTTCAGATAGATGGCATTGGTGCCGGTAGAAACCGTATTATCAACGGGTGTATTGAAATAAACCTTCATATCGCCTGTTGAGGTGGAAGCGGTAATATAAGCTCCGATAGCCGATTTGGCGGTATCCGTAGCAACAGTGTTGCTTACCGATAGAGCCTGTGCATAAAACATTTCGCTGGCGCTTCCGGGGATAGAAATGGTATGTTCGGTTACGTTGCCTGTTCCGGTTAAAGTGCCTAATTCCAGAGCGGAGGTATGGCCATATTTCAACAGAGTAGAACCCGGATTATCAGTTACCCAGCGGAGATTGATGCTTGTCGGCGTAAGGTCAACCACGCTGACGGCTTCGGTAAGTTTAATGGTTGAATTAACAACCATATCGTTGAGCGAACGGGGAATCAGTTGATAACCGGTAGTTGGGTTGGTGCTAAACTGTCCGAGACATCCTGTTATATTGATATTACCCGTAGGAATAATAGTTCCATTTATATCCGTGTTTGGCAAAACCCGCATCTGCATAGAATCCCCCGCCTGATCAAAAACATAGTAGTTTTTTCCTGATGCTCCGGCAACGAATGGTTTTCCCTGATCAGTGGATTTAAAATGAATGTTGTTTACTTTCACAAGCATAGATTCGTAGTTTTCAACTACTTCAGGGATAGTCAGGACTATCGGGTCGGGCATTGGATTATTGCTCGATACAATAGTAATTGATGTTACCGGACTAATTTCGAGTAATGAATTGTAATTTTTAAGGGTGCCTGTAACTGTAATTAAATCTCCCTGCTTCACGCTGTCGGTAGTAAAAAGCATGCTATAACCGGCAATACCACCGGTTCCATCCTGAATATACCAGGTCCATCCCATTTTAGATGCATCATTGGTATTTATACCCTGAATTGTTACCTCTGTATTTAAAGGATAAACTCTGGCTACATTAATAGGAATAATAGTCTGTGCTTGTGAGAAAAGAACAAACGAGACTGAAAATAAGATAGTAAAAATAATTTTTTTCATAAGCATAAGTGTCTAATTGTTAATAAATTTAATTTAAAATTGTAAAGCAATGGAAGCGGTATAACGTCTTCCTAAGCCAAAAAATACGGCTGCCGAACGGGCATCGTGAGTGTTAAAGTATTGTCCGATATTTTTGGAGTTATCATCGGCATCCGAAACGTAAAGTTCATCGAAAGCATTGATAAGATTAGCCCGGAATTGCAAACGGTAGTTTTTGAATATCTTGTAACTGTATCCGGCATGGAAATCTACAAGGTAGTATGCCGGTATTTGCCAGGGATCAACAGGGTTGCCTTTGGCATCAAAGTTAGAAGCATTGGCCGAATTGCTGGCGTCGTATGACATGGGATCAAAATTGGCATAATATTTATCGAAGTACGTAACATTACCGGAAAAATAAAGATCTTGAATGGGTTCGTAGCGCAGTTCACCTCCCAATTGAATCTGAGCGGCATCGCCCACATGCAAGCCTTTAGCATTAACATATTGGGTGAGGACGGTTTTTCCATAATCATCACGAACACGCACTGAATCGGCAGAATTCCATATCCAGTCGCCAACCGAAAGCAATCCCTGTAATTTTAACTGCCGGCATATATTCCAGGCAAATTCCAGTTCCACACCTTTATGAAGGGCTTTCAATCCATTGATATTAGCCGAATAGCTGGTAGATTGACCACCTAAAGAATCGGTAATGGTAACAACGGGTGCATATTCCACCGGGCGGTTATCCCACAGGGTATAATAAGCGTTGAGGTTTGCCGAAAATGTCGGAGTGTCGAAGTTTATTCCCAACTCAATAGCTTTCACTTTTTCGTTTTTGATTTCTCTGAAAAGAAGATTGTTGTTATCGAAAACATTGTTAAAACGAGGAGCTTTGTTCAGATATCCTAAGTTCATAAATACGCTAAGGTTGGAAGTGATATTATAGTTAGCTCCCCCTTTTATGGTATAGCCGTTGATCCATTTCCAGGCAGTTTCCTGCAGGCTGTCCACTTTAAAATGGTCTACCCGTTTATAACCGGTACGTGCTCCGGTAAGGTTAATAAAGGCGTTCCAGCGGTCTTTTTTATATTCCGCCTGATAGAAGAATCCACCCCAGCGAACCAAGCCGTCGTTGTAATAATTTAGTTTATCACCTTTCTTCTGCATGGCAGATTGAAAATTATAGTTACCGTCAGCATTATAATGATTAACTGATTTATCAGAGGCATCATAAACATAATCACCCCCCAGCAGGTCATATATTTTTTCGTAGTGCACTCCTTTATACGTTCTCAGGTCGATACCTCCTGACATAGTCAGATCTTTGGTAAACTCATAGTTAAAGGTAGAAAGAGCTCCTATCCATCTGTGGTCGTTATTGCGTTCTATAAGAAAATTGGTTGAACTTTTAAGAGTCGGGCTACAAAATGGTTCGTAATTGTATGGAGCATGAAAAACGTTAACATCGTATGCTTCCTGAAAATTCATTTCGCCATTGGGTAATAAACCTAAGGTATTTTTACTTCTAACTCCTCCTCCATGCCCAATGGACATGTAGAGAATATTAGATATGGATAGCTTAGAACTGGCATTCCAAAAATCTTTAAGTGTAAACTGAGGTTTGAAATATTCGTTTATTCTTTCGTTTTTATCTTTAAAATGACCACGGTTTGTGGTGTCGGCATTAGGTTTTCCATAGTTGGTAATCTGATATTCCTCTATGGTTCCCCAATGCTGGTTATATTGTAGTCCGTGGCCAAAGGTATATTCGGCTTTGTACTTGGTAAGGTCGGCGGAATCAATTCCGTGGTTTCGTGCCCATTTGGTGCTGTAGCAGGCGGCCGGCATGTTGTAGGAGCGTTGACCGTGACTTTGGGGAGCGCCATAAGCCGAAAAAGAAATAATGTGTTTACCGACAAATTTATCCACCTTCACATAAAGAAAATAGGCTTTGGTCCAGGTTTTCTCCACCCAGCCGTCGCCTTGCTTGTATGTTCCGGCAGCGGTTACTCCCCAGCCATGTTTCATTTTACCCGAATTGTAGCCAAAGGAAGTACTTAAATATCCATTATCTCCCATTTCCTGTTTGATGCTTCCGTTGCGGAGTTCTTCAATACCGCGGGTGATGATGTTGATGGTTCCTCCTACCGAAGGAAGGGCTAATTTGGAAGCGCCCAGCCCGCGCTGAATTTGAATGTTACGGGTTACGGCATCCAATCCAAACCAATTGGACCAATAAACGATTCCGTTTTCCATGTCGTTAACAGGTACGCCGTCCAAAAGTACGCCTACGTTACGGGCGCTAAAACCGCGTATGGTAATGCGGGCATCGCCATCGCCACCACCGGTTTGGGTAGCATACACACCGGGAGTGCTGTTCAGCATCATGGGAATATCGCGACCGGCAATCTGCTCGCTGATACGTGCCGGAAGTACATTGGTGAATGCTACCGGAGTTTCGCGTACACGGGCAATGTCGGCTACTACCCGCACTTCGTCGAGGATAGTCGTTTTTAGTTTTACATCAAGCTGATAGGGTTTGGAACCAATTTTTACCTTGCGCGTTTCGGGCAGATATCCGGCATAGCTTATCGAAAAGGTATAATCGCCGTGAGGAAGCTGAAGCGTGAATTTACCGTTAGCATCAGTACTTACTCCTTTGCCCTGTCCATAAACGATGTTTGCTCCGATGAGCGTTTCTCCGGTATTAGCATCGCTTATGGTACCAAAGATGGTGCCCTTTTGGGCGAAAAGACTGCCTATGGCAATCAGGATAATGATGATTGAGAGTAATGTTTTCTTCATGAAATACGGTATTAATTTCTGATTTTGGTTCCGGGATTCATTAAACGACCAAAATCCGTCGCTTTTTACCCTTGTTAGCAAAAATAGTTATTTAAAGTAAACGGAGAACAGTATTTTAAAAATTAACGAAAAATTCATTCCCACTTCATTCCGTTTTCAATGGAAATTTTTCCATGGAATAACAAAAATATTAATTTTGAGGCAGAAAATGAAAGAAACCCGGACGGAAACTTCATCGAGATAGGGGAGCCCACACAAACATTTTTGAAGAGGATGTTCGTCGTGGCATTAGCTTGGAGAAAGATTCCTGTAAACCCTTCCTGAAAAAGGAAGATATTGTTCGTTTAACAGAGCTTTCTGATTCTTGTTAAGCTATTTATTTTTTATTAACATTTACTTTTTAATGAGTTTAAGAAATTCTATTTTTAACTGGAGCAGTGGCAAAGATTCTGCCATGGCATTATATAAAGTACTGCAGGAAAAGCAGTTTGAAATCAAAAGCCTTTTTACGACGGTAAACGGTACAAACGATCGCGTGAGCATGCATGGTGTGCGGACAAAGCTGCTTGACATGCAGGCGGAAAACATTGGCTTGCCTTTGTATAAACTGTTTTTGCCGGAAATGCCTTCGATGGAGGATTACAATCATTTGGTTGGTGAAGCAATGGCCGGTTTTAAGGCGCAGGATGTGAAATGTTCCGTTTTTGGCGATATTTTTCTGGAAGACCTTAAAAAATACAGGGAAGAGCAACTGAAACAAGCCGGAATGGAAGCTGTTTTCCCTTTATGGGGAAGACCATCGGCGGAATTGATGAAGGAATATCTTGATTGCGGTTTCAAAGCTATTGTGGTATGCGTAAACGAAAAATATCTCGATTCATCCTTTGTCGGACGCATTATTGATCAGACCTTTCTGGATGATTTGCCTGCCGGTGTCGACCCTTGCGGGGAAAACGGTGAATACCATTCGTTTGTTTTTGACGGACCTGTTTTTAGAAAACCTGTCCATTTTACCATTGGTGAAGTAGTTCATAAAAATTATCCGCCAGCAGATGCATCTGCCAATTACGATACCGGCTTTTATTATTGCGATTTGCTGCCCGGCTGATGATACTTAAAATGTAATGTGATAACGATCAGTATGCTTACCCAACTATTTACATACCTCCGGCAAGACCAAAATAAATGGAATATTGTTAAGGATTTGTTTCTGGAAAGAGACATTCCCGCCAGAACCATTCTTTTACAGGAAGGTGAAATAGCACAAAATATTTATTTTATCAAAAAAGGCTGCCTGAGGCTATGGTTCAACAACGATGGAAAAGACGTAACCTTTCAGTTCTTTTTCGAGAATCAGGCGGTGTCGTCCATCGAAAGTTTTATGGGAAGGCAACCCAGTTCGTTTACGCTGGAAAGTATTGAACCTTCAACGGTGATTGTGCTTGCTAAAGAAGATTTTGATACGCTTTTTCAATATTATCCGCAGCTTAAGGATGGATTGCAGGCAATTCTTTTCCAACGGATGGAAAATTATGCCAGGCTTTTCCTTTCCAGGATAAAGGATAATCCGCAAAAACGGTACGAAGATTTACTGAAAAACCATCCGGAGATTATCCGGCGTATTCCTCAGCATTATATCGCTTCTTACCTGGGCATTACCTCCGTATCGTTAAGCCGGATAAAAAATAAGCGGTAAGTTTCATTTCTTAACAATTGTTATCGTCCATGGCAGACTGGTATTCATACTTTTACCCCAAAATTGATAACGATGAATCCACGTTTTTTTAATCGCAATCACGCCTTTACCACTTTTATAAAGCTCGATACACATAAATGTAAAGCCTGCTGGAAATGTATGACGGGCTGTCCCAATAAGGTCATTGACAAGGTGGACCTTCCCTGGCACAAGCATGTTCTTTTACTTGAACCCGGGAAATGTACCGGCTGCAATAAATGCGTAAAAGGATGTGAATTTGGCGCTTTGACAAGTAATCAGATAACATCTGAACCAAAGGAAAGCACTCATAGCCATACAAAGCCACAGAATAGAAATGCTTTCTTCAAATTTGTTCTGAATATAAGCCTTGTAATTACTGCTCTGGCCATGGTTTTTTCAGGATTTATGATTCAGTTCAACTATCACATGGGACATCACGGATTAATTGCCGCTATGGAAAAGGTTTGGGGCTTGGACTATTATCAATGGTCTGGACTTCATAAAATTTCTGTCGTCCTGATTTCGGCTCTGGTAATTATTCACTTGTTCTGGCATTACCAATGGTTTAAAACGATGATAACAAAAAAACTAATTGCCCGTAACAGACAGGTAATCCTCTTTTTACTGATATTCCTTTTTACCGCTTTTACGGGTTACGCTGCGTGGGTTTATGCTCAGTTCGACGATGGTGAATTTCAAAGAAAACTCTTTATCGAAATACACGACAAGATTACTTTAATACTGTTGGCTTTTCTGATTTTGCATATTGTTAAAAGGAGAAACTGGTTTGTTAATGCATATAAGAGATTGAAAAAAAACTAAGTATGCTGTAATATCAGGATCGCTAAACCGTAATTATTTTCTTTTTGTCAGATATAATCTGACTTTTTTCTGATGTAAAGAAAGTTAAAAACTTCACTCAGCAGGGTCATCCAAACCATTCAAAATAGTCTTTGTCCGTAGGACATAAAGTATTGTAGCCAGCGTATTCATTTTTTGTTTTTAATACCTCGTAGAGGTTAAGCCTTCTTTTGTTTATCTCCTACGGAGAACAGATTGATCTTCCTTTTTCATTTTCTACAATACTTTAATTACTACGCGGTAATCTGTATTTGTTTTGCGAAATTATAAATTCTGCGATATTCCGGGCGGCGAAGTGTTTTGCCGTTCAGCCGGTGATTCTTCGTCCCAATTTAAGTATTAATTTACTGTTTATAACATTTTTAGTTATTTCTTCTTATGTAATTTTTCCAGTTTTTTTAATTCCTTTTTATTTTTTTGATCATCGTAAATCAACCTGATCTTATTATCTTTTATCTCAAATTTTATGTTCACTTGTACATCTACGGGTCCTTCTTTTTGGTATCCGGGTGTCCAATCGGAAAAATTTTTCAAACATTCAGTGAATTTATTGGCGAATAATTCATTTTCAAAACGTAATATTTTGTAGTCAAAGTCTTCTCCTTTACAATTAACTATAAAAGTTACATACAAAGCCTGCCCTTCATTTACATTATATTCTTTCAATGAAATCTCATTATTTAATTTGCTTTCAAGCTCATCAACCGGGGTTTTAAGTGTTGGCATTATTTCGGTAACTGTAAAAATTTCGGAAAAACCATCTTGTGTATCTTTCTGGCATTTGGTCTGTCCAATCACATTTGAATAAATAATCAGAAAGAAAAGAGTAGTGATATATAATTTGTTCATGTGCTTATAGAATTTAATATTTTCAATTAAACAGGATATCTCTGCCAGACGGAAATTATAATGCCGCTTAGCTGGATCCCAAACTATTCAAATAATCTTTGTCCGTAGGACATAAAGTATTGTAGTCATCGTATTCATTTTTTGTTTTTAATACCTCGTAGAGGTTAAGCATTCTTTTGTTTATCTCCTACGGAGAACAGATTGATCTTTCTTTTTCATTTGCTACAATACTTTAACCACTACGCGGTAATCTGTAATTGCTTTGCGAAATTATAAATTTTGCAATATCCCGCGTGGCTTTACAACTGCTGCTCAGCCGTATTTTCTCCAAGCTATTCAAATAGTCTTTGTCCGTAGGACATAAAGTATTGTAGCCATCGTATTCATTTTTTGTTTTTAATACCTCGTAGAGGTTAAGCCTTCTTTTGTTTATCTCCTACGGAGAACAGATTGATCTTCCTTTTTCATTTTCTACAATACTTTAATTACTACGCGGTAATCTGTATTTG
>Ga0183100_1000076_pt1 | contig 149348 bp, 124 predicted proteins | sample Biomet2_FD_127789 | JGI IMG/M metagenome (GOLD analysis project Ga0183100, IMG submission 127789) | Microbial communities from bioreactor (seeded with anoxic lake sediment) at LBNL, California, USA - Biofuel metagenome 2 | ecosystem: Engineered > Bioreactor > Anaerobic > Unclassified ... | reverse complement strand
TTTGCTTATGTGGCTTTTTCCCTCCGCGCCGGTAGCCTCCGGCGGCCAGGGCGCTTCGCCCTTGGAACCCGACCGGCAGGGTGCCGGTGCCGACGGCGGCTTTCGCCGCCTTAACTTTTAAAACCCCAGCGGGGTCTTCTCTTCCGGCAGGAAAGGACGGTAGTTCGCGTAGAGCTCGTCGAGCTTGTTGAGGTAGTAGGCGACGTTTTCGTCGCGCTCCCCGGCAGGCGCTTCGGAGAGGAGTTTCGCGTTGTCCACCACCGGGACTTTCTTCTTCTCCCCGGTCAGGTAGTAGGTCACCTGGTCCCCCGCCTGAAAATCCAGTTTCGAACGGATCGCCAGCTCGTAGGCGGCGCTGCGCCGCCCCGTCCCGGCGGCCAGTTTGCGCTGGTAGGTGGCCGGGGAATCGTTCAGGCTCTCGCTCTTGGCCAGCTCAGGCAGCGGCATTTCGCGCGCCTCGATTTCATCGCGCATCCGGCGATACATCTCCGGAATCGCGTCGAACTTCCGCTTGAGCAGGAATTCGACCAGATTCGAGATGAACTTCCGCTGGAACGGCTCCAGCCCGCGCGACTTGAGCGCCGCGCCGGTGATGCTCACCGTGCCGTCCTCTTCGAGCAGCGCATAGTTCTTGCTCTTGTAGGAGAACATCGCCGTGTAGGTGTGGTCGAGCTCCACTTCGATCCCCGGCGGCAGCGCGTTCTGAATCCGCTTCAGGAACGCGCCGCGGTCGGTCACCCCCTCCGGCGGCTGGAAGTAGATGCCGTCGGTGTCCATCTCGATCACGTTCGCTTTCGCCCCGTTCAGGAAGTCGAGCATCATGGTGAGGATTTCCCGCCCGCGCGCCGTCACCTTCTCCGCCAGATCGTAGTCGTTGAAGGTTCCCTGCGAAAACCCGAGGTAGCCGTAGAACGAGTTGATGAGGATCTTGAACGTGCCCTGAAGCGCCTGGAGTTCATTGTGTTCGGCCGGGTCCTTCGCCGCCCGCATGGCGTCCTTGGCGTTGAGCCGGAAGGTGCGCAGCGCGTCGAGCAGCCGCGGGAACACGCCGAGCTCGTCGCGCGACGGCGCCCAGCGCTCCGCCAGCAGGATCGACGGGTACAGCGAACGCACGTCGCAGTGCCATACGGTTTCGAAAATCCCGGTTTCGTCGGCGCGGGTCAGCGCGCCGGAAAACCGCCGCGCCGCCTCGGGCAGCGGCAGCGAATGCCCCGCCTTGAGGTATTCCGAGACGAACAGCGCGTCGAGGCTGCTCCCGCTGCCGCGCACCACCACATCCTGATACTTCATCGGCAGGATCGACGCCTGGTAGAAGTAACTGGGCGAGAGCAGCGCGCCGAGGTTCCGCGTCTCGCGCACGTCGTCGAGCGCGTAGGCCAGCAGCGTTTGCCGGTCATTCTCCCACGCCTGCGAAATCTTCGCGCCGTCGATGTAAGTGCGGTCCTCCGACGCGAAACCGAAATGTTTCGCCAGGTATTTGAGGTTGTACGATTCCAAATCGCGGTTGGCGATGTCGTACATCATCGCCAGGTGCAGCGTATCGACCACGTGCCGCCCGTAGATGTCGTAGCGGGTGTAGTTGACGATCCGCTCGGCGAGGCTGAACCGGCTGGACCGCTTTTTCGGCGTCGCGCCGCCGCGCCCGAGGGTGAGCTTGACCTTGTGCCGCTTGGCGCGGGTTTCGAGGTAGGGCAGGTCGAAGCGGCAGAGATTGTGCCCCTCGATCACGTCGGGGTCGCGTTCGGCGACGGTGCGGACGAAGGCGGCAATCAGCTCCTTTTCGCTCATGTTGTCCTGCGAAAGCGCCAGCTCCCAGCCGGTCGAATCGCACATCGAAACGATGATGATCTCGTCGCCCTCGCGCTCCGGATTCGGGAAGTCGAAGCCGGGCGTGGTCTTGACTTCAAGGTCGAACTGGAGCCGCCGCAGCTCGCGGAACTCCATGCCGGAGAACAGCCGCGTCTCCTCCTGCTGCAACAGTTGCTGCGGCAGGTCGCGGAAGAGGAAATAGGGCCCCCGCGCGTTTTTGCGCAGATGGGCGACCGCGCGGTCGTACTCCTCGACCGAGGGGAACCGGGCGAGGAAGCGGTAGGTCATCTCCCCCGCCAGCGGCGAAATCGTCGCCGTACCGGGGAAATCCTCCAACTGTTCCGGTGCGCTCAACAGCAGCATCGGGGCGAAGGGCACCGTCTCCTTGCGGAAGCCGCCACCGTCGTGGGTGAAGAACACCGCTTCGTCTCCGGCCGCTTCGACCGCCACGACGCCGCGGCGCCGGGAGTTCACCAATTCGTCGAGAAACATGGTTGGAGCCTCCTCTCCCCTCGTTCGTCAGATGTCGATGCGGGTCGCCAGCCCTTTCAGGTAAAATCCTTCCGGAACCGCCGTCGAAGTCGGGTGGTCCGGGGACTGTTCGAGGCGGCGGATGAATTTCCCGGTCACCCCGGCGTCAATCGCCGCGTCGGCGGTGATCTTCTGGAACAGCTCCGGCGTCATCAGCCCGGAGCAGGAGAAATTGACCAGCACTCCGCCCGGAACCAGCAGCCCGAAGCCGAGCCGCGCGATGTCCTGATAGGCGCGGCACCCTTTGACCAGCGCATTGCGCGATTCGATGAATTTCGGCGGGTCGAGGATGATCAGGTCGAACTTCTCCCCCGCCTCGGCCAGGCGGCGGAGTTCGGTGAAGACGTCGCCTTCAATGTTCTCGCAGCGCGTCGGCGCGATGCGGTTCATCTCCAGATTGTGCCGGGCGAGCTTGAGCGCCGGAGCGGAGGAATCGATATTGATCACCTGCTCCGCTCCCGCCAGCAGAGCCGCCACGCCGAATCCGCCGGTGTAGGAAAAGGCGTTGAGCACCCGTTTCCCGGCGGAAAGCGCGGCCACCGCGGCGCGTGAATCGCGCTGGTCGAAATAGAATCCGCTCTTCTGGCCGTGGCGGACGTCGACGGCGTACTTCGCGCCGTTTTCGACGATGACCACCGGGTTGGGCGGTTCGGCTCCGGCGAGGAGCCCCTTGCGCTCTTCGAGCCCTTCTTTGGCGCGGACGCTACTGTCGGAGCGCTCGTAAATGCCCTTGGCTCCGGTGGCTTCCTGCAGCGCGGCGACGATTTCGGCGCGGAAGCGCTCGACTCCGGCGCTCAGGAACTGAACGACGAGAAATTCGCCGTAACGGTCAACCACGAGGCCGGGCAGCGCGTCGCCCTCGGAGTGGACGAGGCGGCAGCCGCCTTCGGGCGCGTCGAGTTTGAGGAACTTCCGGTATTCGACCGCGGCCTCAATGCGGCGGCGGAAGAAGTCGGCGTCGACGGTCTCCTCGGGGTCGAAGGTCCACACGCGCGCCGAAAGCTGCGAAGCGGGCGACCAGGCGGCGCGGGCGAGGAAGCGGTGTTTCGAATCCACCACCGTTACGGTATCGCCGGGGGCGGCTTCGCCCTCGACGTCGGCGATTGCGCCGGAGAAGATCCAGACATGGCGGCGGAGCAGCGATTTTTCGCGCCCGGGCGCGAGGACAAGCATCGGTTCTTTCACAGAATTTCCCTTTTATTTGAGGGCGCGGATTTCGTCGATGAACTCTTCGACATCCTTGAATTTACGGTAGACGGAGGCGAAACGGACGTAGGCGACCTGATCGACTTTGCGCAGTTCGTCCATGACCCGGTTGCCGATTTCGGCGCTGGTGACCTCCTTGTCGAAATCGCGCAGAACGGCGGCGGAAATATCTTCGACCATGCGGTCGATCTCGTCGGGACTGATCGGGCGTTTGTAACAGGCGTTGGCGATGCCGCGCCGCAGCTTGTCGCGATCGAAATCCTCCCGGACCGCGTTGCGCTTGACCACCTTGAGCTCTTCCGGCATGATGCCTTCGATGGTGGTGTAGCGGTAGGCGCATTTCAGGCACTCGCGACGGCGGCGGACTCCGGCTCCGTCTTTGACCGCGCGCGAATCGATGACTTTGTCGTCAAGACATCCGCATTTTGGACAGCGCATGATTTATTTCTCCTGAAGCAGCGTTTCGATCTGGGAAAGGGGGCCGAGCACCAGTCCGCCGAAGGAGGGGGCTTTTTTCCACTCCGCGACGGCGAATCCGAGGGAACGGGTGTAGTCCGTCCAGTTGCGGCGGCGCAGCGCGCCCGAGGTGACGGAAGTATGTTCCGCAAGGGGAATCGCGACGAGCAGCGTGCCCGGGGAGGCGTTGGCAAGCTCGTTTTTGACGGCTTCGAGCACTTCGCTCGGCTTGTTCCCCGCATCAAGGATCATGATTTTCCGGGCGATTCTGGCGAAGTCGGCGGCGGAACCGTGCGAGAGCTTCTTCTCCATCACCAGCTCCTCGTAGAAGTCGGGGATGGCGACGGTGAGCGGCGTACCGCCGAGCGTTCTGCCGAACGCCTGGAGTTTGTCAAGCGTGATCTCCATGATCCTGTCGTTGTCGAGGCCGGGGCCGAAGGTTCTCTCGTCCCACGCGTAGACCAGCTCCTTGGGGCGGTTGGCGGAGGCCCGGGTGAACAGGTGCGGCTCGGCGAGGACGGTGATTCCGGAGAAGCGGAACCGTTTCGACTCGAAATCGCGGAGAATCCGCCCCATTTCGTCGAGCGAAGTGCCCGCCGAGAAGAACATCCGCTGAAAAACATTGCCGCGATGCCCGAGCACATAGGCGCTCTCCGGCAGGACCGCTTCGACCGGAACTCCGGTGGCGTAACAGTATTCGAGCAGTTCCCGCAGCCCTTCGACCTCGAGCGATTCGGGGGTCTCCAGCAGGAGATAGAGGCGGTTGAAGCCGAGGGCGCGCACGGCCTTCAAAAACGCTTCCGGCGTTTCGAGGTGGCGTTCGCGCAATTCTTCCGGGCGGAATTCCAGCCCGCGGATTTCACAGGGAGCGATGGTCTTCGCCAGCTCCGCGGTTCTCTGTTCCATGGTTGCCGCGTCGGCGCGGGGGGGCGCATAGACGATGCCCGTTCCGGTTCCGGAGGATGAACAGCCGGCCGCAAAAAAGACGAAAAGCGCGGCTAAAAGCGCGGCTAAAACAGGAAATTTCAAAAAAAACATGGTTTTCCTCCAATCATGCCATTGAAATAAGGTACATTCCAAACTCTATTAATTCAACCCCGTTTCGGAGCGAACGGGACCGGGCCGGCGATTTTTTCGCAAAATCGAATCACCTGAGCAAACAATCGGATGCGGTATGGACATTGAGAAATTGAGAAACGAGATCGACTCCATCGACGTCGAGATCATCCGTCTGCTGAACCAGCGGTGTGAACTCGGCCGCAAGATCGGCGTCTGGAAGCACGAGAACAAGCAGCCCATTTATGTGCCGGAGCGCGAGCGGATGCTCCTCGAACGGCTGGTGACGAACAATCCGGGGCCGCTCGACCGCGATTCGCTGCTGGCGATCTACCGCGAAATCATGTCCGCCACGATCAAGCTCGAACGGCCGGTGACCATCGCCTACATGGGACCGGAAGGCACGTTCTCGCACCTCGCGGTGCTGGAGAAGTTCGGCCGCGGCGTCGTTCCGCAGCCGGAGATCGCCATCGCCGACGTCTTCCGCGCCGTCGAATCCGGCCGCGCCGACTACGGCATGGTTCCGGTTGAGAACACCACCGAAGGCGTGGTCAACCCGACGCTCGATTCGCTGACCCACTCCAATGTCAAGGCGGTGGCGGAGTTCAATCTGCCGGTGCATCTTTTCCTGTACAGCGCCAGCCCGATTTCGGAAATCCGCTGCGTCTACAGCCACCCGCAGCCTTTCGGCCAGTGCCGCGAATACCTCCAGGCGAATCTGCGCAACGCGACGCTGATCGAGGTGACCAGCACGGCGCGCGCCGTCGAGCTGGCCGAACGCGAGAGCGACGCGGCGGCGATCGCCGGAGCGCTGGCCCGCGATTATTCGGATCTTCCCTGCATCGCCGAGAACATCGAGGACAATTCGCGGAACATCACCCGCTTCCTCGTCATCGGGCGGCAGGAGAACAAGCCGTCGGGCGACGACAAGACCAGCCTCTGTTTCGCGCTGCACGACCGCGCCGGAGCGCTTTACGACGCGCTGCGGCCGTTCCGCAACCATAACATTTCGATGACCATGATCGAGAGCCGCCCGCTCAAGAGCGGCAATTGGGAATACTGCTTCTTCGTCGATATTCTCGGGCATCGGACCGATCCGGAAGTCGCCGCCGCCTGCGCGGAACTCAAGCAGGACTGCGCGATGTTCAAGATCCTCGGCAGCTACCCGAGGAAGATGGAGTAGCCGTCCACCGGAGAGGGGAGGGTGACGTTATGGCGATCCGCGATGAGCAGAAGGTGCGGCTTTCCGCCGTGGCCGGGATGTTTTACGAGGGCGACGCGCTCTTGCTGCGCCGCCAGCTGGCCGAAACCGAAGGAAAACTGCCGCACCCGGAATCCGGAGCCGCGGCGGCCAAAGGCGTGATTCTCCCCCATGCCGGATATGTGTTTTCGCTGGCGACCGCGATGGCGGCGCTGGCTCCGCTGCGCAAACAGAAGATCGGGCGGGTGATCCTGCTTGGGCCCTCGCACTATGTCGGGCTCCGCGGCGTGGCGGCGGCGGACTTCACCCGCTGGCGGACGCCGTTCGGCGACCTCTCCACCGCGACCGATTTGCAGGAAAAGCTGGAGGAGGCCGGCTCCCCGCTGGTGACCGTCCGCGACGACGCGCACGACCGCGAACATTCGCTCGAAGTGCAGCTGCCGCTGGTGCAGTACTTTTTCGGCCAGCCGGAGGTGCTGCCGCTGGTGGTCGGCTCGTTGTCGATGGAGGACGTGCGGAGCCTCGCCCCGAGCCTGGCCGCGCTCGATTCGCCGGAGACGCTCTGGATCATCAGCTCGGACTTCACCCATTACGGCAACCGCTTCCGCTACGTTCCGTTTACGGAGAACGTTCCGGAACGGCTTTACGATCAGGACCATACCGCCGCCGAACTGGTGGCGAAGCGCGACCTTGAAGGATTCGCCGCCTTCCTCGGCCGGACCGGGGCGACGATCTGCGGCATGAACCCGATCGCGCTTTTCCTCGGTATCCTCGACGTGCTCGACCCGGACCGCGAAATCAGCGGCGACATCACCGCCGAAGCGAACAGCGGCGAACTCACCGGAGACTACTCCAACGCGGTCGGCTACGAGTCGATCCGCTTCACCCGCTGAACAAAGTACCTTTTGAATCGGGCGGCAACGGTCGAAGGGGCAGCAATGTCATTGGAATGCTCTGCCGCTTACGAATGACCGGAAACCGCCGCCGCCCGAAAATGCCCGCTTACAACCGCTTTTTTTGAGAGGATGAGGTGGGGGTCTGGGGGCGGAGAAGGGGTACTTTTTTTCACGCGAAAAAAAGTACCCCTTCTCCGCCCCCAGGTTCCTACTTATCGCCTGTCAGAAATTTGGCGTAGTCGGAGAGCGAGTTGTCGCGGGCGCCCATGATGACGATGGCGTCGCCGGATTCGGGTTTCAGGACCAGGAAGTCGGCGAGGGATTCGCGGTCGGGGAAGACCATGAAGCGTTCGGGGCGGGTGCTGCGGCTTTTCCAGTCGGCGGCGACCTCTTCCGCGGTCGGTTTGAAGCTCGATGTTCCGCCCGCGTAGAAGGGGGGCAGCAGGATGAACCGGTCCTTTTTTGTCAGAAACTTTTCGAGATATTCGAAGAGCTGGTTCTGCATGAATCCGAACGGTTTGTAGCCGTGGGGCTGGAACACTGCGTAGAGATTGCCCGGGGCGATTTCGCGCATCGCCTTGAGGCAGGAGAGAATCTTCTCTGGATTGTGCGCGTAGTCGTCGTAGACCACCGCGCCGCGGGTGGTGACTCCGGCGAAGTCGTTGCGCCGCCAGACGCCGTCGAAGCGTTCGAGGGAGTCGAGGAGCGCGTCTTCGTCGCCGGTCACGTTCAGCATTTCTAGGAGGGCCAGCACCGCCAGCGCGTTGAGCGCGGTGTGGAAGCCGGGATGCGGCAGGATGATGCGCCGCTTGCCGGTGAATTCGGCGAAGAAGGCGCTCGATTCGATGCGGAAGTCTTCGGTACGCATGCCGTAGATCGAAAGCATATTGGTCGAGCCGACGTAATCATCGGCGGCGCGGTCGCCGCCGGGGGCGATGTCGGCGCGGTGTCCGCGCGTGTAGATGAGTTCGGCGCGGTTGACCTTGCGGTACTGAGTGACGGCGTACTGCGAATCCTTGCGCGGCTTGGCGTCGAAAATGCTGATCTTGAGATCCGGGCGGAGGGAGGACTTCACCGCCTCGTAGACTTCGCGCTCGAGGACGGCGCCCTTTTTCACCTGCCCGAGAAAGGTCGAGAAGACGCGGACCAGCTCCTCGCGGTCATAGTGGTCGGTGCCGAGGTTGAGGACGATCGCGTAGTCGGGTGAATAGCGCAGCAGGCTCTTGTCGCTCTCGTCGGCTTCGAAGACGAAGAAATCCTTCTCGCCGGGACGGTAGTTCCCGGCGAATTTCCCGGTGTGGAAGCGCTTGGAGAGCCCGCCGTTGAGACAGCAGGGATCGGTCCCGAGATTGGTCAGCGCTTCGGCGGCGTAGGCGGTGACGGTGCTTTTGCCGCAGCTGCCGGTGACGGCGACGGTGGCGCCGAAGCCGGATTCCGCGACCAGTTTCGAGAGCAGTTCGGCGCGGTGGAGCCGGGGGACGCCCGCTCCGGCGACGAAGTCGGGGTTGTCCTCTTCGATCGCGGTGGAGTAGACGAGGTAATCCGGTTTGCCGCTCTTCTCGAGATAGGAGCCGTCCTGCGGATAGATTTCGATTTTCTGGTTGCGGAGCGCGTCGATGATGCGGGCGTTTTCGGGGAGGTCCGCGCCACGGTCGCTGCCGGTGACGGTCATGCCTTGGTCGCGGCACATGGCGGCGAGTCCGCTCATGCCGATTCCGCCGATTCCGATGAAGTGAAGATGATCCATTATTCCGCCGTTTTTTTCGGGTTTTCCGGGAGCAGGGCGGGGTCGGGCGGAATGTTCATGTGACGGAGCACCCGTATCGCAACCCGCTTGAAAGTCGGCGCCGCCACCGTGGCGGCGTAATAGGCTCCGGTCGGCTCGTCCATGGTCACCAGCATCACGAAAGCCGGATCGTGCGCCGGAACGAAGCCGATGAAGCTTGAAAAGTATTTGCCGGGGACGTAGCCGCGGCCGGTGACATATTTGCGGCTGGTTCCGGTCTTGCCGGCCACTTCATAGCCGGGAATCGCCGCCTTGAAGGCGGTGCCGCCCTCCTGGGTGACCCGGATCATCATGTCGATCAGCTGCCGGTGCGCCTCGGGGTGGTCGAAGAGCTGGACCGGTTCGGGGGATGGGATACGTTCGACGACTCCGGTGGAAGGGTCTTCGACGCGGTCTACCAGCCGGAGTTGCGGCATCTTGCCGTTGTTGGCCAGCGCGCAGTAGGCGCGCAGCATCTGGAGCGGAGTCACCCGGATGCCGTAACCGATCGGGAAACGGGTGACCGAGAGGCCGTCCCATTTGGAAAGTCCCGGCAGGTAGCCGCTGGTTTCGGTGCGGAACGGCAGGTCGGTCTTGGTGCCGATCCCGAAGAGTCGCAGCGCCCGGAGCACGCGTTCCGGCCCGAGCATCAACGCGACTTTGGCGGTTCCGATGTTGCTCGATTTCTGGATGACGCCGGAAACGGTCAGCGTGTCGTAGGGGTGCGAGTCGCGCAGCGGCTTGCCGAGGTAGATCCAGGTGCCGTGTTCACAGTCGATGGAGGTGTTCGGCGTCACCACGCCCCAGTCGAGCGCCTTGCCGATGGAGATCGGTTTGGCGATGGAGCCGGGCTCGAAGCTGTCTTCGGCAATGCGGGTGCGGCCCGCCTCGTCGGAATAAGTCGAGCGGTCGTTGGGGTTGAAAGTCGGACGCTGGGCCATCGCCAGCACGTTTCCGGTCTTGGGATCGACGATGGCGGCGTAGAGCGTCACCGGCTTCCACTGCGCGAAGGAGGCGTCGAGTTCCTCTTCGAGGATCGACTGGATCGGTTCGCTGATGGTCAGATAGATGTTGCGCCCGTCGCGCGCTTCCTCGGAGATGTGGGTGCCGTAGAGCAGCGGACGCCCGGCGCGGGCGCGTTCGTAGGTCTCGCGGCCCAGCCGGGCGGTCATCTGGCTGTCGAAGTATTTCTCCAGCCCGGCCTGGGCGACGTCGTCGTCGCCGACCACGTTGGTGAAACCGAGCACGTTGGACATCAGCGGACCTTTCGGATAGGTGCGCTGGTAGATGTCCTGATAGAACAATCCGGGCAGTTTGCTGCGCTCGGTGACGGCGCGCAGCTTGGCGGCGGTCTCCAGCGAAGCGGCGCGGGCGATCACGGTGTAGCGGTTCTGGAGGACTTCCGGCTTGCCGTCCTTGTCGAGCACGACGTTGCCCTTGTCATCCCTCTTGATCCGGCTCGGAGTGAGCTGGTCGTAGTACTGTTTGTAATTCTTCTCCGGAAGCAGCAGCGCGAGGAGATGGGCCATCCGCTGCCGCAGGTCGTCGGTCTTGAGGTGGGTCGGGTCGGCGGTGATGCGGATGCACGGCGCGTTGCTGACCAGAAGATTGCCGTGAACGTCGAAGATTTCGCCGCGCTTGCCGGTGGTGATCCGCGTCGTGGTGTAGCGGGCGCGCGCCTTCTCCAGATAATGCTCGTGGTTGGCCACCTGGACGAAGTAAAGCCGGACCGCCAGAGCGATCACCACCGGGACGAGGGCGATTGCGATCAGGCGGATTCGGATTCGGATTTTGTCATTGGTGCTCTGCATGCGACTCCTCCGGGAGGAGCATTAATTGCGCCCGACCGTGCGTGTCCGGTGGACGGTGGCGACCGCTTCGAGCGGAACGAGTTCCGCCTGCCGCGGCGAAAGCAGCGCCATGCGGCCGACCTGGCCCGGCGCGGGTTCGCGCAAGCCGAGGTTGAACTGGGCGATCTTGGGCCGGATGTGTTCCCAGCTCGAAAGCTCCTCGCGGCGGATCCGGAGCTGGGCGATTTCACGTTCGGTCCAGTCGATCTGGCTGCCGGTCTTTCGGATGGCGAGCTCGGTTTCCGAAATCTTCTGGTTGAGATAGATGTAGATATTGAGGAACGCCGCGATGACCCCGAGAAACAGCGCGAATTTGATCACCGCTCCCAGACGTGCTCCGAGTGAAGAGGCGGCGTGCTGGCTGCTTCTGCGCTGTTTTTTCAGTTTTCCCGGTTGGATGTTCATGACTGTTCCCCCGTTCCTGTCTCTATCGGTAAATTTTGTTCCATGGTTTCAATGATCTTTTCCGCCGCCCTCAATTTCGCCGGGGCGCTCCGGCGGTTGCTCTCCAGTTCATCCGGCCGGGCGGAGAGCGCTTTTTTCGTCAGAACCCGGACCGAGGCGACTTTGCCGCAGATGCAGACCGGCAACCCCGGCGGACAAGTGCAGGTCGCCGCTTCGTTCCGGAAGAAGTTCTTCACGATCCGGTCTTCCAGCGAGTGGAAGCAAATGACCGCGATCCGTCCTCCTTTATCCAGCAGCTTCAGCGCTTCCGGCAGCGTCCGCTCCAGTTCGCCGAGCTCGTCGTTCACCGCGATCCGCAGCGACTGAAACACCAGCGTCGGCGCCGGGAGCTGCCCCGACCGTGTCCGGCCGAGGACTTCATCGCAAACATCGACCAGGTCCGCCGTCGTGGCGAAAGGCTTCGCGTCGCGGTGGCGGACGATCGCCGCCGCCAGCCGGCGCGACTTGGCGACTTCGCCGTATTCGCGCAGAATCCGTTCGAGCTCCCGTTCCGAAGCCGTATTCAAAAGCCGGCTGGCCGTGAGGCCGCTTCGCCGGTCCATCCGCATATCGAGCGGGCCTTCCGCCCGCCACGAGAAACCGCGTTCGGCGCGGTCGAACTGCGGCGACGAGACGCCGATGTCGAGCAGGATTCCGTCGACATTGTCCCAACCGGCCTCCGCCGCCAGGCGCGTCATCTCCGAATAGCTGCCGCGGACGAGACGGACCCGCGCCTTCGCAAACGCAAGCGTTTCCGCCGCCTTGGCGAGCGCGTCTTCGTCGCGGTCGATTCCCAGGAGTTCGAGCCGGGGATATTTCGACAGCAACAGCGCGCTGTGGCCGCCGCCGCCGACGGTTCCGTCGATCAGGCGGGCCGGACGCCCTTCCGGGAAGGTCAGGTATTCCACGACCTCTCTTCCGAGTACCGGAATATGTTCGAACGCCGCTGCCACTTACTGTTCTTCTTTCTCTTTTTTGCCGATCGCCTCGGCCAGCAGCGAGGCGATGCCGTCGCCTTCGTCGCTTACTTTCTGGATCTCGTCCAGATACATGTTCAACGTGCCCTCATCGTCCGGAATCTGCCAGTTTTCCGGAGCCGAGAGGCGGATATGGGTCACCGCGCCGATGAGTTTCAACTGGGTCTTCACCTCGATCTCATCGAGCATCTTGCGGTCCAGCGCGATTCGCCCCTGCTTGTCGCAGCGGCACTGACGCGACCTCGAACCGAGGAACGCCAGCGCCATCTGCATCTTGGGGTTGGCGATCGCCAGCTTGGTGGCCTTCTTCACGAAGTCCAGAAACGTCTGGATCGGCAGCAGCACGAGCGCTTTTCCGCGCGCGGGAATCATCACCAGTTCCGTCGCCCCCTCCGGATTTCTCCATTCACTCGGGAACGTGACACGGCACTGGGCGTCCAACGCATGGTCGTACTCGCCCAGATACAGCCCCGAAAAAAGACTGATTCCCGCCGTTGTCATCCTAAATGCCCCTATTTAACCCTATCTACACCTATTTTACTACAGAATTCCCTTTTTTCAACCTGAATGATGGTTATTTTGCATTTTTTTTGAAAGAAAAAGCATTTGAAGACGTTGTACTTGTGTTGGAAAATCATCGGGAGCGATGCTATTGTCTCAAAAACGGGAATGAAAGGGCGGTATGCGACAGGAAACGGTTCGGGCGAGGTATTGGCTGCGGCGGGTGCTCCCGCTGGTGTTGTTGGGAGTTCTGCTGGCCGGATACACCTGGCTTTTGCTGACCTATTTCATTCCGGTGACCGGCGGCGTGGACCAGAACGGCTACCATGTCAGCGCGCGGATGTTCAACCTCGACGGCGTGTTTTACCGCAAGACGGCGGACGATCTCCAGCACGTCGGCCACATGTGGGTGGTCAACGAACGCGGCGAATTCTACCCGAAATATCCGCCGTTCTATCCGCTGCTGGCGGCGGGGATGAACCGGTTGCTCGGGCCGGGCGGCGGTTTTTACGCGACCGTATGGGGCGCGATTCTGGCGGTGGCCGGAATGTACCTGGTGGCGCGGTTCTGGATGGGCCGCTTCTACGCGCTGGCGGCGGCGCTGCTGCTGGCGCTCTCCCCGGTGATTTTCGGCCTGGCGCTGGCCAAGAATTCGCACACGCCGAGCCTGGCGTTCTTCCTCTGGGGGATGGCGGCGTTTCTCTTTGCCGCGCACCGCAAGTGCTCGTACCGCAAGCTGCCCTTCGCCTTCCTCGGCGGAATGCTGGTCGGGTACACGGTCGGAATCCGTTACACCGATCTCCTGCTGATCCTCGTTCCGCTCGCCTATGCGTTTTTCCTCGCGCCGAAGCCGTGGCGGTGGAAGCTGCTGGCGGCGACCGCGCTCGGCGCGGCGGTTCCCTATGCGGCGCTGGCGCTGTTTCACTGGCAGGCCTACGGCGCGCCGTGGCGGAGCGGATACTCGCTCACGTCGGAGTCGAGCGCCTTCTCCTGGCGCTTCCTCTGGCAGAACCTCCAGATCTATGTGCCGGAGTTCTTCACGCTGATGATCGGCCCGGCGGGCGTCATCGCGCTGCTGGACTGGAGGGCCCGCCGCAGCCAGGTGTTCTTCTGGTGTCTCTGGCTGCTGCCGACCTTCGTATTGTACCTGATGTACTACTGGGCGCCGGACGGGGAGTCGATCGGCGCGTTGCGGTTTCTCTCGCCGCTGCTTCCGGCGGTGATTTTGCTGGCGCTGCTCTCGCTGCGGCGGCTGGTCCAGGCGGTCCATCGCGGGATTCCGCTTTTGCTGACGGTGGGGCTGCTGCTGATCGTGCAGGGATTCTGGGCATGGACGTGGATCACCCGGCTGGGCGAACAGCGTTTCGCCTCCGACCTCCAGAAAGAGGTGCTGGTCGAAACGCTCCGGCAGCATATTCCGGCCGGGGCGGTCATCATCGCCGACATCAATCTCCTCAACGAACTTGATTTCGAACAGCGCTGGCTGCTCTACCCCTCCGCCATCCTGAACCCGACGGAGATTCAGAAGATCGTTGAGCGGTCGCTGGGCGCCCAGGCGGCCGGACTTCAGAAAGTCCGCGCCGAAACGCTCCAGAAAACCCTCGGTTCCTTCAAGCACAACGACCTTTACGCCTGGCTGCGCGACTTCTTCGAGAAAAAACGGCAGGAGGGGCACCCGGTCTATTTCCTCGGCCGTACTTGGGAGACCAACCGCTTCCGGCGCGCCTACTACCGCCAGTTCGCGGTCGAAGAGTTCGGCATGGTCACCGGCGCCCGCCCCGCCTGGCTGTTGCGCGACATCAAGCCGAACGCCAGCCGCTACCGGCCTCAGGATGAGCCGGTTTCGCTGACCGCCTACGAGCTGGTCCGTCTCGGCGAACGTCGTGAAAAAGTGCTGCCGCCCGACGCGGGGGAGTCTCTGCTTTCCACCGAACGCGGCGACATCCTGAGCCGGATCAACCCGGAGAACGATCAGGAGCTCCTGCGCGACCTCAACCGGCTGGAATCGATCCGGGACGACATTCTCGGGCTGCGCCGCGCCGTCTCCGACGCCAAAACGCGGGAGGATATCCTGAACCTGCGCCGCGAACGGGACCGCGCCAGAGCCGACAGTGCGAAATTCCGCAAGGAAATCGAGGCGCTGAAGAAGCCCAAAAGCGCGCCGCCGAAGAAATAACGCATTGTATTTCAGGCGTTCCGGGTGTATATTGTACGATTGCCTTTTTGAATTCTACAATTGAGTACGATATGCATGATTATTCCGGGATTGTCAGCCGCTACGAAGACGAGCTGCTGAACCGTGTCGCTCCGTTCTGGATGGAGCGTGCCGCAGACCGTGAGAACGGCGGATTTTTCAACTCCCTCGACCGCGAAGGAAACTGCTTCGATTTCGTAAAAAACATGGCGATGCAGTGGCGCAACGTCTATATGTTCGCCGCGCTCTACAACTCGGAGTATTCGAAAGAGGTCTACCTCGAATTCGCCCGGTTCGGATTCGATTTCTGCTGGAAGACCCGTACCCCCGACGGCTACCCCGCCTCGGTCGACGCGACCGGCGAGCCGCTGATGCGGGGCAAGGGGTTCATGGAAACGATGACCTTCATCTATGCCGGATGCGCCTGCGCCGAACTCTTCCGGGCCACCGGCGAAGAACGCTTCCGCGAAGAGGCGCAAAGCTGTTTCACGCACTATCTGGCCGGGCTCAAGGAGTCCGAGCATTTTTCGCGTTCGGCGTTTTTTCCGCCGGTCCGCCGCCGCGGCTGCTACATGCATCTATGCCACCTCTGCCGCACCATGCTGGTCTGCGACTGTGAGTTCGACAGGAAAGTGATGACCGCCCTGGACATGACCTTCGAAATCATTCCGAAGTTCTACTGTCCGGAAGCCGGGCGCTGGCTTGAACACATGCCGACCGAAGGCGGATTCCGCCTGGAGAGCGCCCTGTTCCGCGCCGTTGTTCCCGGTCATGACTTCGAAACCATGTGGTTCCTGGCCCAGGGCGCGGAACTCGCCGGAAATCGCGAAATCCTCGACCGGATTCCGGGGTGGACCCTCGAGATCTTCGACTACGCGACGGATCGTGAAAACGGCGGGCTCTTCTACTACATGGACGCACTCGACAAACCGCTTGGCGACGGCCGCGACATGGTCAAAGGCTGGTGGACCCACAACGAAGCCGTGCTTGCCGCCGCTTTCGCTTACCGGATCTCCGGTGACGAGAGGCTGTTCGAACGCTTCCTCGAGGTTGACGACTGGAGCTGGACACATTTCCGCGACCCCGATTACCCCGAATGGTTCGGTTTGGTCAATTATGACGGGTCCGTAAGCCATGGGTTCAAAGGCTCCTCCGCCAAGACCTTCTTCCACCTTCCGCGCGCCCTCTACAACTGCATTCAGGTCTTCAAATCCCTGCAGCAGGACGGCCGATAAAAAAGAGGGAGGGGAATTTCGTTCCCCTCCCCTTTTTTGTCCCGATTGTCCGCGCCCCGAAATGCTATTCTTGCCCGTTCTGAGACAGCAGCAGGTTCCGGAAGTCGGACATCCTGAGCGGTCTCCCCGCTCTGACGTTGTTCAGATTCCGTTTGCGGGTCTTCAGTTTCCAGCAGAAATTGGGTTCGATCACGATCGAATAGATTTTCTCCGGATCAATCTTCTCCGGAGTATATTCCGGGTAGACAGACACTTCGTTCGCTTTGATCCAGTTGGAAATCTCGATCAGCTCTTTGCCGGTCAGGGTCGCCGTGAGCTGTTCGGCATCGCGCTGCCGGGTTGAAAAGTCCGCGACGGTGTAGCAGGCGGGGTCGTATGCCTTTTCGCCTTCCTTGCCGGCCCAGATAAACGCATAGTCCGCTCCGGCGTTCTCTTGCATCGCCTGCAGATAGGCTTTCAGCATATGTTCCATCGACGCATATTTTTCCGGCATCAGCCGGTCGCTTCCCGGCAGATTCCGCCATTTCCAGCCGTGGGTGAACTGCATGTCCCGGCGCTTGCATCCTTTCAGATCCCAGACCGTCAGGTCGGGGGCGTCGATCCGGTTTTCTCCGGTGGTGTCGGTCATCAGCTCGGTTGCCTTTTTCAACCATTCCCGGCTGTTTTCCGGCGAACCGAAAGGCGCAATCCAGAAAATCATGTTTTGCGGCGCCAGCGGATTGTAACAGGCGAGGCAAATTCCCGATTCCTTGAGCGCCAGCGGCTTTCTGCCATCGACGAGCAGTTCCTGTTCCGCATTGATCTTGAGCGGCAGGCCGCTTCCCATTTTTGCCACCAGGCTGTTTTCGGCCGGAGTTCCGAGCAGAATCAGGTTGTTCTGCCGGATCTCCTGTTCGGTGACGTCCTTGTCCGCTTTGACCGGGAATTGCCCGAGGGCCATCTCGATTCCATGCCAGGAGCAGTGCGTCGACAGAAGGTTCGCCGCCTTTTCCAGCAGGTTGTCGCGCTCGTCATCTCCGCCGGTTCCGTAGACGATCAGCAGAGGGGCTCCGTTGTAGAGATCGGCGGCGGCTCCGGCGCGATACGGCCTGATGTCGGTTTTTTCGGGAGTCCAGCTGCTGGAGAGAGATGCCTTGCCGGCCTCGTTTGTGATGTAAAGCGTCTCCGGCAGCGGAGCCTGACAGGTCAACTGCTCGGTTCCTGCTTGAACGAGCAGGTTGTTCGCCCGGTCCACCGGCGCGGACTTCAAATCGACCGCCAGAACCTCGATATTCGACAGCCTGACCGTGAGCAGCTGTTGGGAACCGAACCCGCTGAACGCGGCAGTCGCGGTGGCCAGCCGGTGCGGCTCTTCGAATTTCAGGATCGAAAGCCAGTAGGCCTTTCCCCGGTCGGGAGTCTGGCAGCTGTAAGTGACCGCGGACGGCTTCTCCGGCTTGCGGAGGCTCATCATCCAGTCCGCGACCGGATACGGGTCGGTAATTCCGTGCCCGGCGTCCGGAAATTCCTTGTGCGCCACCTGGTAGCCCAGTTTTTCCAGCTGGTCGATCGCGAAACGGCTCTGGTCGATGGATACGACCCAGTCCACCTGTCCGTGCTGGTTGAAGACCGGAACGTTTCTCAGGTTCTCCAGGTAAAGTTCGTCGGCCCACCCGTAGAACGGGGCGGCGGCGGCGAAGAGGTCCGGGTGACGCGTCGCGGTGACCCAGGTTCCGCGTCCGCCCATCGAGTAGCCCGTCAGGCATATTTTCTGCGGATTGATCGAGTACCATTTCCGCATGTACTCGATCACCTGCATGACGTCGTTGTCGCCGAGGCCGGTATACCCGGTGTCGCCGCGTCCCCAGGGCATCACCTCGATGTAATGTTCCGAGAACTTGTCGAAAAACGGCACCGGGCGGCCGGTATATCCGTGCAGATTGACCAGCAGCGGATATGTTTCATTCGGATTGTAATCGTTCGGAACTTTGGTGACGAAATGCTGGCCGCTGCCGTCCGCGGGGGAATAATAGGCCGACCAGAATTCGCCGCGCTTGCCTTTGAGCGCATCTTCCCCTTTTTCGAGTGATTCCAGAATTCCGGTCAGATAGGCGAGTTCCGCAAACTTCTTCTCATCGACGACTCTCAGTTTGCCGTCGATGATGTTGAAAAACAGCGCGACGATTCCGCGGTGGCGCTGAATGAGTTCCGGGGCGTCCTTCATATCGTCCAGCTGGCGGTCCAGTCCGTATTTCTCCGTCAGTTCCTTCCGTTTCGCGGTGAACTTGCGGATCGCCTGAAACACGCCGGCCATCGGCAGAGAGACATTGCAGGCTTTGCCCTCCGCCCTGACCTCGAAGTCGTTGTAATTTTCTCCCCCGACGGGAAGAGGAATCGCGATGGTCGCCGATGTGTTCCCGGTTTCGTCCGCCTTCAGTTGCCCTTCCGCAACCGGCTTGCCGTGATTGAGCACTTGCACGGACTTTCCGTCCAGAGCCGCGACGCCGCTGACGAGGATTCGAATGGCGGATTCCTTCAAATCGTATTCCGGTTTTGCCGTCAGTTCCACCATCGGCGCCGCTTTGTCGTCCAGCCGGAGGCCGTACAGCCGGTTGCGGGCCTTATGCGGTTCGAGTTCCGGGTAGAACGCGAGGTGATGGGTCACTTTTTCTTCGACATTGTCACAATCGTTCACCCAGATCTGGAACCAGACGTCCCGGCCCTTTTCCGCAGTGATGCCGAGCGTGCTCCACGACAGCAGCATTTCCATCACATATTCGTGATCGGAGAGTTTCTGCCGTTCGATTTTGATCTCGGCGGGATTCTTCTGCATGGCGCCGGTCCGCAGATCATAGAACTTCGCGACGGGGTCGGGGCCCCCTTTGACCATTCCGGGATTGATGATCCACTGGCACAGCCCCTGCCGGTCTTTGTCTCCGCACAGGAACACTTCGATGCTGTCCTGGTCGTAAGGCGCGTCATGATTTTCCAGAAATTGATTGTCGGTGACGCGAATCAGGACGAGCAGCCCTTCCGGGTTCCAGGCCAGGCGGAAGTCGGCACTGAGGTCGGACGGCGTTTTCTTTTCCTTGCCGACCGGAGTCATGAGCTTGACTTGAAACCCGCTGTCTTTCCAGTCGTCGGCTTTTCCGTCGATGGTCACATGATCCAGTTCCGGGATGGAAAATGACGCCGGTTCCGCGGCGTTCACCATGCCGGAGGAAATCAGACCGCAAAAAAGGATCGAAATTCTTGAAAAAAACGTTCTGCTGCGACGGCTTTCCCTCAAAGTGTTCCTTTCCCCGAAAAAATCCGAGATTTTTCCGATCCGCTGATGGGGTGTTCGTATTTTTATTTCTATGGGAATTGGAGGCGAATACGCGGTAAAGAATACACCGGGCGCGCCCTCCCGTCAAGCGCGGAATCCGGGTTCCGCGCGAGAATTCGACGAAATAAGAATGGCTGTTAAAACGGTCAGGGCTGGTTTTAGTGATAAGCTCTCAGTCCAGAATGGTGAGTTCGGGATGGAAGATGACGCGGTTGTCATGACCTAGGAGGAGGTCTTCCATGATTTGCCAGGCTTTTTCTGCCATTTGCCTGGGGGAGTTGAAGACCATGACGGGGCGGGGGAGGAGGCGGCAGTTTTCGCCGTCGGTGACGATGCAGACGTCTTTGCCGACGGCCTTTTTGCGGGCCGCGAGGAACGAGTAGACGGCGGGGAGCCAGTAATCGTTGCAGATGAGCGCGCTGGGGGGGATGGGGGTATCGAACATCTTCTCCAGCGAGGAGACAAGTTCGGGGCCGCCGTTGTTGGCGGGCGCGACGTATTCGGGGTAGATGCGTACTCCGCCTTCGGCCATCTTCCGGTAGTAGACCATGAGGCGGTTGAGCTGGACGATGGAGTCGAACTGTTCACGGTATTCGTGGATGAGTCCGATGCGGGAGTGTCCTTTGGAGCGCAGGTAATCGATCTGTTTCTCCATCATGTCGGGGGCGTCGATGACGGCGGGGCCCGCGCTGACGTGATAGGAGGTGGTCACCGGGATGGCGAAGACGTCGAGGGAACGGACGAATTTGACAATCTCCTCGTTGCCCGGGGAGACGAGAAAAGCGTCGGTGATTTTGTTTTCCGCGATCAGGTCGCGGTAGGCGAGGATGCTTTCGTGAAAGCCGACGCGGTGAACGTACATTGAATAGTGTTTTTCCGTGCCGATGTCGAACAGGTACTGGACCAGCTTGATGTTGAATCCGTCGATCTTCATGTAACCGGCCTCGCTGCAGGCGATGACATCAATCCGCCTGCGGTCGACGCGGCGGCTGTTGAGGGGGGAGCGGTAATACCCCTGGCGCGCTTTGGCGACAAGCAGCCCTTTTTCGACCAGGCGGCTGATGCTTTTGAGAATCATCACCTGGCCGAAGGCGCTGTTTTTGACCAGCTCCCGGACCGGCGGAAGTTTCTCCCCTTCCGCGAGGCGGAGGGTCATCAGATTGACGTACTCGTCGGCGAATTGCTGCTTCTGTACCCGGCTGTTTGTTTTCGGCATGGCGGTCTGTTTGTTTTTTTCTGTCAGGTGTTTATTTTTTGATTCCGGGATCGTAAAAGAAATGATTTTACCCGGAAAACCGTTGTCTTTTCTTCTAAAATAAGCTATAATTTGAATAAAACAAATCAGAAAACGAAACAGAGCCGAAAATAACAACGGCGGCATGCGACAAATTGCCGCCGGGAAACAGAAAGGTGGATACCATGGAACACTCCCGCATGAAATTCCGTTTTACGTTGATTGAGCTCCTGGTGGTGATCGCAATCATTGCGATCTTAGCTTCGATGCTGCTTCCGGCGCTGAATCAGGCGCGGCAGAAGGCGAAGTCGATTTCCTGTGTAAACAATTTAAAGCAGTTTGGGCTGGCGTTCTCCAGCTATGTCGCGGATTACAGAGGGCATCTGCCGGATTATCGCGGATCGGCGCTGCCGAGCGAATACCGCGAGTGGTCGCGCATCAAAGTGATGGGGCCCTATATCACTTACGCCAAAGCGGACACCGCGGGCCAGCTTCTCGGCGGCATGATGGTCTGCCCGCTGCTCAACTCGTCCAAGGCGGAAATGAGTTGCTATATGGGGAACTATTTCGCCTTCAATCGGGGCGACGCCAACTTCGTCAATCTGAAAAGTACGAAATCCGCCTCGAAGGTTTTCCTGCTGGCGGACGGGCTGCTGCTTTATGGGACGCCGCTTTCCGTGACCAAGACCATCAGCTACAGTCTGGGGGACATCGACTATCTGCGCCACGCTTCGGGACAGCTCTTTTCGGAGACGATTTCACGGTCCAACCTTCTGATGATGGACGGACATGCCGCCTCGCATCCCAAGCGGGATTTTTCCTCGAAAAAGATCGCGCAGCGGCTGGTCGATCTGTAATTGGTATTCCGCTCAGGGAGATTTCATGAAGACGTTTCTTCTGCTGCTGATTGGTGCGCTGTGCGCCGCATGGCCGGTTCTTCCGGCCGCGGCGCAGGATTCCCCGATGAAAACCTTCCCCCGGAAGTCGACGGAGGAGTTGGCGAAAGACGCCGACATCGTCCGGCTGCGCGACAATATCGTCGCCACGGTCATGGAGCGGGAGGGCAAGTACTACAATGAGAAAATGGTGGAGGATATTCTGTCTTCCATGCGGGAGGACGGCACCTGGCCGGGGATCGACTACAATTTGAAGGCCACCGGCACCTGGCCATGTTCGGACCACATGGCCAACCTGTTGCGGCTGGCCTACGCTTACAACCGACCCGGCGGGAAGTTCTACCACGATCCCGCCGTGCGCAAGGCGTATAATACCGCGTTGAGCGGGTTCGACGCCAGGGCAATCCGCAACGAACGCGGCGAGCGCGACACCCGGGGCGGCAATTGGTGGTTCTGGAACTTCGCCGTTCCGATTCAGCTCGGCAAGTCGCTGCTGTTGATGCAGAACGAGGTCGAACCGGCGCGGATGACCGCCATTCTCGATTCGATCGAATGGTGCATGCAGAACCCCTTCGACTGGTATATGTCTCCGGAGTTGGCCGGGGGAGGGCAGAATCCGGTTTCAGGCATCACCGGCAACCTCTACTTTGCGATCCTGACCGGGAATGCGGAAAATATTCAGCGGCTTTCGCAATATTTTTCCGACAACATCCGCATCTCCCACGCCCCTGAGGAGGGATTCACCGAGGATAGCGGTTTCCGGGCGCATTATATGCTGGATGTCGGCGCTTATTGCGCGCAGTTCCTGACCGACCTGCAAATGTTCCACGGCTTTTTTCTCGGTACGCGATTCCAGATCGGCCGGGACAAGCTCGACCTGATCGCGCGGAATCTGTACACCGGGATGCTGTGGCTTGACGATTGCGGCTATCTCGACATGGGCGTATGGGGGCGGCACGGCCGCTGCGCACCGTACGACCGCAAGCGGACCGGATTCCTGGCCGACACGGTCACGTTTTTCGCCGGGACGCCCAACTCGTACCAGCTCCAGTTTCAGAAGCTGGCGGAGCTGCAGAAGACGAACGCGCCCTTCTTCTCCGGCGTGCACAATTTTTACGAGTGCGACATGGTGGTGTCGCGAACGCCGAAATCTTATCTCTCTCTGCGGATGAATTCCGACCGCAATATCGGCTCGGAGTCGTTCCACGGCGCGGGGATGAAGACGCTCTTCCTCGGCGACGGCTGCACTTGGATCTTCAACAATCCCGATGAATTCTACACCAACAACGTCTGGGCCGCGCTGAACTGGGACCGGCTGCCCGGAACCACGGTGATCGAAAACGATCCGACCAGGTCCTACCGTTGCTACGTCTACGGTTCCGAGCGGTTCGTCGGCGCCGCCGCCGATGCGGAGAACGCCGTCGCCGCGATGCGGCTCGGCAAGGTCTCGGTGCCGCTGGTCGGCCACAAGAGCTGGTTCTTTTTCGGCGGAACCATGGTGGCGCTCGGCAGCAACATTCACAGCTCTTCGGAGAAAGGCGATGTGTTGACCGTGATCGACCAGCGTCCGGCGCTCGCTTCGAGCGGGCTGCTGGTCGACGGGAAAGAGGCCGGGCCGGGCGTGCGGAAGGCTGGATATGCGCACCTGAACGGAGTCGGTTATGCGTTTCTCGGCGACGAGGAAATCGCCTTCGGCAAATTCACCGGCTCCGGGAGCTGGTACGACATCTCCCAGGCCAATTCGGACCGGACAACGTACTCCATGCCTTTCTACTCGATCGCCGTCAATCACGGCCGGAAGCCGCGGGACGGCGCTTACGCCTACGCCGTCATGCCTTCCGCTTCCCCCGAGGAGGTGGAGACGCTGGGGAAACGGTTCGACGTGATCGAGCGGAGCAAGCTCGTTCACGCCGTCCGCGACCGCAGGAGCGGGATGACCGGCATCGTGTTCTGGCCGGATGACGAACAGTTCCTGTCGATCGACCTCGGCGGGCCGATGCGCAAGTCGGAGGGAATTCTCCACCGCTCCGAAGGGAACCACGTCAATAAAACCGCGCTGGTCGGCGTGGCGGGCGAGACGGGGCGGGGCGCGGCGGTTTCCCGCCGGAACCAGCATTTCGCGGTCAACGGTGAACGGCTGGTTGGAGTCCGCGACGTCGAAATGACGATCCGCTGGTTCGACGACGTCAAACAGCCGAAAGGGGCCTGTTTCCGGGTGGGGCGGGTTTCCGGCGGGAAAATCACCTACGGCGGCTACTGCGTCTATCGCGGCACCGGCAAGTGGCGCGAGGACAAGGTTTTGCTTGAAGACGTCACGTTCGATCAGGACGTGGTCGATCCGGGCGCCGATTTCGTCATCCGTCACTCCGATTCGCGGGTGGACATGGCGGATTCCAGATTTAAACTGCTGAGTTCGCAGTTCCCGCTGCCCGACAACGCGGTTTACGGGCCGCTGATTCAGCGGATCGAGCTCAAACCGGCGGGCGGGAGCGCGCCGAGGAAATATGCGGCACGCTGCGGAATCATCGCGGTCGACACTCCATGCATCGTGCTGTACGGGGAGAAGGACGGCGTGTTCGAACTCACGCTCTCCGACCCGACCCACGAATCGCGGAGGGTTCGCCTGACCGTCGACAAGCCGCTTACTGCATTATCGCTGCCGGAGGGCGCGGTGTGTGAACCGGCGGGTGGAAACGCCACCCGGTTATCGATTCCGGTGTCGGGCGGCCGCAGTGTTCCGGTCCGGCTGGCCGTGCGGAACTGATCGCGGTCGTTTGAGGAAGAGGCGGGGAGAAATCCCCGCCTTTTTCATTTACAACATTTCGGCGATGATGCCGAGGAGAGGGCGCACCCGGTCGACGGCTGCGTCGGGCGCTTCCGCCAGCAGCCCCGGCAGGCTCAGCAGCGAGACCACGCCGAGCAGCCGCCCTTCGCGTTCCACCGGGAGCGAGAGCGTGTCGAAGTGATAATCCGCCTCCCGTTTCGGCGAACCGGGCTGGAAGCAGTAACCGTGTTCCCGGAAAAACCGCAACTGCGCATGGAATTTCTCCCGGTTTGCTTCCCAAACCAGCCGCTCCTGCATTTCCGGCGGCTCGGCGGCGAGAAAGATCGTGCCCGCCGAGGCGGGGTCGTTGAGCGGCGCGCGGAATCCCGGCTCCGAAAAAATCACCGCTCCTGCCGAGGCGATCTTCGCCGAACAGACGTTGACGAACTCTTCCCCGTCCCGCACCGAGAGCTTCGCGGAGAACCCCGCCGTGTTGGCCAGGTGATTCATCGCCGGTTGCAGCGGTTTGTAGCGGTCCAGCCGGAAGCGCGTCTTGGCGGTGACCGCGGCCAGCCCGGCGGCGATGTCGTAGCGGTTCCCGCCGCGCTTTTCCAGCCAGTTGCGCCGCGCCAGCGTGGTGACGATCCGGTAGCAGCTGGCCTGCGGAATCCCCAGGCCGCGCTGGAGTTCCGGCAGCGAAACCGGCTCCGGATGCGACCCGATGTATTCCAGGATGTCCAGTGCCTTTTCGAGAATCGGCACGCTGTTTTTATGTTCCATTTTATCCTTTGTTCCTGCTATTAACATATCATTCCCCCCTTTTTTTTCAAGACCGGCTTGACTTCTTTGGGCAAATGGGGTATAATTAATATAGAATTGAAACAATTCAATAGAGAATAAGAAATATGAATGATAATTTTCTTCTCTCCACGCAGATCGCCCGCCGGCTTTACGGCGCTGTGGAATCGCTGCCGGTGATCGACTGGCACAACCACCTGCCGGTCGAGGACCTGAAGGCGGACCGCCGGTACGGGAACCTCACCGAACTCTGGATCGCCTCCGACCCCTACAAGCACCGCGCCATGCGGATTTGCGGCGTGCCGGAGCGGCTGATCACCGGAGACGCCGGCGAGTACGAGAAGTTCCTCGCCTGGAGCATGACGCTGCCGAAGCTGATCGGCAACCCGCTGTACCATTGGAGCATGCTCGAACTCGACCGGGCGTTCGGCATTGTCCGCGAATTGAATCCGGAGACGGCGGAGGAGGTCTGGCGCGAGGCGAACGCGGTGATCGCGCGGCCGGAATTCTCGATCCGCACGCTGCTCAAGCGGTTTCGTGTCACCTACGCCGCGCCATGCATTGCGGCGGGCGGGGACCCGGAGGAACTGGCCGGAATCGAATGGGCGGCTCCCTCGCTGCGCGGCGACGACGCGACCGCGCCGGATGCGCCGACGCTCGCCCTCTATTCCCGGCTGACCGGCGTGACGATCGACTCGTTTGCCTCTTATGCCGGGGCGCTGCGGCGGAGGATCGACGCCTTCCACCGCGCCGGATGCCGCTTCGCCGACCACGCCCTCGACGCCGGATTTGTCTACCTTCCCGACGACGGCCGTTGCGAAGAGCGGTTCCGGCGGCTGGCTCACGGAGAAGCGCTCTCACCGGAGGACCGCGCCCGGCTGGAATCGGCGGTGCTCCGGGTGATGGCCGGGGAGTACGCACGGCTCAACTGGGTGCTTCAGCTCCATATCGGCGCCCTGCGCAAAACCAGCTCGCGGCTGCGGAAGCTGGCGGGTCCGGCCGGCGGGTTCGCCGGAATCGGCCGCCCCTGCGACGTCGCTTCGATCGCCGCCATGCTCGATGAATTCGAACGCGGCGAAACCGGACTGCCGCGGACCATCCTCTACACGCTCAATCCGGCGGACAACGCCGCGCTGGCGGTGCTTGGCGGCTCATTTTCCGGCGATCACCGGCCGGGCAAGGTGCAGCTCGGTCCGGCGTGGTGGTACTGCGATCATTTGAGCGGAATGCGCGACTGTTTCGAGACCGTCGCCGCCTACGGGGCGCTTTCGGTCTTCGTCGGCATGACCACCGATTCGCGGAGCCCCCTGTCGTTCGTCCGCCACGAATACTTCCGCCGCGTCTTCTGCTCCTGGCTCGGCGAGAAGGCCGAGAGGGGCGAATACCCCGGCGACTTTGCGCAACTGCGGCAACTGGCGACCGCCGTCTGCGGTGGAAACGCCGAACATATGATTCTGGAAACGAAAGGAATGAACTGATGAACGGCCTTGAACTCGACCTCCGCCGGATCGGAACACTGCGGCCCCGCCCGGTGTCGGAGATTTCCGGCTCGAACTGGACGCTCGGCTGCGAAACGCTCGACCGCGATTTCGCCGACTATCAGCAGTACAAGGAGTATATCGCTCCGCTCGGCATCAAGACCATCCGGCTTCAGGGCGGCTGGGCCAAGTGCGAGCGGACGCCCGGCGTCTACGACTTCGCCTGGCTCGACACGATCATCGACGACGCCCGCTCGCGCGGCCTTGAAATCCTGCTGGAAACCGACTACGGCAACCCTGTTTACGCGGGCGGCGGCGGCTTCGATCTCGCGGGCGGATTCCCCTCTTCCGAGGAGGCGCTGGCCGCCTGGGACCGCTGGGTCGAGGCGATGGCCCGCCACTATCGCGGCCGGGTGCGTGACTGGGCGATGTGGAACGAGCCGGACATCAACCCGCAGCACACCCCCGAGGAGATCGCGCATTTCAACATCCGTACCGCCGCCGTCATCCGGCGGACCATTCCCGACGCCCGCATCGCCGGACTTTCGCTCGCCCGTGCCATTCCCGATCTGTTCGACCGCTGTCTCAAGGTGTTCGCCGACGAAGGCGCGCTCGACTGGTTCGACTGGTTCATCTACCACGCCTACGACAGCAACCCCGATCTCTCCTACGCCCGCACCGAGCTTCTGGAGGATATTCTCCGGAAATATCACGCCCGCGCCGCGCTGCGGCAGGGCGAGAACGGCTGCCCCTCCGAAGAGGCCCATCGCTTCGCGCTGGCCGGGCACCCGTGGACGGAACTCTCTCAATGCAAGTGGGATCTGCGCCGTTATCTCGGCGACCTCGGCCACGGTTACGAGTCGGCGGTCTTCACCGTCTGCGACTTCAACCACATCGGCCGCGAAATCAACCGCAAGGGGCTGCTGCGCGCCGACGAGACCCACCGGGTGCTGGGGCCGAAGCCGGTCTACTTCGCCGTTCAGCACATGGCGTCGCTCTTCGACGACCGGTTGGAACGGGTTCCCGGCGCGGCGGCTTCCGTCATGGGGCGCGAGAGTTACTGCTACGCCTGCCGCCGGACCGACGGGTCGGGCGGACTCGCCGTCGCCTGGGACCGGAGCGGAGTTCCCTCGGAGCGGACCGCCCCGGAACCTGGCAGCATCCTCGTTCGCGGTCTTCCGTTCCGCGAGCCGGTCTACTGCGAACTGATTTCGGGCGAGGTGTACGAGCTGCCGCAAGGCGCTTTCCACCAGGAGGGCAATGTGGCGCTCTTCCGCGAAATCCCGCTCTGGGATTCTCCGGTCGTCGTCGCCGAAAAGTCGATCCTGCCGCTGGCATAAGCAGAAGGGAAAGAGAAGATGGATTCCGTTTTTGAAGGAAAAGTCGCCGTGGTGACCGGTGCGGGCGGCACGCTCTGCTCGGAGATCGCCGTGTATCTGGCCGAACGCGGCGCGAAGGTCGCGCTGGTGGGGCGGACCGCCGCCAAACTCTCCGGCGTCGCCGAAAAAATCGCGGCGCGCGGCGGTGTCTGCCGGATCGCTCCCGGCGATGTGACCGACGAGGCCGCGATGAAGGAGATTGCCGCGAAGCTGCTCGCCGAGTGGGGGCCCTGCCGCCTTCTGGTCAACGGCGCGGGAGGCAACCAGCCCGGCGCGATGACGGCGCTCTCCGCTTTTGAACCGGGCGAACTGGAACCGGGGAACCCGGCGGCGGGGACCGGCTTCTTCGGGCTGGATTCCGGGATTTTCTCCTCGGTTTTGCTCACCAATACGCTGGGGACGATGATTCCCTGCCGGGTGTTCGGCGCGCAGATGGCGGAAGCGGGGGGAGGGGCGATCCTCAACTTCGCTTCGATGAACACCTACCGTCCGCTGAGCCGGGTTCCCGCTTACGCGATGAGCAAGGCGGCGGTGGCCAATTTCACCCAGTGGCTGGCCGCCTATCTCGCCCCGGCGAACATCAGGGTCAACGCGATCGCGCCCGGATTCTTCATCAACGAGCGGAGCGTCAAATTCCTCGGCTCCCCGGAAACCGGGCTGACGCCGCGCGGCGAAAACGTGATGCACCACACCCCGCAGAAGCGGTTCGGCGAGGCTCCGGACCTGCTCGGCTGCGTCGACTGGCTGCTCGACGACGGCAAATCGGCGTTTGTCACCGGAATCACCGTTCCGATCGACGGCGGATTCCTCTCAACCCCGGGAGTCTAACCATGAACGGATGCTCGTTCCGCATTTCAGACCGGATTCCGCTCTGCGTCAGCGTCGCGGAGTCGCTCGAACCCTATGTCATCCGCGCGGCGGAAGACCTTTGCATGGACCTGGAACGGATTACCGGCCGCCGCCCGGAACTCGCCGCGGTTCCAGCCGGGGAGAACTGCATCGTCATCGAGCGGGCGGGCGACGGCTGGGAACGCCATTCGATCTCCTCGCTGCCCGGCAACCGCCTGCGCATCGCCGGGTCGGACGGGCGCGGCGCGATGTTCGGAGTCTACGCCTTCCTCGACCGCTGGCTCGGGGTCGATCCGTTCGAATTCTGGACCGGCCGCGAGCCGGAGAAGCGCTCCGAACTCTTCTGGGAAGAGATCGAATTCGCCTCGGCGGTGCCCTCCTTCCGGTTCCGGGGCTGGTTCATCAACGACGAAGACCTGCTTGAGGGATTCTATTCCGAAGGACGCGGCGTGCGCAAGCTGGACTATCCGTATTACAGTCGCGTCGTCCACCGCGACCTCATCCGCAAAATCGCCGAGACCGCCGTTCGCGCGCAGTACAATCTGATCATTCCCGAGAGTTTCGTCGACATCCTCAACCCCGACGAAAAAATGCTGCTCGACGAATGCGCGGCGCGCGGACTTTATCTCTCCATGCACCACGTGGAGCCGATGGGGGTCAGCGGGTTTTCGTTCCGCAACTACTGGGCGGCGCGCGGGCGCGAGTATCTCTATTCCTACTTCAAGGAGCCGGAGGCGTTCCGGACCATCTGGCGCGAGTACGCCGAAGCGTGGGCCGAGTACCCGGACGTGATCTGGCAGATCGGCCTTCGCGGAATCGCCGACCGCCCCATCTGGTACGCCGATCCGGACATTCCGCCGGACGACGCCGGGCGCGCCGCGCTGATTTCGGCGGCCCTCGCCGAACAGGTCCGGATTCTCACCGAAGTCCTGGGTCATGCCCCGGAGCATGTCACCACGACGCTCTGGGCGGAGGGCGCGGAATTCTACGGCAAGAAACTGTTGGAGATTCCGGAAGGCGTCACGCTGGTTTTCTCGGACAACTGCGCGGGGTGGCGGATGCAGCCCGACTGCACCGAGGCGGAAATTCTCCCCGGCCGCAAATACGGCCTTTATTACCACCACGCCATTATTTACGGCACCCATATGAGCCAGGCGGTTCCGCCCGCCCGAACCTGGCAGGTGCTGGCTGAGGCGCGGGCGCGCGGCATCGACGAATATGTGATTTTCAACGTCTCGAACATCAGGGAATTCGTCTACGGCATCGCGGCGGGGTCCGAGATCGCGCGGGATATTTCCGCATTCGACCCCGGGCGGTTCCGGGAAGAGTGGGTGAGCCGTCACTTCTCCGCCGGGCGCGAGGCGATTTCGCGCGCTTACGAGCTTTACTTCAACTCGTTCGAACTTCACCCCGATTCCGGCGTGGCGATGTTCACCGACGGCCTGATCTGCCGCTGCCTGTGGGAGACCGTCCGGATTCTGTCCGGCAAGGAGAGCGAGAAACGCGGCGTCGAACGTTCCCGGCATCTCGGCGACGAACATGCGCTGCTCGACACCGGCAAAGATTCCTTTGAAAATGCGCTGCGCGACATGTTTCCGCGGCTGGCTTCGCGCCGCCGCACCGTTCAGCTTCTCGCCGCGCAGGCGGCCGGATTTGAACTGTGCGAACTGGAACTGGAGCAGGTTGACGCGTCGTTGCCCGCCGTCGAACGGGAGTTCCTGTTCGACCAGCTGGTCTATCCGGCCGGATTCATGCGGCGGCTTTCCGACGCCGCCCGGTACGCCTTCCTCTGCCGGGAGATGCGGTTGGCCGGGAATCCGGCGGAGAGCCGCCGTTTCCTGGAGCAGACCGTCGCATCGCTGGAGAGCGTTCTTCCGCTGATGGCGCGTTATTGCCACGGCAAGTGGGCCGCCTGGTACGACAACTGCCGTAAGCTCGACTGGAAGGCGATTCTGAACGAGCTCCGCGCCGCGGTCGCCGCCGACCGGTAGCCGGGGCGAAGCGGCCGCCGTTCAGTTCTTCCGGATTTCCCACGGTTCGACGTCGCCTTCGCGCACCTGAAACATCGGGTGGACGAGCGGCCGCGTTTCCCCCGCAAGCCGTTCGGCGGCCGCCGGGTCGCGCCGGTTCAGCTTGTCCAGCAGGTGGTTCCGCTCGTAATCGAGCTGCCCGGCGCTGACGGAGAGGGCGACCGGGGTGAAGCCCCAGTCGATCTTCTCCCGGTTGAAGGAGTAGTTGCGCCGCGCGGCTTCGAAAAAAACTTCCGCCAGGTAGCAGTCGATCGCGTCGAGCGGACTCGCCGATTCCCGGAACCGCCGCAGCTGCGGATGGTTGCGGTAGCCGACGGTTTTTCCGGCGAGTACGTGCTTGGCCAGAAGGCCCTCGCGCCAGACGGCGAGCAGCCCCTTGAGATCGAGATATTGCGGGTGCAGCGACCAGAGCCGCATGGAGACTTCTCCCCTTAAAAGAATTGCGCCCCGCCGGATGACCGTGCGGGGCGTTGATCTGTCGCAGGTTTATTTCTGTGCGTCGGCCGCCTTGGCCATATATTTGACGGTCACCGGCTTGCCGGCCTTGACCTCGATGTTGCGGTACAGGCGGTTGTCATGGTTGACGATCGCCGCTCCGGCGCCGTTCGGTCCGCCGTCGGCCGCATAGGCCGCTTTGCCGGTGAGCCAGTAACCGGCCGGAACATCTTTGCCGTTCTTCTTCTCGGCCTTGGAAAGATCGGAATTCTCAACCGCTTCTCCGTTGACTTCGAATCCGCTGACGGCGACCCAGCCGCGGTCGGCGGCTTCCTTGGCCCACTGGCCGCCGACGCCGATCGTCACCGTGCCGTCGGTTTCGGGGGTGAAGGCGAATTCGCAAACCGTCCATTCGGCGCCGACCGGCTTCGTTGCCGAAGCAGTCAGCCGGAACGGACGGGTCGCTTCGTCGCCCCAGTTCTGGGTGGACGTCTTGAATCCGCCCTCGACCTTGCCCGGAGAGAGCTTGACTTTGCCCTTGGTCGCATCGATGTCGGCCCGGGGAATCGACGCCGCAAAAAGCGAAGCGACGGAAACCGCGGAGAGGGCGAGCGTCAGAATGAACTTCATGGTAAGACTCCTTTTCTGTTTGAGTTGAGGGATACCCCCCTTGGCTTATTATAGCGACCACTTCGCCCTGTGTCAAGCCGCGGACGGCGAAAAAAGGCGTTTTTACCAGATCGGAGACCCGACGATGCGGTCGGCGCGGACGCTGCCGAACACATGTTGCTCGATCGGCTGCGAACGGTTGTCGCCGACCACGTAATAGTGGCCGGGCTCGACGGTGCGCGGCTTTAAATTCCAGTCCGACGCGTAGCGGATGTACTCCTCGTTGAGCTTCTTTCCGTTCACATAGAGGTCGCCGTCGCGGAATTCGACGGTTTCGCCGGGAAGACCGACGATCCGCTTGAGATAGTAGGTCTTGTCCTTGAACCGGATGATGACGATGTCGCCGCGCTGCGGTTTCCGGAAATGATACCGCAGCTTGTTGCAGAAGGTGAAGCCGTGCTCGGGATAGGTCGGCATCATGCTGCCGCCGTTGATCCGGCACGGCATCAGGACAAAGGTGAACACGATCGCGGCGAGCGACGCCACGATCGCCATCCGGATAAAGAACCCGATGCGCAATTTCGGAAAAAAGAAATTGAACACCGTGCCCCTGTCCGTATCGTCGTCGGAACGGTGCAGACCTGCGATTTTCAGCCAAACGACGTACAGCTTTCTGAACATCTCCGGCTCCGCCTCCCTGGGTTATGCTTCTCCCGCCGCCGCCTGTTCCGCCTCGAGAAACGGCAGGAAACGGGCTTTGTCGCTCGATTTCATATAAGCTTCCTCCGCCGAAATGTTTCCGGCGTCGAATTCATGCTGGATCGAGTTGTCCATTGAGCGCATGCCGCGGCCGGCGCCGGCGTCGATGATGGTACGGATATTGGCGATCTGGCCTTCGCGGATCGTGTTCGGCAGGCCGTCCGTCCAGAGCAGCACCTCGTGCACCGCGACGCGGCCGCCGCCCTTCTTGCGGCAGAGCAGCTGCGAGACGATCGACTGGAGACATTCCGCCAGCATGGTGCGGATCTGCGCCTGTTCGTTCGACGGAAAGGCGTCGATCATGCGGTCCACGGTTTTCGGCGCGTTGTTGGTGTGCATGGTGGCGAACACCAGCATTCCCATCGCGGCGCAGGTGAGCCCGAGCCGCATGGTGTCGTTTTCGCGCATCTCGCCGATCAGCACGATATCGGGGTCCGAACGCATCGCGCCGCGCAACGCGACCGGGAACGATGTCGCCTGGAGGCCGATTTCGCGGTGGACGATCGTGCAGTTCTTGTTCTTGTGCACGAATTCGACCGGGTCCTCGATGGTGATGATGTGCTTGCTGAAATTGGCGTTGATGTAGTCGATCATCGCGGCCAGCGTGGTCGATTTGCCGGAACCGGTCGGCCCGGTGACCAGCACCAGGCCCGATTTCAGCGCGCAGATGTCCTTGAGCACATCCGGCATGTGCAGGTCTTCGAGAGTCAGGATCTTGGACGGAATCTGGCGCATGACGCAGCCCATTCCGTGGTAGTTGTACATGTAGTTGGTTCGGAAACGCGCCAGTCCGGTAATTTCGTATGCGAAGTCGAGGTCATGGGTTTCCATGAACTTGTCCCAACGCTTGGGCATGCAGATCTCCTTGAGCATCTGCTCCATATATTCCGGTGTGATCACTTCATCGTTCAGCGCGATGATATCGCCGTGCACACGGGCCTTGGCCGGAAAGTTGATCGACAGATGCAAGTCGGAGCCGCCGAGCTCGAGCACCTGCCGCAGGTATTGATTGATGATCGGTTCTGTTTCCATATCTGAAAAGATTCCTTATTATTTCGCCTGGAGCTGCTTTGCCTGGCGGATCGCGTTTTCCCGCTCGAGCTGGGCGGTCTCCGCCTGGTCGTGCATATAGAATTTCGCCACTTCGTAAGTGATGAGTCCGGCCCTGTACTTCCCGAGCAGGCACTGGTCGAACGTGCACATGCCCTGCTTGGAGCCGATCTGCATGGCGGACTTCAGCTTGAACGCCTGTCCCTCGCTGATGATGTTGGCGACCGCCATGCTGTTGATGAGAATTTCGTAGCCGATGGTCAGTCCGCCGTTTTCCGCCGGAACCAGTTTCTGGCAGATGATTCCGCGCAGACTTCCCGAGGTCATCGCGCGGATCTGCGGCTGCTGCGAGGGCGGGAACACGTCGAGCAGGCGGTTCAGCGTGTTGGCCGCGTCGCCGGTGTGCAGCGTTCCGATCACAAGGTGCCCGGTTTCCGACGCGGTGATTGCGTTTTCGATGGTTTCGAGGTCGTGGAGTTCGCCGATGACGATCACGTCGGGGTCTTCGCGCAGCGCCGCTTTGAGCGCGGTGCGGTAACTGATGGTGTGCTTGCCGATTTCGCGCTGGGTGACCTGGCAGCCTTTCGAGAACTGAAGGATTTCGATCGGGTCCTCGACCGTGATGATGTGGTCGGTCCGTTTTTCGTTGATGATGTTGACCATCGCGGCCAGCGTGGTGGTCTTGCCGGAACCGATCGGCCCGGTGACCAGGATGAGACCGTTGTTGAAGTCGAGCAGCCGCCGGATGGTGGCGGCGTCGCGGTCGAGGAAGCCGAGCTCCTCGAGGTTGCAGATGTGGTCGGGCACCAGCCGGTAACTGGCCGAGGTGCCGTCTTTCTGCACCATCAGGCAGACGCGGAAGCGGTCGAGGCCGACTTCGAGCGCGAAGTTGATGTCCTGCTCTTCCTCGAAGCGCTTCTTGCGTTCGGGCGAAAGCAGCACGGTATTGAGCCGCCAGGCGTCTTCGGCCGGAATCACCCAGTCGTCGATGCGTTCGATCTGGAGCATGCGGCGGACGAACGGGGGGGACCCCGCCGAAATATGCAGGTCCGATGCGCCGAGCGCCCGCAGGCAGGTGAGCAGCGTGATGACGAGCTGTTCGATTTCGACGTCGCTCAGTTCGGAAACGTTGCGGAGGCTGGGCAGGTCCTCGTAGGACTGAATCTGCGAAAGGTCGATATCGATGCTTTCGAACCGCGTGGCCGATTCCCTGACGATGCCGGTCCGCTTTTTGCCCGCGCCGGAGGTGCGGGGCGCATCGGAATCCGGCTCCGCGGTTGCCGCGGCGGGAGCGGAGGCGGCCGCCGGGGCCGAGCTGAAGCGCCGGTGTCCGGCCGGGACCGGGGCCGCCTGGCGGGGAAACGCCGCCGCGCGCCGGGCCGGGGCGTATGCGCCGCCGGAGCCGGCGCGACTGTTGTTGGTCGGCATGTCGGGGCCGATGCCGGTTTCCGCCTGTGCGACGGCGTAATCGATCACCGCCTGGACCTGCTCCAGCACCGACTGCTGGTCTTCTTCCGACAGCCCGGTGATCATGCGGTCGAGCACGAGCTGGGCGTAGGATTCGAGGTCCGGGGTTCCTTCCAGCGACTGGTAGAGCCTGTCGGCGTCTTCGGCGGAGATTGCGCCGTTGCTGATCAGCGCGAAAATAAACCATTGAATATCAAGCGGCATATGAAATAGCTCTCCTTAGTGAAACGGGATTTCGTTAAAAATAGCGCAAATTCATTTGTTTTTCAAGCGCTATTCCCCGATAATCTTGATCAGGATTCGTTTCGGGCGTTTCCCGTCGAATTCTCCGTAGAAAATCTGTTCCCAGGGGCCGAAGTCGAGACGGCCGGCGGTGACGGCGACGACGGTTTCGCGGCCCATGACCTGGCGTTTCATATGGGCGTCGGCGTTGTCCTCGAACCCGTTGTGGGCGTACTGGCTGTGCGGTTTTTCCGGAGCGAGTTTTTCGAGCCAGGTTTCAAAGTCGCCGTGCAGCCCGGACTCGTCGTCGTTGATGAACACCGAGGCGGTGATATGCATTGCATTGCAGAGCAGCAGTCCTTCGCGGATTCCGGATTCGTTTAGCGCGGCTTCGACCTGCGGCGTGATGTTGACGAACTGCCGCCGATGCGGCAATGTAAGCGTAAGTTCCTTGCGGAAAGATTTCATCATCCTTTTCTCCTGTCGTATGGGGGCGCGGAACCCCGTGCGTAACGGGAGCAATGTACCGCGTATTTCCCACGAAGTCAAGCGGAAAACAGGTTGCAATCCCGGATTCTCGGCGGTATTTTATGGCAGTTTCAAACCAACGGGGAATCATTTATGAACCAGCTTGCTCCCGGAGTGATCCGGCTGACTTTCGGAACGCCGGAATCCGATACGCCCTCGAAACAGTCCTACGTGAAGCCGCCGCGTTACGAAGCGTTCGGAGCATTGCCCGGAGCCGCCGTCCCGTTCGGAGAAGACGCGATCCGCTTCCGGGCTTCGGCGCGGGGCTGTCGTCTCGAGCTGCCGCTTACCCCGGGGGAAGACATTTACGGGCTCGGGCTCAATTTGAAACGGCTCCGCCACACCGGGAAGAAACGGACGCTGCGGGTCAACAGCGACCCGGCCACCGACACCGGCGACAGCCACGCGCCCTGTCCGATCTATTTTTCGACCGCGGGGTACGGCGTTCTCGTCGACACCGCCCGCTACGCCTCGTTCTATTGCGGCGGCAATGAACCGCTCGACGCGGAGGAATGCGGGGAAGGGGAGGGCGAAATCCGCCTCACCGAAGCCGAACTTTACGCCGGGAAAAAGAGCGCCACCGCCCCGATGGTGATCGACGTCCCCGCCGCGCAGGGGGTCGACCTCTATCTCTTCACCGGCCCGACCCTGCTTGACGCGGTGCGTCGCTACGTCCTTTTTTCAGGGGGCGGCGCGTTTCCGCCGGAGTGGGGGCTCGGCTGCCACTACCGCGCCTGCGGCACCTCCAATGCCGAACAGGTGCTGGCGCTCGCCGCGGAATTGCGTTCGAAACGGATTCCGTGCGACATCCTCGGCCTGGAGCCGGGCTGGCAGACCCGCGCCTACTCGTGCAGCTACCAGTGGAGCCCGGAACGCTTTCCGGACCCGGAAGGATTCATCGCCGAGCTTCGCGACCAGGATTTCCACATCAACCTCTGGGAGCACGTGTTCACCCACTCCGACGCGCCCTTTTACCGTGAGATGCGGCCCTACTCGGGCGACTTCAAGGTATGGAAGGGGCTGGTGCCTGACTTCACGCTCGCGCCGGCGCGCGATCTCTTCCGCAACGACCACGCCTCCCGGCTGACCGGGAAGGGGATCAGCGGCTTCAAGCTCGACGAATGTGATAATTCGGACTTCATCTCGAGCCCGTGGTCGTTCCCGGAATGTTCGTTCTTCCCCTCCGGCCACGACGGCGAGACCATGCATTCGATGCTCGGCGCGCATTATATGGACGTGATCGACAACGCCTGCCGCGACGCCGGGACCCGCACCTACGGGCTTGTCCGCAACGCGCATGCCTTCACGTCGCCGCAGCCGTTCGTGCTGTACAGCGATCTTTACGACCACGCCGAATTCATCCGCGGGGTGACGACTTGCGGATTCGCGGGGCAACTGTGGACGCCGGAATTCCGCCACGCGGTTTCCCCCGAGGATTACGTCCGGCGGCTCCAGTCGATGGTGCTTTCGCCGCTGATGCTGCTCAATATCTGGATGATGCCGAATCCGCCGTGGCGGCAGCTGGTGCGCGGGAAGAACGTCAAGAACGAATTCTATCCGCCGGAGGAGCAGGCGCGGCTGGAGAAACTGACCCGCGAGGCGCTGGAATTACGGATGCGTTTTCTGCCGTATCTCTACGCGGCGTTCGCCGCCTACCATTTCGCGGGGACGCCGCCGTGCCGGGCGCTGGCGATGGATTATCCGGAAGATGAACGGCTGCGCGACGTCGATTACGCCTGGATGGCGGGCGACCGCCTGCTGGTGGTTCCGTTCCGGGCGGGGATGACGGAGCTCGTGCTGCCGCTGCCGCAGGGCGCATGGCGGAATTTTTACACCGGCGAGCGCTACGAAGGGGAAGTGACGCTGGCTCCGGAGATCGGCGAACTGCCGATTCTGGTGAAAGAGAACAGCGTGATTCCGCTGGCCGACCCGATGGAACATGTGAGCAGCGGAACGCGCTACCACCTGACGCTGCGGATTTTCGGAGACTCGCCGGAACCGGCCCGCCTGTTCGCGGACGACGGCTGGAGCTTCGGATTCGAGCGCACGGGCCCCTCCTGGGGGGAACTCCGCGCCGACGGCGCGATGAGCGACATTCTGGAAACCCGCTACGCGATCCGCAAACTCGAACGCTTCTGACCCTTCCGACCGCCGCCGGAGCCCTCCCAGCGGCGCACTTGATTCGGATTGATAATTGAAATCTTCAAGAGGCTGCCGTGGCGGGAGGCGGATGTTTCGCGGAATTCTGTGGCCATTCGAAACGCCGCAATCCGCGTTTCTTATTCGGCTTCCGTGTCTTCGAAGTTTTTCAACAGTTCCTCGGCATAGATCCGGTGTCCGGCGTCAATCGGATGGTTGAGGGAATTCGCCAGCAGAATGACGTAGGGAATTCCTTCGGAGGCAAGGTGCGCCCAGCGTTCGGAGACATCGGCGATGCCGAGGCCATGCTTCCCGGCGAACCCTTTCAGGTCCAGGACATATCCACGGCGGTCAACGGCGTTGCGAAGGTCATGAATTCCCATCCAGGCGGGACAGGTGAAATGCGGCAGGGCGACAATCCATTCGGCGTCGAGCTCCCGGATTCGCCGGAGATTTTCCCGGTAAACCGTCTCGAACCGCTCCCCCGAAAACTGGGCGTCATTGACGAATTCCATCGTGATCAGATCCGGTTTTTCGGCGACAACCCGGTTCCAGTCGCATGACGTTTTCTCCTGACGCGGATGTGTCCCCGAATCCATCCAGTTGCGGGAGTTGGAGCCGCCGACCGCGATCACCCGGACGGTGATCGAAGCCCCGGGGAAACGTTCTTTCAGCATCCGCTCCAGGCGTTGCGGGTAACTGTTGCCGCGTGTCGCGTCATTGCCCGCGGTCACGCTGTCACCCCAGCAGACGATCTTCACCGCTTCTCCGGCTTTGAGTTTGGCGAGCGTGCGGGGGATACGGCCGCGGGTGGTGGCGGTCTCCACCGGAGTATCGGTGATCCGGAATTCGAGAGGAGCGTCCGGCGGCGTGTCGTAATCGAGAAAATAATTCGCCAACCGGACTGCTCCCGCGGGAAGCGGCGGCGGCTGTGGAATATTGATGTGGGGAACTCCCCTGATCAGCTTCTCCTCTCCGGAGGAGGTGCGGACCAGGGAATCGATCCGGCGCAGACGGTAGACGTAATCCAGTTCAAGTTCCGCGTTCGGCGGGAACGACGGATTGGCACCGGCGCCGATTCGGCAGTAGAACTCGTCGGCGACGTAGTCCTTGCCTCCCTGCAATTCCCGCCCTTCGAAACGGAGCCGGAGACTCCCCGGCTTCAGGGAGCCGGGCGCGGAACGCGGAGTCCCGAGCGCGTCGATCATCCGGTTGCGGCCGGGCTGGACGCCTCCGGCAAGCGGCGTGATCTTTCCCGGCGGAAGCCGCACTTTCTCGCCGCGGACAGTGATTTCAGGTTCCGGTTCCAGCCGGACCGGAAGAGGCGCGGCGCAGAGCGAAACGGCAAGCGCCGGCAAAAGGAACATGGAAATACGTTTCATGATATCGGTTTCTTTCTTCGTGCGGTTTGCGCGATTCCGCGATGCGGCGGCTTAGAGCTTATCCCTAAATAAGCCAAAATGTCCTGATTTGCGGCGAAACGCCATTCTCTTGTCCGCTAAAATTGCCGATACCACCGGTATCGTCAATTTTATCAGACTTCGCGACTGACATTTCGGCGCGGCATCATGCCATTTCTTTATTCAGGGATAAGCTCTTACTTCACCAGGGCGCGGAAATCCTTCAACCGGAAAAATCCGAGCCGGTTGGAGTCGTGAAAGTTGCGCGCGCCGCGATAAGCCATGCGCACCAGGTAGACCAGGTCGTCGCCGTCGAACAGCCAGTCGGTATACTGAAATCCGGTCAGGAATGCGGAGTGCTCCTCCGAATATCCGGTGTCGTCGGTCAGCAGATCGCGAAGCTCACGCCATTGGCGCAAGTCCTCCGAAACCGACAGCGTCAATACGTTGCGGGCATTCCGCCAACGCAGGTCCCGAATCGGATTGCTCAGCGTGAAATACAGTCCCGTTACAGGGTCGCGCCGGATCGTGAATTTCGACGCGCCGCCGGGGAATCCGACGATTCCGGTCTTCGGGTCGAACCGGATTTCCGAGCCGTCGGAACTGACCTCCAGCAAAAACGCGCGGTTGGACTCCTTGAGGTGGGCGCGCATCACATTGCAGAGTGAACCGTCCGGCCGCGCCAGGATGTTTCCTTCCAGCCAGCCGGATTCCGGATGGGCGATTTCGGGGCAGTTCTCCGGCAAGAAGGCGATTTCGTTGCTGCGGCTCCAACTGGCGGCGTCGAGCAGGTCTGCCTCCTCGGGGGCGGAAATCACCAGTTCGCGGAAGGCGTCCGCATGCCAGAAGCCGCCGTCGCGTTCGTCGCAGAAGTCCTCACACGCCTTGTAGATTCGCCCATTGTGGATCAATACCGGCGTGGTGCCGCCGAAATGATAGTTCGGCCGCTGCCGCCGCGGGCCGCCCCGGAAGAGAATACCGCTGTGCTCGTCGCGCGGCACGCTCCACGTGAACCCGCAGTCCTCGCTGCGCCGGATCACCACATCGCCGTATTCGCGGCTGATGCTGATATGGTAAAGCGCGCCGCCCGTTTCGAAGAACACGCCCCAGAACGCCCCGACCAGGCTGCCGACCTGCCGCCATGTCGCGCCGTCGTCCTCCGACCGGTAGATATCGGTCAGCCGCGAATCGAGGTTCTTCTCCCAATCGGCGTCAAAGTAATCGAACGACGCCAGCAACGCCCCGTCTTTTGCCCGGATCAATGCGGGGCTGCCGAGAAACTGCATGGTCCGCTCCGGCTGATACTTCACCTCGGAAAATTGCATTTCGGTTATTCCTTATCATTTTTGTTGAAAAGAATCCGGACATTCCGGATCCAGTAAGTAATCTCGGGAACAGTCGGATTCAATCCGATTCGCAGCATTTCAATTTGGGCCGGGTCGAGTTCGAGCGGGTTGATCCTGACCACCCGTTCCTCCCAGTTTCCGGAGGGATTTCCGGCCGGCAGCCAGGCCGATTTTCCGTGCTCCTGATCCTTGCCCGCCACCGCCATCACCAGCATTTTTTCCACGCCGGCGGCAGGGGTCGCCTTGACCTCGAAAGCGATGCCGCAGGCGTCTTTCTGCGATTCCCTCGGAAGATCGAGAATATATTCGGGATAAACCCAGAATTTTCCGGCTTCCGGAAACTTGACCTGAAACCTGACCGCATGTTCCGCATCGTCATACGCAATCGACATCTTGCCGGAGGAGTTGGCCCGCCATCTTTTCGGATCGAGCATTCCCGGCAGGCCGACCTGACGGCTTGCCGCAATCAACTTTCCAGGAAGAAACATCGGAACCGTCAATTTGCTGGTGCCCATCCCGTTGAAGTCCCCGCCGACCTCCATTGCTCCGGTATGATCGGCGGCGGCTTCCGGAGTGAATCCGAGTTGGAATTCAGCTTTTCCGAATGCCGGGACAGTAATTTCAGCGGGCAAACCGGTAACTTCCCCGCCGCGAATTCTCAACTGTCCGCGCTTTTCCCGGTCGGAGAGATTCCATACCTGAAGCTTCAATGCGGCGTTGTCTTTCTTGAGCTCCACGCAATCCTTGCCTCTGCCGAGGATGAAATCTTCCGACAATTCGACCCGGTAAACGATGGTGCGATCGTAATTCACCTGCCGCGGAGCGCCGGATTTCCCGATCGCATGGAACGGGGCCGTCGGTTTCAGGCCGGAGAGGCCGTTCACGTAGGCGATCATCCGGGTCGCGGTCAGCCGGAGTTTGCCGTCGGTCGACTTGACTTCAAACGGAGTTCCAAAAATATTGGTCCCGGCATAGACTCCATTCTTCGCTTTTATGAAAAAAGGACGCTCGAATGGACCGGTTATCTTGCGGTCGGGGGAGTTGTCTTCGGTGTCGAGCTCCGACTGACTCCAGTACGCCAAGGTCTGCCCGCCGTCCGTCCGGCCGTACAGGAAGCCGCGAATTCCCTCGCCGAGATTGATCGTCCCTTCCAATTTCGCGCTGCCGAGTTCGTTCATCAGGTTGGAGAATGCCGCATAAGCCGGCTTGACGGTGAAATCACGCCGCAGCAGACCCCAGTCTTTGGCGCCGTTCTGTTCGTTGTAGGGGGAGAGCAGGAAGAAGAAATCACGGTCGACGCCCATGCTCTGCAGATCAATCATCGCCTTGGGCAGATATTCCGCCACCAGAAGTTCCTGTTCCGGTGAATGCGCCTTGATTCCCCTGATGTAACTGTCGGCACGGGCCGGCCCTTCCGCACGGCTTCCGTTTTCGGTGAACCAGATCGGCCGGTCGGCAATGCCGTGACGCCTGAGATAGGCATGGATTCCGGCCAGCAGTTTCGGATAATCCCGGAGCGGCGAATAGGTATGGATGTTGAAGATGTCGATATAATCCGGCAGTCCGTTTTCCATCATGACGTTGCAGTAGTTCATCAGGTTGGTTCTGGCAATTGCTCCGAGGGCGACCGGCAGTTCCGGGTCTCCGGCCTTGAAGCCGAGGTAAGCCGCTTTCATCGCCGAAGCATAATCCCAGGCCGATTCCGGGGCGAAGTGGATGTCCTGCTCGTTCCAGAACTCCCAGTCGTTCATCTTTCCCTTGAACGTCTCCGACAGTTTTTTGGCAAAACGGTAAGTGGCCAGCAGGTCGGTCGGCAGCAGGCCGGTTCCATTTTTGGCCCATTGCGGAGCATCGTGATAGGTGCCGGAGATTTTAATGCCGCGCGAACTCAGTTCATCGGCATTGGTCATGTGCGCTCCCCAGGAATATTGGCCGGGTTCCGGCTCGCAGGCCCGCCAGCGAAGCCGGTCCCGCACGATCTCCAGCCCGGCGCGGCGGGCGACTTCGGAGACGGTGCTGAACCCGTCCTGCGGATGCCGGGGATTCTCCGGATCGGCCGCCGCGATCCAACTCTGGGCGGAATCCAGCGCAAAGTAAGTGTCGGGATTGCGCCGCCGCGTCTTCGGGTCCGGCACCACCGCAAAGCTGCGGAAGCCGTGGAACTTCGTACCGGGAGATTGCAGCGTCAGCATGTAATAACCGTCGGGCAATGCAGCCAGCGTCAGTTTTCCCCTGCCGCCGTCCGGCCAGTTCCCGGAACGCAATTCTTTGCCCTGCCAGTCGGCCAGGGACCAGGTCACCGGACCGGCGGCGGCGTCAAGCGAGAAGTCCAGAGGTTCACCCTGTGTGAAAACGGCGCCCGGCGCGGCCGCGGTCGCTGCCGCCGCCGCATCCGCCACGGCCGGACCGGTCCGGTTGCCGAGGATTTCAAGATTGCGAATCCAGTAAGTCAATTTCGGCGTTTTCGGATTCATGGCGATGGCGATATTGTCGACCTTTGCCGGTTTTGAGGAGAGTTTTTCCAGGTCGACCGTGACGGTCTGCCACTCCGGCTTCGGCTCCGGCAGCGGGAAATAGGGCGGAGCGGAGTTGAAAACCAGGGAGGTCGCGACCTGTTCCCCCGGATTCGGCTGTTCTACTTTGAAATCGAACCGGATGATTTTCGCATCGGCAAAGGCGTCTCGCTCCAGCCACAGCCGGGGAGCGCACCAGAAACGGCTTCCCGGCGGAAATTCGACATCGAATCGCGTCGCCTGTTCTTTCCGGTCACAAGAGACGGTCACTTTTCCGGACGAATGCCTGTCGAAACGTTCCGGCGCATTCAATCCCTTCGACCACGGCAGCGGTTGCAGTTCACCCGCCGTGATTGCCGCGGCGGACAGGCAGGCCGCGATTGCCGATATCAAACCTTTATTCATGATGCTCCCAAGTGGACAGATTACAACAGATCGTTTTTTCATTCTTCGGGCTGGTTACCGTTTGACAATTCCGGCAAAGTTCCACTTCTCTTTCAACTTGTTTTCATCCGCCGCTTCGACGTGACCGTCGAAGAAGCTCAGGTTGCCGCGCTTGCTGTGGTTGAGCGCAAACCCCGATGAATCGGCGCCGCTGTACAGCGCTTCCGGCGTGAAGCACCAGAAACTGCCTCCCAGATTGGTTCCGCCGGTGATGTAGGTGTCGCCCATCACAAAAGCCGCGCTGGGCTGCCTGACCCGGTTGACGACAAAAATACGATTGCCCGTACTGTCCTTTACAAAAGAATTTCCCCACCGGGTCTTCATGTAATCCAGATATGTTGTCGCTCCGGTCACCGTATCCGGGCGGAACATGCCGTAGACGTACCAGCGGTTGATGTTCCCGCCGGAATCATAGAGCGCCTTGGTGTTCGGACAAACCATTGATTTGCTCTTCGGCGCCAGATTTTGCTCATTGAGCATCACGTGGCTCCAGGCAAGAGTCGAGCCCCGGATCAGGATGATCGGGATCAGCTGTTTGTTGCCGTCCGCATAAAGCTGAAGTGCGAGCGTAACTTGTTTCAAGTTGTTGACGCAGCTGGAGGACCGCGCCTTTTCCCGCGCCTGGTTCAGGGCCGGCAACAGCATAGCGGCCAGAATGGCGATGATCGCAATTACAACCAGCAATTCAATCAGCGTAAAATTCTTTTTCATGATTTAATCCCTTATGCTTCCTCTCGGCAGTTTCACTCGCATCCGGACAATTGCTCGCAATTTGTTGTCGACTATCTATATTATACCGGAATTTATCTGAAATCAGAACCGGTATGACATTATATTTCAGGACATCTGTTGACATTTTAAGACAATTCGGTTTGACAATTCCGATTCATTGCGATATACTTACCGTGGGAAACCGAAGTTCTTCGGGGAGTGAATCTTTCTTTTTTCCGACAACGGCAGGAACGAACGATTATGAATCTAGGAATTCACGCCAGCAACAATTTGCTCGAACAGTTCAACCGGATGGTGGAACAGGCGCTCGCCGGGGGCGAGGGGCTGCGAATCGGCCGGTTGCGGGGACACGTCCAGAGCTTTCATTTCAATGTTCAGCCGGCGAATTGCAGCGTGCCGGAGCATGAGCACCCCTATTATGAAATCACCGTCATGCGACGCGGCGCCATGACCAATTTCACCGAGTTCGGCAAAATTCACTGCACTCCGGAGAACGATGTCATTTTCTTTGTGCCGCCCGCGACGATGCACCGCCGCCTCTTCTCTTCCGCGTCCGGAAATGTCAACGCCTCGTTTATTCTGACCATTTCCGCTGACGCGTGGGATGGGGAGTTGCTTTGCAGGCGATTGCCCGAATTGGTTGTCGCGCACGGCTGCCAATTCGCATTGACCGCCGAACTCGCCCAGATCTTGAAACTGCTGGATCAGCAGATGCTTGAACCGGCCGATTCCGCCGAGCCGCTGATCGTGGTATTCATCAACGCCTTTCTGCTGATGCTCTTCCAGAAATATTTCCCGGAACTGTTTCATTCCGAACAGTCCGGAGAGTTTCTCCGTAAGTTCGATTTCAGCTACGACCGGATTCACGCAATCAAAGCGTTTGTCGAGCGTTCTCTCAACGGCAATGTGCCCCTGCACAAATGCGAAGCGGCATTCGGAATGAGCATGCGTCATCTGAATCGGATGTTCCATGTGGCCACCGGGCAGAGCATCCGGCAATACCTGGTCAGCCGTCAGCTTGAAACCGCCGACTCGCTGCTGACCAGTTCCGCCTGTTCGATCACCGAGGTCGCCCGTGCGCTGCACTTCGATTCTTCCGCTTGTTTTTCCCGGTTTTTCCGCCACCATCGCGGAATTTCGCCGACTGAGTTCCGCCGGCGTGAATCCAGACGCAGTTGCGAGTACCGCTGACCGGGCAGGATTCTATTTCATGGATTGATCGTCTATTCCAGCGGGGGAGGTGGCATAAGCGCTGAACAAAACGACTTGAAAAAACTTTTTCGCATGCGATCTAATTCCTTATCCAAGGCAAAATCTCAACGGTTTTATTTTGACTCGCCCAGCTTTTTCACGGATTCGCGCTCGATCAGAGTATAATCAACCAAAACATCTTTGGCATGGGAAGGGTCTTTCATGGCGAGATCAACTAATGTAACGGCTTCTGCGGCAAGTTTATCGAAGTCCTGGCTGATGGTCGTATGGGGCGGATTGCAGTATTGTGAAATTATTTTATTCTCAAAGGTGATGATAGAAATTTCTTCAGGGATTTTCTTGGCAAAAAGATTCATAATGTAATCGACCTTGAAGCCGCTGCTCTCCCCGCTGCAGATTACTGCTGTCGCACCGTTACGGAGCATTCTCCCCAGCGCCAGCGTCCAGTTTTCATCCGGGACCATTTGAATCAAATCTTCATCGACCATGCAGCCCATTTTTTCCAATGCTTTTATGAATCCGGCATATCTCTTTCGCTTGGTAATATTCAACTCCATAGTTCCATCGATAATCAGGCCGATTTTACTGTGCCCGTTTTTAACAAGATGATTTACAGCAAGATACATTCCGTGTTCTTCATCGGAGTTAACGGAATAGGCATTTTCCAATCTTTTTCCGGGACTGCTGATGACCACCAGCGGGATGCTGAAATTATTTTCCCAGTCACGGACAATTTCATCGCAGAATGCAATGGCAATGACTCCAAAGATGAAATAGCGTCGCATCAGTTCAAGATCATCCTGCGGTACCAAGAGGGCCCGGTATCCATGTTGATGAATCTTCTCAATCAGTGGAGGAATCAACGCATTGTGGTAAATTCCGAACGGATGCCGGCTCAGGTCCGGCAAAATGATTCCAATGACTTTCCGGACCGATTTCTCTTCCGGTCGATAATTGCTCCTTTCAGCCGCAAGAAATACCTTTTCTCGAATGGAGTCTTTTACGTTGGGATGCTGATGAAATACCCTGGAAACAGTGGCCGGGGATATCCCGCATTCCCGCGCAATGTCTTTTATTCCGTATTTAACTTTGGGTCTGGCCATTCTATTGAATTCCAACCGTGTTTCCAGTATGTATAAGGCTGACTTGTAAATAATATAGTGTTTGATTTTATTTTTTCAAATGTTTCCATTTGTTTTCAGCCTCTCCATAACTTTTCGGTGAAAACGACTTACAGCGAAACAACAGGATCGTATCATACGGAAAAATGGAAATAACAAAAAGTCATGGCGTTTCATGTTGTATTTTATTGCTTAGAGCCAATTGCAAAACTATTTTGCCCGCTTTTGTGTCGGCCCGGCGCTTTTGCCGACTCGAAGTGCTTTTGAGCGTAGCGCTCTGCCTCTTGAGCCGGCTCCATAAAAGAAAATGATGAGAGGATATTTCTTCTCGGGATTCATGTTTTCAGGAGTGTGTATTCTGTAATTTAACAGTCCGTTCGAGTTGTACACTTTTTCTTGAAATGCTTCATCATGATCTTTCCCATAAAGTACACCATTCATTGACCATGATCCCATTATTGTTCCCAGTATTATAATTTAATTCCCCAAGTTCACATTCTTCCAATGGAGCATTGCCCGATCCCATTTTCGAGACTGACATTTCGGCGCGGTATCATGCCATTTCTTTATTTAGGGATAAGCTCTTAATTTCTTTTAAAATGGAGAATTCTGGCATCATAGTCACCAAGCAATTCAACCCGGATACCGATTTCATGCAGGCCGCGTCCGGAGATCGGCTGATACGCGTTAACACTGGCATTGTATCCCCCTTGCGGGTTGTTGCCATAATATTCAATTTCATAAACGGCATCCTCATTCAGGCCATGAAGCCGGAAGGCCGGAACTTTATCGGCAAACTGTATGGAATGACCGAAGACAAATAACAACGCTTCCGATTTGTCTTTGCTGACAAATTCAAATGCCGCATAAGGGTTGTCGTAATGCGAAGCGATGCGATAAAGATCCCCGAACTGCGGGATATGTCGCAATTTTTTATACAGGTCCGTGTAAATGCGAATCTCATCCAGCTCCTCAGCGGTACAACCCGGCAGGTTTTTCCCCACCGACAGAGAACCCATTATGCCTATGTATGCCTGATACTTCATCGGAGTTTTACGCAGGTTGATGTGATATCCGGCGTCGCTGATATGACAACCGCCGCCGGCCATGCGGGACAAATGCAGCCAGGTATAACCTTCATGCATTTTCAAAATGTCCAGCGGGTCCTGGTTGTCGCTCCGGTTCATTCGCGCGAAATAACGGTTCATCGCCAAATCCGAACGCCCGGCTCCGGATGCGCAGTTTTCCAGCAGTACATCCGGGAATTCACGGTTGAGGCGTTCAAATATGTAATATAGGTTGCGGACATACTTCACCCAGATGGTCTGACGCAGTGCCGGAGACTCTTCATTCCAACCCGGATTGGTGAAGAAGCAGTTCATATCCAGCTTGAGATATTTGATCCCGGTTTCAATCACAAGCTGCCGGAGAGATTGATGAAGATATTCCCTTACATCTTCACGAGCAAGGTTCAGCATCATTGAAGTGCGCCCGATTTCTTCCCGGATATTATAGTAAATATCCCGCCCGGGAAACGACATCAGCCAGTCGGGATGCGACCGGAACAATTCACTGTTCAGCTCAAACGATTCGATTTCCACCCATAGTCCGAAATCCATTCCCAATGCCTTGACTTGTTCAATCACCGGCTTGAGGCCATGCGGAAATTTACGTTTGTCCGGGAACCAATCCCCCAGCGCCGACTGCCAGCCGTCATCGATGACAAATAATTCCGCCCCGATTTCAGCCGCTTTTTCCGCCACATGCAGGATTTTTTCTTCGGAAACATCAATTCCCATGCTGGCCCATGAGTTGAAAATTACCGGCATCGTTTTTTGCATGGCGCCAGGAGGCAGGATATGGGCGCGCTCATAATCATGCAGTATCCGGCTGGCCCCGTTGAATCCTTCGCGGCTGATTCCGAGACTGAAGACCGGGGTCTCGAAAGCCTCGTCTGGTTTGAGCGGCCAGGAGAGATCAAAATCATTGATGCCGCCGCAAATCGCAACCTGTTCATTATATTCCCGCTCCACCGTAATCTTCCAGTTTCCGCTCCAGTGCAGGGTTCCGAACCAAACCATGCCGGTATGTTCCGTTGCGGAACCATCGTCCAATGCAAAAAACGGGACCGCCAGCGGACCGGACAATCCGGTCCGGTTCTCCAGGGTAATCTTACTCTGATTAACCAGCTGTCTTTCAAGCGTATGTTCCTTGCCCCAGCGTCCGGCCAGATGGGTGAGCCGGTAATCGTGGTCGATCCGGGGCAGTTGCAGACATGCGGACATGGCGCTTTGCAAGACAACCGGCTTTTCCCCGCGGTTAATAATTTCACTCCGACGATCGATGATATCGGAGTCGGCATAGATGCGATAGTGCAGTTTGACTTCAAGCGGATATCCCTTGTCCCGCAGCGCGACAGTCAACTCTTCGCAATCGGTATTTCTCTCCATTTGGAACGATTCATATTGCAGCAGACAGACTCGCGCGCCATCCGGGAAATCAGCTTTAAGCGCGGGCTCCCCATAAAATTCGCCTCCCCAACCGGGATACTCCTGCCTGGTCACCTCGCCGCGACGCGGGAGATAGTGACGGTGACACAATACCTCGCGCGTCGTCGGCAGATCATCGACCCGGTCGATTCTGCCGCCCCAGTGCAGATTGGTCAGGAATCCCGCATCATTGACCTGAAAGGCATATGTGAAACTTTTTGTATTCAGCACGAATCGGCGGTTCGCTTCATCGGCAACAATCATATTCATCGTCAAAGCCCCTTGATGCATGCGTCGATGATTTCGTCGAGATCGCCTTCCGCCAGGCAGACGCAGGTATCGGCGCCGCCGTAATAAACTCTCAAATGGCGCGACTCAAGGTCCGCAATCGCTCCGGTAGTGAATACGACATTGGGAATGACCCCGTGATGCTCATATTCAGTATCCGGGGTTAACAGGTAGCTCTGCATCGTGCCGATGATTTTTTCCGGATTTTCCAAGTCCAGCAGGATTGCCCCCAGACTGTAGCGGAATCCGGCAAACGTATTTTGTACTCCGTGAATAATTTCCAGCCAGCCCTTCTCGGTTTTGATCGGCGGAGTGGGGCCGATTTTCAAATCCGACCAGGGAGAAAAGCCTCGTTTGAGCAATGGACGGTGCTGTCCCCAGTGGATCAGGTCCGGAGATTTCGATATCCATATATTGGCGTATGAATCTTTGTAAGGAGCTCCGACGCTGTATGGACGATCCAGGCGGACGTATTCTCCATTGATTTTTTCCGGGAACAGGCTCGGAACGCGATTGTGCGGTAACGCGACAATCTCCACCGGCTCAACCGTTTCGAAGTCCCTGGTTCGATATAGCATAGAGATGCAACCCCATTCGGAATTTCCCGGACGGATAATATAATACGTGTCCCCCATCCGGGTGACGCGGCAGTCGATCGGATGCATGTCCAGTTCGCCAAATCTTTTATCAAAATCAACCTGAAAAAGAGGCTTTTCACGGATCTCAAAATCGATTCCGTTATCACTGGTGGCCACATGAGCCCTCGCATAAGGTTTGTTTCGGAGTTTGACCGACAATATCAACAGTGTTTTTCCCTTGTACATGCACTGTCCGGGATTGAAAACCTGATCTGCCGGGCCGTAAGGAAAATCCATGGGGCTGATGATCGGATTTGCCGGATGCCTCTTTAGAATCGTGTTGTAACGTAACATTGTAACGCCTTTTTTATTCAACCATTGGTTTCTTCTCGATAATACGACGCAAATCGGCAACATCGGTGAAGCGGTGTGATCTCCATCCGTAAAGAAGTCCTCCGTCAATATTTTCCATTTTATCGTCGATATAGAATGCCGGTTTGCCGTGGCGCTGCTCAAATGTTTCAAACATTTTGCGGCCTGGCTTTTTCGTCCCTGCTTCATAACTGTAGACGGCGGCATCAATCAGCGAAACGATCACCGGATCGCGGCAGATCTGTGCGACGTGGATCGTTGACGTATCGGAGAAAAAAAAACAGTTTAAACCCCTGGGCTTTCAGTTCTCTCAGCAGTTCCGGCATGCCGTCCATGGCCGGACCGATATGGACAGGGCCGGAGTCAGAACCCGGTCCTGTTGAGTTACTTTTGATTTTCTTAAAGATTCAGGCACGCAGAAAAACGCCGAGACAATACAACATAAAAAGGACGTTCAGGCCCATATATATTTTGATTGTGCGAATCCGTTTCTCGTACAGAATTCTGCGTGCGGCGAATTTTTATATCAACGCAGCGGGACCAGAGCGATGGCATCGATCCAGAGCGCCCAATTTTTGTCATGCATTTCCCTGGGGGCAGTCAGGCGCAGTCGAAAAATATGTTCCCCTTTCGTCAGGTGGACAGTCCCCAGTTCCGAAAGGCCTTCCGGCGCACCCTCGATACAGCCCAATATGTTATGATGTTTTTCTCCGGCCTGATTCTGGGGACCGTCATCGAAACTCCAGCTGAACGGCGAAATGGAACACGGTGGTTTGAGCCGGGACACGGGGTTGCCTGAAAAAAACACCACATAATCACCGCTAACCGGAATATTCATCTTCAGATCAACGCCATAACCTTTTTTCCCGGGAGCGGTCTTCTTCCAGATATTGACATATTTGCCGCCTGAGCATTCCTTCTTGTCCGAAATGATTCCACTGTCAACATCATCGCCGCTGGCACTTTCCGCTTCTGTCACGATTGCGCCGTTCGCCAAAGGGACTTTTTCGATCGACACAATGTCCTGACAGCCACGGATAAAGACGCATTCCGGAGCTGCGAAGATCATATTTCTATTTTGTATCATCGAAGCCATCAGCGAAAACCGTATCTCGCCAGCCCCGTCGGGCAGCTTCTGCTCTCGTCCCAAGTTGTCTATGCCGACAACTTCCCGGCCTTTTATCGGGATGGTCTTGACCTGGATTTTGCTTATGTTCATATAATCCATAAGTTTGACGGGAGAAGAACAGGGTGTGATCACGGCAATATCATCGCCAAAGAAATAGGCCTTGAAACCGGGATATTCCTTGATCCGCCGGAATTTCTTTGCCCCGATCAAATGCGCCCCGACCGAATAGGTCACTGCCGCCGGATTGATTTTCCAGTCCAGAGTCATGAGCGGGAGAAGCGTCAATTGCACGTCAAGCATATGAATGTATTTGAATGTGCGAATCCCATAGGCAAGATTATTGAGCGGAATTACGACAGATTCTTCGGTATTGACAATGGGCAGCTTCAAGCCGTGTTTCTCCTGCAGCTTCAGCCAATCCCCAATGCGATCAGACTTCGCAGTGTAATGTACGCTCAGGAGATCAATATTTTTTCCGAATCCCGCCTCGAAGAAAGGAGCACAACGGTTCAGGTACGGGGTAAAACCGGCGGCGGCGATTTTTGCGTTCGGATTGCCTTTGCGTATCGCGGTTGCGGTGTGATCCAGAAGTTCAAGGAATTCCGCTGTCGTCCCGGCCCAATAATAGTCAGGTAAATCAACCTCATTCCAAATTTCCCAGACATTGATGTCGTCTTTGAATTCCCGCGCAATCTTTTCGACCATTTGGTCCCAAAGCTTGTAGTCGGCAGGCTTTACACGACAGAAAAGCGGCCCGGCATCCCCCTTTTGCTCTAACTCGTTGGATTTGCTGGAAAGAACACGCGGAGTCTGAACGATTTCCCCGAGAATATTAATTCCTCGTTTGCGGAACTCCTTGACCTGCTGCTTAACCTGGGACACGTCAATGACTACATTACCGTCCTTGACCTGAACCGAATACATGTGCAACCCGAAATTCAGCCTGGTCCAGGAAGCCCCAAGCATCTGCAGACTCTCGGCAATATGAGCGGGGCGGTCTTTGGGGTTCATCCCGGAAGGGTAGCCGCGATATACCCCGTACATGATCCCCCAGGGAGAATCGACCGTTGTCGGAGACGGTGGATAAATGACTGCCGCGGTGGTGAACTCGTTTGCTTTCAGGTCTCCGCACTTTCCCGCCAAGCTCAACTGGTAATGTCCGCGCCCGGGCAGGGACAGGGGGAGTGGCGTCTCGACCGCTCCGTCCCCTTTTCTGGGTATCGCCAGGGTTCCCTTCGACGACCACTCTCCGCCGGTTTCAAGCACCGTATATTCGATCTGTATCGGCCCGGAGCCTCCTTCGACCCGGACTTTAACCTTGATCGGTTCTTTTTCGGTAAAAAGCAGAGAGGCCCGGTTATCCGCATGGACTTTGATGCTGAAAGGGATTACTTGCCCGGCCCAGGCAATTGATGTCAGCGAAAGTGCAATTAAGGCCGATGCCGCAAATACGATTTTACTGTGCATGATATAAATTCCGGTAGTACAAATCTTGTTTTTGTATGAATCAATGTTCTGTTGTTTATCGATCCCAGACACCTAAGGTGGTCCACCAACTGGTAGAAAACTTTGGATTTGCCAGGGGGATAAGAATGTTGAAATTTTCAGTTTCAACATGCCCGTCACTCCAAAGCATATTGGTCTGCCTGTCGTTATTGTGCCTGGAAGCCGGAACCCCCTGAAAAGAACCTCCGTTTGCAGAATAGATATAACCTCTGGAAAATGAAAAATACCCACATGCCCTATTGGGGTCCAAAAGCTTGTTTGCAACCCAAGTATCGGAAATTACAACCTTCTGCCTTTTTTGAGCAAAAATCCGTGTTGGAATCGTTTCACTTAGGATGCGATTATCGTTTATAAGTTCAGCCGCATTTCCCGCAGTTTGCGCGACAGTTTGAACATCGTTTCCGAATTACAGGATCATGGCAAGGGTTTTGTTTCGGCCACCGAACACTTTGATTGCACCACGACGACCGGACAACTGTTTTTCAATATGCTGCAATCGTTCAATGAATTTGAGCGGAAACGTACTGCGGATACGATTCGGGATAAGATGATGTCGATTGCCGAAGCCGGATTGTGGCCGGCCGGGAATCCGCCGTTCGGGTATTGCAGGGGAGGGCGGAAAGACAACAAACTCTATGTCGATCAGGAGAAGTCTCCAATCGTCAGGGATATCTTTGAATCCTATGCCGGCGAGACGCCATTGTGGTCGATTTTGCGGCGGCACGCCAAATGGTTGTCGAAACCGCGAATCATTGCAATGCTCAGAAGCCCGGTATATGTGGGCTTGATTTCGTATGGTGGAAAGGTTTTTCCCGGACAGCACGAACCGATCATCAGCAAAGATTTGTTCGATCGTGTCCAGCGGAAATTGCCGCAGCAAAAGAGCGGCAGTCGCCCGAAAGCGCAGAAATACCCGTTTCTGCTGACCGGTTTGGTATATTGCACCTGCGGACATCGGATGACGCCTGCGACTGCAAAGTCGGGACAATATGCCTATTATCGCTGTGTGGACGATGTGCATTGCCGTCGCCGTGTTTCCGCTCCGAAGGCAGAACAGGCAGTTATTGATTTTTTCAGCGATTACGCAGTCATCCAGGAAATCGTCGAACGGAGCAGAGAAAAAATCCGCCAGGAAGCTCGGACGGTGGAAAAGGAATCGGAACCGATGCTGGTTGAAATCGGAACATCCATCGGTTCTTCTCCGTTTTGAGCCACGATTCGCCTCAAAATAGGCTTTGAAAATCTGAATAGATGGAAAAAGGTCGACATTTGCCTTATAGTTTTTGTCTCTCAAAACGAAAACCAAGGAGGCAAAATGTCGACCACACTACTTCAAAGTACACAGAAAATTCGCGGATTTCAACATAAGAGATTCGAATATTGCAAAGAAAAATTGATTTGGATTATCAAACGCAAGGAATTTCAATGTCCGCGATGCGGTTCTTTGAAAGTTCGAAAGGAATGCGTTCGCATTCGCGATATCCAGGGATTGCCGATGGGGCGGCATCTGGTCTACTTCAGAATCAAGATTCATCGATTGTATTGCCAAGTCTGCCACCGTCGCAACTTTGAACACCTGCATTTCCTATCTTCCGCCAACGCTCGAATCACCAAAGAGTTGGAACAACGAATCATTGAAGAACGCCATGAAATGAGCATTCGTTCCATCGCGATGAAATATCATTTGCGCTGGGAGTTGGTCAAGGAAATAGAAAAACGCTTTCTGGGGCGGAAATACGCCCATATCTCTGCGGCGCATGTCAGGCAAATCGGCATTGATGAAATTCACATCGGCAGGAATTCCGACCGAACATTCCGTTTCCTGACGATTGTTCGTGACCTGCAAAGCGGAGCGGTGATTCATGTCGGAAACGGGAAGGGCGTTTCTGCGCTGGATGGATTATCGAAGAAATTGCGCAAGAAGAAGTTAAAAGTCGTTGCCATGGATATGTCCAACGCTTACGCCAGCTGGGTGGAAAACCATTTTCCAAAGGCTCGAATCGTATTCGACCACTTCCACGTCATCAAGCTGATGAATGAACGACTGGATAAACTCCGAAGGCGATATGTCGCGGAACTTGATGCGTCGCAACGCAGTCAGTTCAAAAAACTTCGAATGTTGTTTCTTCGAAATATGGAAGATCAGGATGCGGACAGTCTTCTGATTCTCAGGAACATGCGCAAACACTTCAAAGAATTGAGCGACGCCTATATGCTGAAGGAAGGATTGAGAAGCATTTATGCAACCGCATCCAATGCCTTGGACGCAAGGGCGGCATTTCGCCGTTGGGCAACCTTGGCTGTTGCAACGGGAAGTAGAGAGCTGATCGCCATGGCAAAGACGATCCGCGACAAATTACGAGGAATCATCACCTATTGGACCTTCGACCGAATGAGCAATGCATCGACCGAAGGATTCAACAACAAGATCCGATGGCTCATCCGTCAGGCATATGGCTTCCGAGACGTATTCTATCTCAAATTGAAGATATTTCAGCTACCCTCAATCCAACCTCAGAAGGAGCTCTGATTTATGGCTCAAACCGGAGAAGAGGCACATCCATCACCCGGGTACGGGAAGAGCGCAAACGGGTCTTTGATTCTCTGCTGAGCAATTTGTCTCCGTCTCTTGTGGCGATGGCCAATTCCCGCATGGAAGAGCTCGATGCGGAGCTGGAAGCATTGACGCAACGTCTGGACTTCTACAAAAAGCGGGCGGCATTGGGGACGGAAGCCTACAAGGTTGCGGAGTGGCTTCTGGATCGCCTGAAATCCCTCAGTGAGATTCTGGCGACAGCGAAAACCTATGAAAAGGAAGAGCTGCGGCAAATCCTCTCCTGCTATCTTGCCAGAATCGAGGATCAGGGCGACGGCCATTTCAAGGTCGTTCCGAGGGAAGAAAAAAACTTCCCCCATCGCAATGACGGGGAAAGTTCGACTAACGGTAAAGAGTGGTACACCCGACGAGATTCGAACTCATGACCTTCTACTCCGGAGGCAGACGCTCTATCCAGCTGAGCTACGGGTGCCCATATCAACTGGTATATAAAATAGCTGTCTTTTCGGTTTTTTAAAGTCATTTTTCAAAGATTATTCGTTTTTTTTGGAAAATGGGAGGCGGAAAGCGTCCGGAAAGAGCTTCGGAGAGCGTTTGGCCTCAGAGCGTTCCGGCCGGTTTGCGAGCCGAATTATGGGATTTGCGAAAAGCGATACTCCGTGTCATCATAGGGGTGGCGTTTTTTTTCGGCGTATGCCGACTTCGGGTTGCAGAGGGCTTTCTGCTGGTCCGCTCCGGCTGCGGAGGGGATTCAAACGAAGCTTTGCGGAATCGGTTGGAAAAATTCGGAGGAGTGTGCTATTTTAAAGGTGAGTTTTTTATCAACTGTTACTTCCGAAAGGATTTAGGAACAATGCGGGAAGTCGTGTTTCTGATTCAGGCCGCCGACCGGAAAGGGCTGCTGGCCGAAATTTCCAACTTTTTCTACGGCAGCGGATTCAACATCCTGAACTGCCGCCAGTTCTCCGACGTGCGCGCCGGGCGTTATTTCATGCGGATTTCACTGGAACTTCTCGCCGAGGTGACCCGCCGTCAGCTGGAGGAGGCGTTCGCCGAATTCGCCGCGCGGATCGACTTGGAATACTCCGTCCATTACCACGAACCGAAGCAGAACGCCGCGATCCTGGTGTCGAAAACTTCGCACTGTCTCTACGACCTTCTGATGCATGCCGACGGCGGCGATCTCGACTGCAAAATTCCGCTCATCATCAGCAATCATCCGGATCTTGAGTATGTCGCCGACCGGTTCAATGTGCCGTTCTTCTGCTGCCCGCTGGAAAAGGGCAAGAAGGACGCGCAGGAGGATCAGGTTCTCGACCTGCTCAAGCGTCATCGCATCGACCTGGTCATCATGGCCCGCTACATGCAGATCCTTTCGGACCGGTTCATCGCGCAGTATCCGCAGCGGATCATCAACATCCACCATGCGTTCCTCCCCGCCTTCCAGGGCGGCAATCCGTATGAGCGCGCCTGGGAGCGCGGCGTCAAGATGATCGGGGCGACCGCCCACTACGCCACCGCCGAACTCGACGAGGGGCCGATCATCGAGCAGGACGTCGAGCGCATCAGCCATATGAACCTGCCCGAAGACCTCAAACGGATCGGCAAGGACATCGAGCGCCGGGTGCTGACCCGCGCCGTCCGTTCCCACCTCGAGCATCGCGTGATCGTCTCCGGACGGCGAACCATCGTGTTCTCATGAAAAAGACGGATACGCCGGACCGGATCGGGTTGCCCGAATACATCGCGGGCGGAGTTCTCGGGCTCCTGACCTTCCTTCTGCCGCTCAAGTTCGCCAGTCTGGCGGTCATGCCGGAGGCGACCAGCTTCTTCCCCGGCTACTGGTCGGCGTATCTCTTTGACATCACCTGGCCCGCACAGGGCTTCGGGATCGCCTCGGGCGTGGCGCTCTTTCTCGCGCTCGCCGCGTTCGGGCGGAAATCTCCGGTCGCGGCGGCTTCGCCGATGGGCCGGTCGATGCTGCTTCTTGCGCTCGGGCTGCCGCTTGCCGCGCTGCCCGGGCTGATCCATTGCGATACCTTGGACTACGGAATCTGGGAAATATCCCACCTCGTTGGAATCGGCGCTTATCTCTGGGCGGTCTATCTGGTGCTGGCCCGCCGCCCCGAGTGGCGGAATTTCTACATCGGAATCGTTGTCGCCGCCGCGTTTCTCGTCGTCTACTCCGGGCTCCGCCAATACTTCGTCGGTTTCGAGGAGATGCGGGAGTTCGCCCGGCAGCAGTACAAGGACGGCATCGCCCTCGGCGGCGTGATGAACGCCAAGCTCGAAGACGACCGTGTCTTCGCCACTTTCGCCTCCTGCAACGTGCTGGCCGGATACCTCATTTTGCTGCTCCCCGTGGCCGGTTACGCGCTCTGGCGGGCGGGCGACCGCTTCGACCCGCAGAAGATTTCGCGCCCGCTGCTGGCCGGAATCATCGTGGTGCTGCTCGCCGTGGTGCTGTTCCTGACCCGCGGGCGCGGGGCGCTGCTGGCCGCCGTTCTCGCGGCGGGCGGGTTCGCCGTCACGCTGCCGATGCGGCGGACGGTGCGGCTCGGGCTGCTCGGTCTGGCCTTCCTCGCCATCGTGGGCGGCGTGGTGTTCGCCCGCTATCTCGGGCGCGGATTCGGCTCGGTCGAGGAGCGGCTCGATTATTTGCGCACCACTGCGATCATGGCTGCCGAGAGCCCGCTTGTCGGGGAGGGGTGGGGCGGCTTCTTCTACCGCCACATGCTGGTCAAAACCACTGAAACCGACGAGGCGGCGCATGATCCGCACAATATCGTCGCTTCGTTTTCGACGCAGGCGGGCGTCCCCGCCGGGCTGTTGGCCGCCTTCGCGCTCCTCTATCCGCTCGCCGCGCTCGGCCGGCGGATCTATCGCAAGGAGGCGGACGGCATGGCGCAGGCGATCTTCTGGGGCGAAGTCGCGTTTTTGCTTCATGCGCTGATGGATGTCGATCTCCAGATTCCAGCCAACATGGCGTTGTCCGGCGGGCTTTTGCTGGCGGCCTTCGCTTCTCCGGCGCCGCCGCCGGAACGCCTGAAAAAGCTGCGGATTGCGCAACTGCTTGCCGGGCTGCTGCTTGGCGTCGCCGCGTTCGGCGGGAGTTATTATGTTCTGCGTGCCGAAATCGCTTACGACAAGCTGCTGAGTATGATTCAGCCGCAGACGGCGGATGATCTGTCGATGCGGCCGACCCCGGACCGGGTGGCGCGTGCGCTGGACACCGCCGTCGCGTTGCGTCCCTATTCGCCGTTCCCGTGGGAGAGCGCCGGGGATTTCTATCTGGCCATGCGGGATTACGCCGCCGCCGAGCACTGTTTTGTCGAGGCGCAGAAGCGGACGACGGCGCGACCCTCGACCTTCGAGCGGCTTTCGCGCATCGAACGGGCGCGCGGCAACCGCGAGCGCGCCGGGCAACTGCTGCTGGAGGCGGTCCGCCGCTTCCCCGGCAACCCCAAATACTCCGACGAACTCGCCGAGCGTTATCCGGAGATCAAGTTCGAACGGAAGTGATGATTCCGCCGCCGAGCACCAGTTCGCCGCGATAGAGCACGGCGGACTGCCCCGCCGCCGGAGCCGTCGCTCCGCCGGGGATGTCGAGCTCCGCCTCACCGTTTTCACCGATGGAAACCGCTGCCGGGAGCGGTTTTGCGGCGGAACGGATCTTCACTTCGACTGCGCCCTCCGGCGGGGCGCCGATCCAGTGACAATCGGAGAGGGCGAGGTGCCGGGCGACGGTTTCGTCGGCGTTGCCCACCACCACCTCGTTCCGGCAGGGATTCAGCTCAAGTACGTAGAGCGGATGTTTCGCGGCGACGCCGAGCCCTTTGCGCTGGCCGATCGTGTAGTGCCAGAAGCCGCGATGGGCGCCGAGCACCCGGCCTTCGGTGTCGACGATGTTGCCCGGCCGATCCGGGGTTTCCAGAAGTTCGGCGTGGTCGCCGCTGTAGAAATCCTGGCTGTCGGGCTGATCCTTGACTGCGAGGCCGAATTCGGCGGCGAGGGCGCGCACTTCGCTTTTGCGAATTTCGCCGAGCGGAAAGAGCAGCCCGGCAAGCTGGGTCTGCGTCAGCCGGTGGAGAAAGTAGGACTGGTCTTTGGTTTCGTCGCATCCGCGCAGGAGTTGAAGGCGCCCGTTCTCCTCGCGGATGCGGGCGTAATGGCCGGTGGCGAAGCGGTCGAACCCGATTCCCGACTTCCGGGCGAGGTTGGGCAACACGCCGAATTTCATGAAGGCGTTGCAGCGGACGCACGGGTTCGGTGTGCGTCCGGCGAGGTATTCTCTCCTGAAATAGTCGAGTACCACCGCCTCGTACTCCCCGGCACAGTCGAAGACGTGATAGGGGATGCCGATCCGGCGGCAGAGCGCTTCGGCGCGGGCGATGTCTTCCGCTTCGCCGGGGCCGTAACAGGCGTCTTTCGTCCCCCCGGAGAACCTGCCGTCCCGCCAGATTTTCATGGTGATGCCGACCACCTCGTGCCCGGCCCGCGTGAGCAGGGCCGCCGCGACCGAGGAGTCGACGCCGCCGGAGAGCCCGACCGCTATTTTCATTCCCGTTCTCCTGTCTATTTGATAACTCTACTTGAGAGGTAGTGCATATGGTTGGACAAAATATATCTCCGGACCGCGGAAATCAAGGAAAAATCGCAAAAATCTACAAATAAGGTATTCTTTTTGGCGGCGAGGCGTCGCTTTCCGATTTGCAAAATGCCGGTTTCATGGCATATTAGTGGTGTGTAAAGAGAATAAAACGGAGACGACCGGCCATGAAAATTTCCACCAAAGGGCGTTACGGCGTGCGGATTCTGCTGGATCTGGCGTTGCATGAAGGCAATACGCCGCGGCTGATTCGCGACATCTCGGAGTCGCAGCAGATTTCGGAGAAGTACATCAGCCGTCTGATCATCGCGTTGCGCCGGGCGAACATGGTGCGCTCGATCCGCGGCGCCAAGGGCGGCTTCCGGCTGGCCCGCAACCCGGCGGAACTGACGCTGCTGGACATCGTCGAAGTGATGGAGGGGCCGGTCGCCATCGTCGACTGCGTCCGCTCCCCCGAGAAGTGCGACCGCAACGGCCAGTGCGCCACCCGTGAAATCTGGGACCATCTCAACTCCGAGATCCGCGACGCGATGCGGAAGGTCTCCTTGGCGGACATCATCGAGAACTACCGGAAGCGCAACGCCGAAGACGGGTTCTTCGATTACTGCATCTGACGCGCTTCCCTCAACTCCCCGCTCCCGGCTTTTGTCTCCGGGAGCTTCTTTTTTTGTATTAACTCTACTTTTGTTGTAGTGTATTTGCTGTTTTTCTGATCTTTCCCGTTGGCTGTATTCCTCCTCGTTTCCTCTGCATGTGTGGAAAAATCGCCTTTTTTTGATTGGTGTCGCTTGAAATGTCGACCGAAGCGGTTATCTTAAAAGGCAACCGCAACGGTAATCTTTTTGAAAGGACCCAAGGCTATGAACATTTTTACCAGATCACTCACTCTTTTTGTGTTCGGGCTGGGGGCTGTCGCCTCTGCCGCCGACAAGGTGGAACTCCTCAACGTATCGTACGACCCCACCCGCGAACTCTATCGCGCCTACAACGAAGAGTTCCGGACTTACTGGAAGAAGACGACCGGGCAGGAGGTCTCCGTCCGCCAATCCCACGGCGGCTCCGGCAAGCAGGCGCGCTCGGTGATCGACGGGCTTTCCGCCGACGTGGCGACGCTGGCGCTCGGATATGACATCGACGCGATCGCCGGTTCCGGGCGGGGGTTGCTCGCCGCCGACTGGCAGACGCGGCTGCCGGGGAACAGTTCGCCGTACACTTCGACCATCGTTTTCCTCGTCCGCAAGGGCAACCCGAAAGCCATCAAAAGCTGGGAAGACTTGGTCAGGCCCGGCGTCGAAGTCATCACCCCGAACCCGAAGACTTCCGGCGGCGCGCGCTGGAATTACCTCGCCGCCTACGGCTACATCCTTCAGTGCGAGCTGGGCGATATCAAAAAAGTGCGCGACCCCGCTTACGCCGAAGAGGTGAAACGGGCGGACGCCGTCGCCTTCGAATATCTGAAACAGCTTTATTCGCATGTCCCGGTGCTCGATTCCGGTGCTCGGGGCGCGACGACCTCGTTCGTGCAGCGGCAGCTCGGCGACGTGCTGCTGGCGTGGGAGAACGAGGCGCTCCTGGCGGTGGAGGAGCTGGGGAAGGGCGCCTTCGACATCGTGGTCCCTCCGGCGTCGATCCTCTGCGAACCCCCGGTTGCGGTGGTGGACGGCAACGTGGAGAAGAAGGGCACCCGCAAAGCGGCCGAAGCTTATCTCGAGCACCTTTACTCCCCCGCCGCCCAGAAGCTGATCGCCGCCTACGGCTACCGGCCGCTTCACCCGGAATTCGCCGACCCGAAGGATTTGGCGAAATTCCCGGCGGCGAAGCTCTTCACCCTCACCGATCTGGAGCCGGACTGGATTTCCGCCCAGAAAAAGCATTTCAGCGACGGCGGCCTTTTCGACCGCATCTATCAGGGGCGGCAGTAACTCCCTGCCGGCACGGAAGAAAGGACGTTTCATCATGAAGATTTTTGAAAAAGAACACAGCATCCTGCCCGGCTTTGCGCCGACGCTCGGGTTGACGCTGTTTTATCTGACGCTGGTCGTCCTTCTTCCGTTGAGCACGCTGGTGGTCAACAGCGCGACGCTCGGATTCGACGCTCCGGACACCGGATTCCGGGAGGGGGTCGGCCGGGGCATTCCGGAGTTCTGGAAGATCGTGAGTTCGCGGCGCGTGCTCGCCTCGTTCCGGGTGACCTTCGGCACCGCGCTTCTGGCCGCTTTCCTCAACCTCTTCTTCGGCGGCGTCGTCGCCTATGCGCTGGTGCGGGTCAAGCTGCCGCTGAAGCGGGTGATCGACGCGCTGATCGACCTGCCGTTCGCCATGCCGACGGCCATCTGCGGCATTGCGATGGCGACCATGTACGCCCCCGCCGGGCCGGTCGGCTCGCTCGCCGCGAAGCTCGGCATCAAGATCGCCTTCACCCCGCTCGGCATCACGCTGGCGATGGTGTTCATCGGGATGCCGTTCGTGGTCCGGGCGCTCCAGCCCGCGCTGGAGGACCTCGGCCACGAGCTGGAAGACGCGGCGATGAGTCTCGGCGCATCGCGGTTCACCGCGTGGCGCAAGGTGGTGCTCCCGGCGCTCGCGCCGCCGCTGGTGACCGGGTTCACGCTGGCTTTCGCCCGCGGCCTCGGCGAATACGGCACGGTGATTTTCATCGCCGGGAACATGCCGTTCAAGACGGAGGTGACGTCGCTTTTGATCGTCACCCAGCTGGAGCAGTTCAACTACCCGGGGGCGACCGCGATTGCGCTCACCATGCTGCTTGCGTCGCTGCTGCTGATTTTCGGAATCAACTGGTTCTTCAACCGGAAACACCGTCAGGGGAGGTATTGATATGGAAGACAGCAACTCGTTTTCCCCGTTCCGGTTCGGAATCGGATTCCTCGCGCTGGTGATCGTCGCGCTGTTTCTCGTCTTTCCGCTCGGACTGATTATGAAGGAGGCGTTCGGGCGCGGCGTCGGGGTCTGGTTCGACAGCATCGCCGACCGGGACACGCTCGACGCCGTCAAACTCACGCTGCTCGCCACCGCGATCGTGGTGCCGCTCAATACGGTGTTCGGCGTGGCGATGGCGTGGGCGCTCTCGAAGTTCCGGTTCCGCGGACGGACGCTGCTGATCGCGCTCATCGACCTGCCGTTCACGGTTTCGCCGGTGGTGGCGGGGCTGATCTTCATCCTGCTCCTCGGGCCGCGCAGCGGCTGGTTCGGGCCGTGGCTCGAAACGCACGGAATTCGCCTGGTCTTCTCGACGCCGGGGATCGTCATCGCGACGCTGTTCGTCACCTTCCCCTTCGTCGCCCGCGAGCTGATTCCTTTGATGAGCGGGCAGGGGAGCGAGGAGGAGCAGGCGGCGCTGACGCTTGGCGCTTCGCCGTGGCGGATGTTCCGGCATATCACGCTGCCCAACATCAAGTGGGGCCTCTTGTATGGGGTGATCCTCTGCACGGCGCGGAGCATCGGGGAGTTCGGCGCGGTCTCGGTGGTTTCCGGCCATATCCGGGGGGAAACCGATACGCTGCCGCTCCATGTGGAAATTCTTTACAACGAGTACCGGTTCACCGCGGCGTTCGCCGCCGCGAGTCTGCTGAGTCTGATCGCGGTCGTTTCCATCGCCCTCAAGGCGCTGCTGGAACGCCGCCTGAACGGGAAGGGGTGACAAGATGAGCATCGAAATCAAAAACATCAGCAAGACGTTCGGCGGATTTCAGGCGCTGCGCGACGTCAGCCTCGAAATCCCCACCGGCAAACTGGTCGCCGTGCTGGGGCCCTCCGGTTGCGGAAAAACCACGCTCCTGCGCATCGTCGCCGGGCTGGAGACGGCGGACCCGGTTCCGGGTTCGGACATCGTGTTCGACGGCGTTTCGGCGGCGGGGAGCCCGGTCAACCGGCGGCAGGTCGGCTTCGTCTTTCAGCACTACGCGCTGTTCCGGCAGATGACGGTGGCGGAGAACATTGCCTTTGGACTCAAGGTCAAGCCGCGCCGCGAACGCCCGCCGCGGGCCGAGATCCGGGCGCGGGTCGAAGAGTTGCTCGAGCTGGTCCAGCTCTCTCCGCTCGGGGGCCGCTACCCCGACCAGCTCTCCGGCGGGCAGCGGCAGCGGGTGGCGCTGGCCCGGGCGCTGGCGATCCGCCCGAAGGTGCTGCTGCTCGACGAGCCGTTCGGCGCGCTGGATGCGCAGGTGCGCGCCTCGCTCCGCCGCTGGCTGCGGCAGCTCCACGACACCATCAACGTCACCGGAATCTTCGTCACCCACGATCAGGAGGAGGCGCTCGAAGTCGCCGACCAGGTGGTGGTGATGAACCGGGGACGGATCGAGCAGGCCGGGGAGGCGAACGAGGTGTTCCACCACCCGAAGACCGAGTTCGTGATGAATTTTCTCGGCGAAGTCAACATCTTCCACGGCCGTTTCGACCGGGACCGGGCGGTGTTCGGCGGCGTCGGGCGTACCGAGGCCGAGGCGAAGATGCTGGTGCGGCCGCACGATTTCGCGGTGAGCCGCCTCGCCTCGTCGGGGGGAATCCCGGCGCTGGCAGTGCGGGTGCAGACCGCCGGGGCGGTGGTTAAGCTTGAACTCATCGACGGCGAGGCGCAGACGCTCTGCGTCCATCTGTCCCACGCCGAATACGCCGCCGACCCGGTCGCGGTGTCGGAGCGGGTCTATCTGGTGCCGCGCTCGTCGCGGATCTTCCGCAACGGCGAAGACTGGAACGGCGACTATGTCATTTAACCGGGAGGAGAACCTGATGAAAGAGAACGAACTGGAATTGCTCCGGCGCGAAATCGCCGGGAAGGATGAAAAGGAGCTCCTCGCCTTCGTTGCGGAGCGCTTCGGTAAAGCGGCCGTCTTCGCCACCTCGCTGGGGGCCGAGGACCAGGCGCTGACCGACCTCATCGCACGGAACAAGCTCGACATCCCGATCGTCACGCTGGACACCGGGCGGCTGTTCCCGGAGACCTACGATCTGATCGCCGAAACCGAGGAGCGCTACGGCGTCCGCATCGAAGTGTTCGCGCCCGATGCGGCGGAGCTGGAATCTCTGGTCAATGAGCACGGCGTCAACTGCTTTCGCAAATCGAAGGAACTGCGGAAACTCTGCTGCCGCGTCCGCAAGCTCTCCCCGCTCAAGCGGGCGCTGGCCGGGAAGAAGCTCTGGATCTGCGGGCTGCGGCGCGACCAGTCGGTCACCCGCTTCGGCATCGAGGTGCTGGAGGACGACCCGGCCAACGGCCTCCTCCGGCTCAATCCGCTGGCCGACTGGAGCGAATCGCGGCTCTGGAATTACATCCAGTCGCACAATGTTCCCTACAACGTATTGCACGACAAGGGGTATCCCAGCATCGGCTGCGCCTGCTGCACCCGCGCGGTGCGCCGCGTCGAAGATGTCCGCGCCGGGCGCTGGTACTGGGAAGAGCCCGAACACCGCGAATGCGGCCTGCATGTTCACCATTAAGGAGGAATCATTATGACCGAACAGTATCAGTTGAGCCAGCTCCGGCAGCTTGAAGCCGAGAGCATTCAGATTTTCCGCGACGCGGTGAGCCAGTTCGAGCGGCCCGTGCTGCTCTATTCGATCGGCAAGGACTCCGGCGTGCTGGTGCACCTGGCGCGCAAGGCGTTCTATCCGGGGCGGCTGCCGTTCAAGCTGCTGCATATCGATTCGACTTGGAAGTTCCGCGAGATGATCGAGTTCCGCGACCGGTTCTGCCGCGAAAACGAGCTCGACCTCCTGGTGCACAGCAACGAGGAGGGGCGCAGCGCTGGGGTCAACCCCTTCGATTACGGCAGCCGGAAGTACACCGACATCATGAAGACGCAGGCGCTGCTTCAGGCGCTCAAGGCGGGCAAGTACGACGTCGCGTTCGGCGGGGCGCGCCGCGACGAGGAGAAGTCGCGCGCCAAGGAGCGCATCTTCTCCTTCCGCGACGTCTTCCAGCAGTGGGACCCGAAGAACCAGCGGCCGGAGCTCTGGAACCTCTACAACGGGCGGATCAATCCGGGCGAAAGCGTCCGCTGCTTCCCGCTCTCCAACTGGACCGAGACCGACATCTGGCAGTACATCCGGCTCGAGAAGATTCCGATCGTCGACCTCTACTACGCCAAGGAGCGCCCGGTGGTCGAGCGCGACGGCACGCTCATCATGGTCGACGACGGCCGCATGCGGCTGCTGCCGGGCGAGAAGCCGCAGATGCGGATGGTCCGCTTCCGCACGCTCGGCTGCTACCCGCTGACCGGCGCGATCGAATCCACCGCGACCACGATTGAGGAGATCGTCGCCGAAATGCTCCAGACCCGGCTCAGCGAACGCTCCACCCGGGTGATCGATCACGACGGCGACTCGTCGATGGAACAGAAAAAAAGAGAGGGGTACTTCTAATGGATATCAACGCTTATCTCGACGCGCATGAAAACAAGAGCCTGCTGCGCATTCTCACCTGCGGCTCGGTCGACGACGGCAAGTCCACTCTGATCGGGCGGCTGCTCTACGACAGCAAACTGATTTTCGACGACCAGCTCGCCGCGCTCCGCCGCGACAGCGACCGCAGCGGCACCACCGGCGCGGGCGAAATCGATTACGCGCTGCTGCTCGACGGCCTCAAGGCCGAACGCGAGCAGGGCATCACCATCGACGTCGCCTACCGCTACTTCTCGACGCCGAAGCGCAAGTTCATCATCGCCGACTGCCCGGGGCACGAACAGTACACCCGGAACATGGCGACCGGGGCTTCGACCGCCGACCTGGCGATCATCCTCATCGACGCGCGCAGCGGAGTCATCACCCAGACGCGGCGGCACTCGTTCATCGTCTCGCTGCTCGGCATCCGCCACGTGGTGGTGGCGGTCAACAAGATGGACCTGGTCGATTATTCGGAACGGCGCTTTCAGGAAATCCGCGACGACTATCTCGCGTTCTCGAAGGAGCTCGACATCCCTGACCTCCACTTCATCCCGCTTTCGGCGCTCAAGGGAACCAACGTGGTCGAGCGCTCGCCCGAGCTGACGCCGTATTATGGCGGCCCGGCGCTGCTTGAGCTGCTGGAGGGAGTCGAAGCGGCGTCCGGTTCGACGGAGCGGGCGTTCCGCTTCCCGGTTCAGTGCGTCATCCGCCCCAACCTCGACTTCCGCGGGTTCGCCGGGAGCGTTGCGTCGGGAGTGGTCCGCAAGGGCGACGAGGTGGTGGCGCTGCCCTCGGGCAAACGCTCCCGGGTGAAGGCGATCGTCACCGCCGACGGCGATCTCGATTACGCCTTCGCGCCGCAGGCGGTCACCCTGACGCTGGAGGATGAAATCGACATCAGCACCGGCGACTGGATCGTCAAACCCGAAGAGCTTCCCCGCGAAAGCAACCTCTTTCGCGCCGATCTCATCTGGATGGCGCAGGAGGAGCTGGTTCCCGGCAAACCCTATCTGATCCGCCACGGCGCAGGATTCGTCAAGGGGCGCATCCGCGAGATCGCCCGGCGGATCGACGTCAACACGCTCGAACGCAGCCGGGCCGACTCGCTCGCGCTGAACGGTATCGCCGAGGTCGTCGTCGAAACCACCCGCCCGCTCCACTTCGACCCCTACGGTGAAAACCGGGCGACCGGGCGCTTCATCCTGGTCGACCCGGCCGGCAACGCCACCGCGGGGGCGGGGATGATCATCGACGCGGCGGATGCGCGCGATTCGCTCCAGTCTCGGGTAAACGGCTACCGAAACGGTTATGTTTCTCCGGAGCTGCGCGCCGGTTCGCTGCGCCACCGCGGCGGCGCAGTGCTCCTTGTCGGTCGCGACGCGGCGGTGATCGCCGCCGAGCTGGAGCAGAGGCTTTTCCGGCAGCACGTCAGCAGCTACGCGCTCAGCATCGCCGCGCCGGAAGAGGACCGCGACCGCAAGTTCGCCGAACTGCTCGGCATCGCGCGGGCGTTCGCCGACGCCGGGACGCTCTTCCTCACCGCGCTGCCGTCCGCCTCGGCGGAGGAGGCCGCCGCGCTCGCCGCCCCGGTCATCTCACTCGACGGCGGGCGGAAGGAGGCCGACCTCGTGCTTGCCGCCTCCGACGGGACCGAGGCGAAGCTGGAGAAAATCGTCGGGTTGCTGACCGAACGCGGCTATCTCCCCGATTTCCGCGCCTGGAACTATTCGATCTAAAAACTACTTTTTTTGTAGTTTTTATCGGGGCCAACTTGACAAATCGGCGGGGAAGATATATTTTATTCTCGTGTTAACACAACAAGAATGGTAGCTTTTGTCAGCCGCCATTGAGAGGAGGCAGAAAATGAGTCACATTGCCGCAACGATTCTGGAGGAAATCGGAAACACCCCCCTGGTCCGCATCAACAAGCTCAACACCGGGAAGGCCGAGATTCTGGTCAAAGTGGAGTCCTTCAACCCCGGCAGCTCGGTCAAGGACCGCATCGCGCTGGGAATGGTCGAAGCCGCCGAGAAGGCGGGTGTGCTCAAGCCGGGCGCGCTCATCATCGAGCCGACCAGCGGCAACACCGGGATCGGCTTGGCGCTGGTCGCCGCCGTCAAGGGCTATCACCTGATTCTCACCATGCCCGAGACGATGAGCATCGAGCGGCGCAAGCTGCTCGCCGCCTACGGCGCCGAAGTGGTGCTGACCGACGGCGCGGCCGGGATGAAGGGCGCGATCGCCAAAGCCGAGGAGCTGCACGCCGCGAATCCGGGCTCGGTCATTCCGCAGCAGTTCGAGAACCCGGCGAACCCGGCTTATCACCGCAAAACCACCGCCGAGGAGATCTGGCGCGATACCGACGGCCGAGTCGATGCGTTCATCGCCGGAGTCGGCACCGGCGGCACGCTGACCGGCGTCGGCGAAGTGCTCAAGGAGCGCAACCCGGCGGTGAAACTCTACGCGGTCGAGCCCGACGCCAGCCCGGTGCTTTCGGGCGGCAAACCCGGTCCGCACAAGATCCAAGGCATCGGCGCGGGGTTCGTGCCGAAGGTGCTGGATATGAAGATCATCGACGCCGTCGTCCCGGTTTCCGCCGAAGACGCCGGCAGGACTGCCCGGGCCGCCGCGAAACAGGAGGGCCTGCTGATCGGCATCTCCTCCGGCGCGGCGCTCTTCGTGGCGCTGGAACTGAGCCGCAAACCCGAGTTCGCCGGGAAACGGATCGTGGTGCTGCTGCCGGACACCGGCGAGCGCTATCTGTCCACCTGGCTTTTCGAAGAGTAACAACGTCAATACCGATAAGGAGATCCGCGCATGAGCAATCGCAAATACCATCTTGAGACGCTCGCGCTTCATGCCGGGCAGGAGAAGCCCGATTCCGCCACGCAGAGCCGTGCGGTACCGGTCTACCGCACCACCGCGTTCAATTTCCGGGATTCGAAACACGCCGCGGACCTCTTCGGCCTGCGCAAGTCCGGCAACATCTACGCCCGGCTGATGAACCCCACCAACGACGTGCTTGAAAAACGCCTCGCCGCCCTCGAAGGCGGCGCGGCCGCCCTCACGCTGTCGAGCGGCACCGCGGCCATCTACTTTGCGATCACCAACCTCGCCAAGGCGGGCGACGAGATCGTCTCGGCCAACAATCTTTACGGCGGAACTTTCACTCAATTCGATGCGATCCTGCCGCAGGGCGGAATCACCGTCCGCTTCACCCCGGTGAACGATTTCGCGGCGGTCGAGGCGGCGATCAATGAGAAAACCCGCGCCGTCTACATCGAGACGGTGGGCAATCCGGCGCTGGAAGTGGCCGACATCGAAACATATGCGAAGGTCGCCCACAAACACCGGTTGCCGCTCATCGTCGACGCGACCTTTACGCCGCCGACGCTGCTGCGGCCGATCGAGTACGGCGCGGACATCGTGATCCACTCGCTTTCGAAGTGGATCGGCGGCCACGGCACCGGCATCGGCGGCGTGGTGATCGACGCCGGCAAGTTCGACTGGACCGACCCCAAATTCGCGCTCTACAACGAGCCGGACCGCGGTTACCACGGACTCCGGTTCGCGCACGACCTCGGCGAGTTGAATTCCCTTGCCTTCATCCTCCGGCTGCGGACGGTGGGCTTGCGCAACCAGGGGCCGACGCTGGCGCCCGACGCGGCGTGGATCTTCCTGCAAGGGGTGGAATCGCTGCCGCTGCGGATGGCGAAGCACAGCGAAAACGCGCTCAAAGTGGCGCAATTCCTGAGCAAGCACCCGAAAGTGGCGTGGGTCCGTTATCCGGGGCTTCCCGGCGACGCGCTGGCGGAGAAGTATCTGCCGGACGGGGCGGGCGGCATGGTGGTGTTCGGCGTCAAGGGCGGCAGCGCCGAAGCGGTGAAGCTGGTGGACAACATCGAGCTCTTCAGTCTCCTGGCCAACGTCGGCGACGCCAAGAGCCTCATCATCCACCCGGCGAGCACGACGCATTCGCAGCTCTCCGACGAGGACCAGCGCAAGGGCGGGCTCCAGCCCGAACTGATCCGGCTCTCGATCGGCCTCGAGCACATCGACGACATCATCGGCGCGCTCGAAGATGCATTGGCCCTGATTTAGTCCGGGAGGCGCGGCATGAACCGTTCGATCGAAAAAGCGATGGCGCGGCCTTACGCGCTCTCCCGCGCGGAATTGGCGGAACTGCTTGCGCTGGAAGACCCGGCGGAGCTGTTTTCCGCCGCCTGCGAAGTCAAGCGCCGCTACACCGGAAAAGCGGTGGCGCTGCGAGGACTCATCGAATTTGGAAACATTTGCGCCAAAGACTGTTACTACTGTGGAATCCGCAAGAGCAATGCGTCGGTCAAACGCTACCGGCTCGCGGAGGACGACATCGTCCGCATGGCGAAATGGGCGTATGAGTGGAAGTACGGCTCGATCGTGCTGCAATCGGGCGAAATGGAGTCGGAGGAAAACACCCTCTTTGTCGAGCGCGTGCTGCGCCGGGTCGCCGAAGTTTCCGGCGGAGAGCTCGGCGTCACCATTTCGGCGGGCGAACAGAGCGAGGCGGTCTACCGCCGCTGGCTCGCCGCCGGGGCGCACCGCTATCTGCTGCGGATCGAAACTTCGAATCCGGAACTCTACGCCCGGCTTCACCCCGCCGATCACTCGTTCGAGCGCCGGGTGGAGTGCCTGCGGGCGCTGAAACGCCTCGGCTACCAGCTCGGCAGCGGGGTCATGACCGGGCTGCCCGGCCAGACGCTCGACGACCTCGCCCGCGATGTGGAGTTCTTCCGCGAACTCGATCTCGACATGATCGGCATGGGCCCGTATATTCCGCACCGCGACACGCCGCTCGGGGCGGGGATGACCTTCACTCCCGCCGACGCCGCCGCGCAGCTGCGGCTGGGGCTCAAAATGATCGCGGTGACCCGGCTCTATCTGCACGACGTCAACATCGCCGCCGCCACCGCGCTTCAGGCGCTCGACGACAGCGGCCGCGAACAGGGGCTGATGGCCGGGGCCAACGTCATTATGCCCAACGTGACCGATACCGAGTACCGGTCGAATTACCAGCTTTACGAAAACAAACCGTGCCTCGACGAAAATGCCTCCAAATGCCGGAATTGCCTCAACTGGCGGGTGCTTTCCGTCGGCGAAGAGATCAACTGGGGAGTGCGCGGCGACCCCGTGCACTTCCGCAAAGGGAGTGTCTAGAAACATGCAAGCGGGAATTCACCCGGCGATCGCCGGAGCGTATAAGGTGCTGGACGGCGAAGAGTTGAGCGAAGCGGATGCGATGGAGCTCGCCGCCGTCTCCGGCCCCGACATCCTCGATTTGGTGTCGCTGGCGAACAAGGTGCGCGACAAGTTCGCGCCGAAGATCGTCGCCTGTTCGATCATCAACGCCAAGTCGGGGGTCTGTTCGCAGAACTGCAAATTCTGCGCCCAGTCCGGCCGCCACCATACCGGGATCGACACTTACGAACTGCTTGATCCGGAGACGATTGTGGATGGCGCGCGCAAGATCTACGAAGCCGGCGTCCGCACCTACGGCATCGTCACCAGCGGCTGGGGCTACACCGAGCCGACGGAGGAGTTCCGGAAGATTCTCGATTCGATGGACGCGCTCCGCTTCCACTTTCCGGACCTGCGGATCTGCGTTTCCATCGGCATCCTCTCCGACGTCACGGCGCGGCTGCTCGCCGAGCACGGCGCGTGGCGCTACAACATGAATCTGCAGACCAACCCGGAGCGTTATTCCGAGCTGATTTCGGACACCCATTCGATCGAAGAGAAGATCGACACCATCAAATACCTCCAGAAATACGGCGTTTCGATCTGCTGCGGCGGCATCTTCGGCCTTGGCGAGAGCTGGGCGGACCGGGTCAAAATGGCGGTTGCCTGCCGCGAACTCAAGGTGGACGGCTGCCCGCTCAACGTGCTGCTGCCGATCAAAGGCACGCCGCTCGAAGACCTTCCGGTGATGGAGCCCGCCGACGTGGCCAAGGCGTTTTCGATCTTCCGGCTGGTCAACCCCGGGAAGATGCTCAAATTCGCCGCCGGGCGCGAAACCACCATGAAGGATTTTCAGGGCCTCCTGATGCTGGCCGGGATGAACAGCATGATCACCGGCGGCTACCTCACCACCCGCGGCCGCAGCATCGAAGACGACCGCCGTTTTCTCGGTCAGCTGACCGGGTTCACCCGCAACGCAACGGAGAGGAGTTCCGCTGAATGAAAGTCATCTACCAGGGCGTCGTGACCGAGACCGGGGCCGCCGATCTTGCCGGATTCCTGCGGGGGCAGGGGGCGCCCGTCGCGGAGCTGGTCATCGAATTCAACGGCGAAATCCTCGCCGGGTCCGTCGATGCGCTGCCGGAATTGCATGAAAACGACCGCATCGAAGTGTTCCGCATCGTGACCGGAGGGTGAGTGCCATGTCCTGCAATCCCTACCTGAGCGCCGTCGAGCGGGAGGTGCTGGGCCGCGCCGTCGTCGGGATCGCCGGGGCGGGGGGGCTTGGCTCCAACTGCGCCATGCATCTGGTGCGGTCGGGCGTCCGCCGCCTGGTGATCGCCGATTTCGACACGGTGGTTCCCGGCAACCTCAACCGCCAGTTTTTCTTCGCCGACCAGGTGGGGATGCCCAAGGTGGAGGCGCTGCGCGCCAATCTGCTTCGCATCGAACCGGCACTGGAACTCGACATGCGCCAAGTGCGGATCACCGCGGAGAATGTCGATGAACTTTTTGCCGCGTGCGCCGTCGTGGCCGAAGCGTTCGACACCGTCGAAGCCAAAGCGATGATCGTCGGCGCGCTCGCTTCAAAGACTCCGCTGGTTGCGGTCAGCGGAGTCGCCGGGTGGGGAAACTCCAACGCGCTCGAAGTCCGCCGCGCCGGGCGCAATCTGGTTCTGGTCGGCGACGGGAAAACCGGCGTCGACCCGGCGAACGGCGTTTTCCCGCACTCGCCCCGCGTCGGCATCGCCGCCGCCATGCTGGCCAACACCGTTGTCTCCCTGCTCCTCGGCGCTCCCCTTTGAACGATGCGGGAAGATCGACTTGATTTCCTTTTCCGATGCTGTATATTCAAAATCAGAGACACCGATTTAAACACACGCGAGGTGGTTTATGTTGAAATTCATGGGGTTCTGTGCGGTTGCGGCGCTGGCGCTGGCGGTTGGCGGAGCGGAGATTCCGAGCGAGGTCAGGCCGTTTATCAAAGACGCGGGGCCGCTGCTTGGTAAGGCGGAGGAGTTCGTCCTCAAGAAGCCCGGCGTCTACGCCGTTCGCAGCAAAGACGGCAAGCCGCTCGGCACGCTGTATGTGGAGACCATCAAGGACAAAGAGCGGCAGAAGGGCTATGCCGGGCCGATCGAAGTGGCGATTCTGGCCGATACCCACAACAAGGTCGCCGGCATCCTGATCGGCAAGAATCACGAAACTCCCGCCTACCTCAACCGGGTACGGAAGGCAGGGTTCCTGAAAAGCTGGAACTCGCTCCCCCTGAGCGAGGTTCCGGGCAAGAAGGTGGATACGGTGACCCGTGCCACTTACAGCAGCAATGCGATCCGGACCGGCGTTCGCAATCTCGCCGCCGCCCAGTCGGGGAATGCCGATTCCACCGACTCGTCCAAGGATAAACCGGCTCCGAAGAAGATCAAAACGACGGATTGATTTGCCCGATGATGTTTCGGTTTTTCCTCCTTGAAATCTTCCGTTCCTGATGTATTGTAAAAAGGTGTTTATACGAATCAACAAATCATCAGGACGGAGGGTCCCATGTACGCTTATCCGCTTTACCCGGAACGAAAAACCGAATCGCTCGACGGAATCTGGGATTTCGCCTGGCTCGGCGCCGATGCGCCGAAGCTCGAAGCGGTTCAGTTCGGCGACATCGCCTATGGCGAAATCGCCGCGGTTCCGGGGTGTTTCGACGCCGCGCCGAAATACGCGGGCAAGCGCGGCGTCGCCGCCTACCGCCGCTGCGTGGCGGCTCCCGGCGGGACCATGCTCCGGCTCCGTATCGGCGCGCTGGGCCTTCGCGGCCGCATCCTCTGGGACGGCCGCGAACTCGGGCTCAACGAACTGCCCTATTCCCTTCAGGAGTATACGTTTGATTCCGGTGAAGGCGATTGCCACGAGCTGGCGATCCTGATCGACAACCGGCTCGATTTCAACGACACGCCGCTCTTCCACTACTTCTACGACTTTTACGGCTACGGCGGAATCTACCGCTCGGTCGAGCTCGAAACGCTGCCGGAAGGCGTCCGCTTCGGGCGGGTCCGGGTTGAAACGCTCGACTGCGCCGGGAAGGTCCGCCTTTCCGGGCGGCTCTCCGGTGGCCCCGCCGAACTTTCCGCCGGGTTCGACGGCGCGAAGCCGGAGCGGATCGACGCGGCGTTTGACGGCGAAACCTTCTCGTTCGAAACGACGCTCCCCGACCCGACGCTCTGGTCGCCGGACGCTCCGAACCTCCACACCGTCACGCTGAAAGCCGGGAACGACGCGATCGTCGAACGCTTCGGCCTCCGCACCGTCCGTTGCGAGAAGGGCGAAATCCTGCTCAACGGCGAACCGGTCCGGCTTTACGGTTACAACCGCCACGACGCGCACCCGCAGTTCGGCCCGGCGATGCCGGACGAACTCTGGATCGAAGACCTTCAGATCCTGCGCGACATGGGCTGCAACTTCATCCGCGGCTGCCACTATCCGCAGAGCCAGCGCTTCCTCGACCTCTGCGACCAGCTCGGGTTCCTGGTCTGGGAGGAGTCGCTCGGCTGGGGCGACAACGTCGATGTCCAGAGCGACCCGAAATTCCGCCGCCTCCAGGTGGTGCAGACGGTCAACATGGTCGAAGCGAGCATCAACCACCCCTCGATCGTGCTCTGGGGCTTTATGAACGAGGCGGGCGACGACAAGGAAGTCGGCGCGTCGCTCCTGCGCGAGCTGGCCGCCGCGGTCCGTTCCGTCGATTGCAGCCGTCCGGTGACCAATGCGACGATGCACATCCGCACCGCGCTGGCGCTCGACGCCTTCGACGTGATCAGTTTCAACATCTATCCGGGCTGGTACGAAGGGGCGAACACCGCCGACCCGCGCCCGCTCGACCGTATCGCTCCGACGCTTGATGAAATTCTCGGCCGTCTCGATACGCCGGAACTCCGCGACAAGCCGGTCATCATCAGCGAGATCGGCGCGGGCGGCATCTACAACTGGCGCGACCGCATCGCCGGAATCTGGAGCGAAGAGTATCAGGCCGACTACCTCGATACGGTCTGCACTTATTTCGAACAGCGCCCCCGGGTCAACGGGCTGGCGCTCTGGCAGTTCACCGACGGCCGCACCTATGCGGCGGGCGGGGTGCTCGGTCGTCCGCGCGCCTTCAACAACAAGGGGACGCTCGACGAATACCGCCGCCCGAAACTCGCCTACGATGTGGTGAAAAAACACTTCAGGGAGCTGGAAAAATGAAGCGTCTCGGAACGGTTCTCGCGCTGTTTGCCGCCCTTTTTCTTGCGGCGGCGGAAGACGGATTGCGGATCGCTGACGCGACCGCGGCGGGAGACGCTCCGGTGCGCCAGCTCGCGCTCAAGCAGGTACTTTGCGAACACCCGTCTCCGGTCAGCTATGCGCGGCGGAGCGTCAAAGAGGCGCTCGCCGACTTTTCCGCCGGGAAAGCCGACCTGGTGGTGATCGACGTGCCGGATATTCCGAAGGAGTTCAAGGGCGCGCGCAAGGTTTACGGCGTGCGCGCCCTGGTGTTTTATGTGAACGTCGTCAACACGCTCGAATCGGTCAAAAGCGATCAGCTCCGCGAGATTTTCACCTCGCCCGACCAGAAATGGGACACTTACAGCTTTCTGGCCGGTGATATTAAGCGGTTCGGCGTCAAAACCGGCCGTCCGGGCGCGGAACAGATGGCCGATTTCCTGTTGCGCGGCTCGAAGCTGGCGGACAAAGTGAGGCTTTTTCAGGCCACGAACGAAGTGGTCCTGATGGTCGGCGCGGAAGGTTCCGGGATCGGCTTCGGCACCTTCATGCCGGGCGCCCCGGTTCAGGTCCGGATGCTCGCCGTGGACGGCGTCGAACCGACCCTGAAGAGCGTCGGCGAAGCGACTTATCCGCTCGCGGTCAAGCGTGCGGTTTTGACCGCCGCCGTTCCGGACGAAGCGGCGGCGAAGTTCCTCGCGGAGATGGACAAGGCCGATTTCCGCGATCTGGTGATCGACGCCGGAATGCTGCCGGCGGATCAATAAGCAAGCAGGGAAGGGGGGCGTCATGCCAGATTCGATCAATTATTATCGCGGCAATTTCTGCATCGAAGTCAAACCCGCTCCGGGTTCTCTGGTCATCTTCGGCGCGTCCGGCGACCTCGCCCGGCGCAAGCTCTACCCCGCCCTCTACCACCTCTTCCGGCGCGGGCTGCTGCACGAGGAATCGCGCATCGTCGGCTGTTCCAGGACGGATTACAGCGACGACGCCTTCCGCGACCACCTGCGCACCTTTCTCTCCGGCGGCAGCGAAGACGAGAAGACCGCGTTTCTCGAGAAGGCGCATTATCTGCCGGGCGATTACGGCGATGCCGATTTTTACGGACGGCTCGACCGCTTTCTCGACGGGCTCGAAGCGAAGAGCGACCTGCCCGCCAACCGGACGTTCTACCTCGCCATGCCCGCCTCGCTCTACCCGTCGATCATCGACCGGCTCTATGACGCCGGAATGCTCGCCGAAGGGCGCGACGAGAATTCCCCGTGGCGGCACGTGGTGCTCGAAAAACCGTTCGGCCGCGACTTCGAATCCGCCCAGGCCCTCGACCGCGATTTGCATTCCCACATGCGCGAGGAGCAGATCTACCGCATCGACCACTACCTCGGCAAAGACACCGTCCAGAATATCCTGATGCTCCGGTTCGCCAACGTGATTTTCGAACCGGTGTGGAGCAGCCAGTACATCGACTCGGTCCAGATCACCGCCTCGGAGACGCTCGGCGTCGAAGGCCGCGCCGGATATTACGAAGAGGCCGGGCTCTTGCGCGACATGTTCCAGAACCACATGCTCGAAATGCTTTCTCTGGCCGCCATGGAAATGCCCGCAAGCTTCTCCCCCGACGACGTGCGCAGCGAAAAAGTCAAGCTCATCAAGTCGATCCGCCCCTTCGACCTCAAGGCGCTGGAGAAATCCGTAGTGCGCGGCCAGTACGACGGCTACCGCTCCGAACCCGGCGTCTCGCCCCAATCGGAGATCGAAACCTATGTCGCCGCCAAACTCGAAATCGCCAACTGGCGCTGGGCGGGCGTTCCCTTCTATCTGCGTTCCGGCAAGAAACTTTCGAAGCGCAAAAGCGAAATCGCCATCGTCTTCAAGTCGATTCCCCACTCGATTTTTGCCCCGATCCGCGCCCGCGACATGCAGCCGGATACGCTGGTCCTCAACGTCCAGCCCGACGAGGGGATGGAGCTCACCATCCAGGCCAAGCAGCCCGGTCCGAAGCTCTGCATGGGCGGACTCACGTTGAGTTTCCGTTACGGCGACCTCCCCGGCGGCGAAAGTTTTGAAGCCTATGAGCGTTTGCTCCTCGACGCCATGCTCGGCGACCAGACCCTCTTCATTCGCAGCGACAGCATCGCCGAAAGCTGGCGGCTCTTCACCCCCCTTCTGGAAAACTGGAGTCGTCTTTCCCTCGAATCCTACGCCCCCGGCTCCGACGGCCCTTCCGCCGCCGGTCGTCTCCTGTTTGCCGACAATCGCGAATGGCGTTCTCTCTGACCTCTCTGGTCGTGGGAATCAGAGGGAGCGCTTCGCCCCCCTCCGAACCTCCTCCCGACCGGCAGGGTGCCGGTGCCGCGACTAGATCCGCATCAAATGCTGCGCATTTAATGCTCCGACTAAGAAATTCGGGAGGTCGCGCGGGGTTCCGGAGGGCGCAAAATACCGCTCCCTCCGGCGCGCCTTTCCGCTTTTTTGCGGAAAGGCGGCACTCCTTCCGCCTGTTTTTGCAGGAGGAATGAGAGCTGACCGTAAGACCGTTGCCGGGATGGTTGGTGGTTCTGCTTATTTGGAGATCTTTAAACGGGCTTGGCAGGCTTTCGAAACGTTCATGGCCGGTTGCGGCGGGTTCGTTTTTGTGGGTTGTGCATGGCGGTGAGGCCCCGGTAGGGGGGCTGGGAGGGTTAGTCGTGGATGGTTTGAAGTCCATGGGTTTGCAGGATTTCCGCCGCATGTGTCAGCAGCTCCGGTCCGGGCGAGGGCGCGTCCGGCAGGGTGTCGGGGCGTGCGACCGCGGCGTATTTGGAATGCGCCAGATTGTGGTAGGGCAGCAGTCTGACTGCTGTGATGTTTGGGAGTTTGCTCAGGAACTCTCCCGCCGCGCTGATGGCCGCGTCATCGGTGTTCAGCCCGGGAATCAGCGGCATCCGGATCTCGATCGGCACCCCCGTCTGCGACAGTCTGGCCAGATTCGCCTTGATCTGTTCGTTGCCGCTTCCGGTGAGTTCCCGGTGCTTGGCGCTGTCGGCGTGTTTGAAGTCGTAGAGAAAGCGGTCGGTCCACGGCAGAATCCGTTCAAAGGAGCTCCAGGGGACTTGGCCGCAGGTGTCCACCGCGGTGTCGATCGCCTCCTGTTTCAGCAGTTTGAACAATTCGGCTCCGAAATCGGCCTGGAGCAGCGGCTCGCCGCCGGAGAGGGTGACTCCGCCGCCGGAAACCGCGTAGAACACGCGGTCCTCCAGCACCGTTGCCACGGCTTCTTCCAGCGTCAGTTTCCGCCCGTAGAGTTCCAGCGCGTCGAAAAGGCAGGCGTCGACGCATTTCCCGCAGGCGGTGCAACCTTCGCGGTCGAATTCGTGTCTGCCGTCCGTCGTGATCCGGTGGCAGGAACAGACGGCGGCGCACGCCCCGCAGCCGGTGCAGCGTTCCGCGAAGAATCCGAGCTGCGGCCGGGTGTCGATGCTCTCCGGGTTGTGGCACCAGAGACAGTGCAGCGGGCACCCCTTGAGAAACAGCGTGGTGCGGATTCCCGGGCCGTCGTGGACGGAAAAGTGTTTGATGTCGCAGACCAGCGCGGTCGGGTTTCTCATTTCAGCGCCTCCGCCTGGGCGATGAACGTCTCCTGCAGTTCGGGAGACAGGTCGATGAAGCGGGAATTCCAGCCGCAGACCCGGATTTGAAGGTTGCGGTACTTCTCCGGTTCCCGCCGCGCTTTTTTCAGCGTCTCGGCATCGAAGATGTTGAAATGGATGAAAAATCCGCCCAACCGGAAATAGGCCCGGATCAGCTCGGCGATGAGCCCCGCTCCGTCGATACCACGCAGCACCGAGGGGTGCAGCATCACGTCCAGCACCGACCCGTCGGGGAATTCCGTGTGGTCGAGCCGGGCGGCGCTCTGGAAAAGCGCGGTGACCCCGCGGGTGTCGGCGGCGATGGAGGCTCCGACGTTCTTCGACAGCGGCGCTCCGGCTTTTCTCCCGTCCGGCGTGGCGCCGGTCTGTTGCCCGAAATTGACCGAATGATCGATCGACCAGCAACCCATCTGAAAGAATCCGCCGCGTGCGTTGGGCGTGCGGTTGATGACTTCGGCGGCGAACCCGGCGATCTCCGCCGCGATGTCGTCCGCCGCCGGCAGGTTGTTGCCCCATTTCGGCGCGTGCCTGAGCGCGGTGAGCCGCAGTTTCTCCTGTCCTTCCCAATCGGCGGCGAGGATGTCGCGAAGCTCGTTCCAGGTGCAGAGTTTCTGCCCGAACACCAGATAGCCGATGGCGGCCAGTGCGTCGGCGACGGTGCCGATTCCGGCGCACATCACCCCGGAGTTGTTGTACAGGGTTCCGGCGTGGGAAACATCCCGCCCTTTTTCGAAACATCCCTCCATCGTGCCGGACATGACCGGCGACGGGTTGATTTCCGGCCAGTGTTTCTCCCACTCCCGGGTGCGCGCCAGCGTCTCGTCGAGCACGTTTCGCAGCAGCTCCCGGTATCTCGCGGTCGCCTCTTCCACGGTCTGCGGCGGAGTTTGCTCCTCGAACAGATATTCGACCGCCTTCGCCAGATTGACCGTGGCGCTCATGCTGCAACAGAGTTCGCGGCCCATGATCGCCGGTTCGTAACAGCCGACCGGGACGAAATCGATCAGGTCTTCGACCCGTTTCCCGTGTTTCAGGAACATCGGGTACGCCGTCTCGTCGTTGGCGAACACGATCGCGTTGGTTCCCGCGGCGACGCAGCGCGCAGCGTGTCGCAACATGGACTCCGGCAAATTCTCATGGACCCGGAGCGAAAGTTTCGGGTCGATGTTTTTGCGCTCCTCGAAGACTTCGAACGCAAGCTCGGTGAGTTCGTTGCAGGAGTCCGAACCGTCCGGGTTCTTGCCGCCGAAACAGATGTTGTGTCCTGCGCCGAAGTGCTGGGAGGAGAATTTGTCGAAATAGAATGCGAGCAGCTCCTTCGCCTGTTCCCGGGTCAGTCTGCCTGAGGCGAGGTCGCGCCGGTAGAACTCGACGAAGAGACGGTCGAAAACGCCCTGCGTCCGGACCCACTCCCCCTCGTGCTCCTGCGCTTTCGTGTAGAGGAAGGCGAGTTGCAGCGCCTCCTGGAAACTTTCCGGCGGCCGTTCGGCGATGTTCTTCAAACAGTCGGTCACCCGCACCGCACCGACCCGCTCCGCCTCCGCCGCCAGCCGGAGCGTGTAGACGCGAATCGCCTCGTACACTGTGGCGACGGCGGCGTAAAATTCCCGGGCTTCGGCGTCGGCGGCGCCGGGCAGGGCGTCGAGCGCCCGGTCGCGGATGCCGCAGATTCCGTATTTCAGCAGGTTCCGCCAGCCGGGCGAGGTGTGGCTCAAATCCAGCGTGGGGAATCCGGCCGGATCGCCCTGCCGCTTCGATCCCGGGATTGCGCCGTCGAACTCACTCCGCCATTTCTGCTGGATTTTCCACATGACATTTCCGGTGTCGATGTGGTCGGCGAACCAGTCGAACGCATCGACCCGGATGCGGGCGTTGCGGAACAGGAAAGAGAACACGGCGGCCCGGGTTCGGATGCGCGGTTCCTCTTTGTGCGCATTCAGATATTCCATCGCGCGGGTTTCCAGTTCCGCCGGTGGCATTCCGGTGTCGGCGGGGAAGCCGCTCCCGCTGTACTGTTCGTCCAGCCGGTCGCGGACAGTGTCGTAGGTGTTCCAAAGCGCAGTCATCTTATCGCCACTCCCTGATTGAGGTTTTTCCATGTCTATATTATACAGCGGAAAATGTTTCCAGGAATGGCTGATCATCTGAAAAACATGTCGTAAACTATCAAGAAGAGGAAAATGCCGGAAAAAACGGAGGAGAATGGCTCTCCGGTCAGAATGTCCCCGGATGGGCTTTGAGATAAGCGGCGACGGCGTCGCGTTCGAAGATTCCGCTCCGGCGGTAGTCGCCGGATTCGAGCTTGCCGCGCAGCGCGGGGGAGGTGAAGAGCGTATAGGCGGTGACTGCGACCGTCAGTTTCTCCGGAACGTTGACGGCGCGCCATTCGCCCCGTTTGGGTGTGGCGACTTTAATTCCCGAGAAACGGAAGACGCTGCGGCCGCGCCGCGACGCTTCGCCGGTCTCCTTGACCAGCGCTTCGAATTCCGCGCGGGTGAGTGCGACCGTGCAGAGTTCGTTCTCATACGGCAGCAGCTTGAAGAGTCCGGCGGGCGTGACTTCGGCGGGGATTGCGATTTCTGGCAGCGCCGAGACCGAGAAGAGCGCCGCGTCGGTGTGCAGTGTCGATCGCATCGCCTCGGCTCCGAGGCGGCAGACGGGGGCGGAGGAGTCTCCCTTCTCCGGCAGTTTCAGCGGTTTTCCGGTGACGGCGATGACCTGCGCCGTGAGCGGTTCGTACTCTTTGCGGTACGGCAGAAGAACCCGTTCCGTTTCCGGGTCGGGCGGCGTGTGCTCCGGCGGGCGCACCAGCTCGGAGCGGATGCGCCGGAGCTTGCCGGTTTCGTCGTCGAATTCGGCGGTGACCTTGGCGATGCAATCGGCGTAACGCCCGGCCTGGACGAACCACGCTCCGGCGACCCGTTTCCCCGGAATCTCCTCGTGGCTGTGCGCGCCGAGGACCAGGTCGATTTCGGGGAATTCGGCGAGAAAGCGGAACATCGTCCCCTCCGGCGTGTAAAGCCCGGAGTGCCAGGCAAGTACGATCAGGTCCGGCTTTGCCGCCAGCACTTCCGGCATGATCCGGGCGAGCGCCTCGCGGTTCGGCCTGAACTCCCAGCCGGAGCCGGGGAACAGCCGCTCCGGCATTTTCGGGTCGGTCATGCCGATGACGGCGATGCGGTATTTGCCGCGTTCGAGCAGCGTCCAGGCGGCGGGGCGGAAGGCTCCGTTGCGGTACTCCGCCCCGAGTGTTTTCCCCTTGAAACGCCCTGCCGCGCCGGTGAGCGCCGCGTCGCCGAACTCGAAATCGTGGTTGCCGGGCACCCAGACGTCGTACCCGAAGGCGTTCAAAAGGTCGATCATGACCCGACCGTCGCCGAGGCGGGCGAACAGCGTCCCCTGGAGGGTGTCGCCGCAGTCGATGCGGATCGCGGCGGGGTTGCTCCGCAGGAGCGGAGCGAGCATGGCGAACTCCTCCGCCCGGCCGTGCACATCGGTCGTACAGAATATTTCGACCTCGCCGCCAAAGGCGGAGACGGCGAAAACAAGCAGGGCCGGAAACATCCGGCGGAACAGTCGAATCATGGTCGTTCTCTTTCGCTTTCCCCGAGAGTATAGTGCGGGAAACCGCATTTCGCAACCCGGAAAGCCGGAAAAAAGCGGAAAAATGCCGTCTCCGCACTTGAAAAATCCGATTTGCGAGGCACATTAATAAGCATTGCCGTTTGCGGCCGGATTTGGTGGTTGTAGCACCCGCTTCCCTCTGCCGGTTTCAACGGTGGTTTTGATGATGACAGGAATTGGTAAAAACAATTGAACATATGAGGTGAACCCATGTCGCAACATCCGAGTCTCCGCGTTGGCGGAAAGATCCGCAAGATCCGCAATGTCATGAAGCGTTACGAGCGCATCGACGTGCTTCGCGCCGAAGGCCGCATTCCCGAGGATAAGATTCTCGGGCTGCCGAAGACCAAGCCGATCGAAGTCTAGTCGATAGACGGCTTTTCGGAAAAGACGCGGGGCGGAGCAATCCGGTCCCGCGTTTTTCATTTGGAGGAGGGGAAATCAAATGCCGGAATTCGGTAACTTCGAAACGCTGACGCCCGAGGTGATCTTCGCCGCGGCGGAGACGGCGTTCGCCTGCCGTTTTTCCGGGGTGCTGATGCCGCTGCCCTCGTACATCAACCGGGTCTACGAGATGGAATCGGCAAACCGGGAGCGGTACATTTTCAAGTTCTACCGGCCCGGCCGCTGGAGCCGCCCGGCCCTGCTCGAAGAACACCTGTTCACGCTGGAAGCGCACGAAGCGGAGATTCCGGTGGTTCCCCCGCTGCGGTTGTCGAACGGCTCCACGCTCGGCACGGCGGAGGACGGCACCTTTTTCGCCGCGTTCCCGAAACGCTGGGGGAGGGGGCTCGACCCCGATGCCGAGGCTCCGGTCTGGCGGCGGATGGGCTCTCTCATCGCGCGGCTCCACACGGTCGGAGCGACGCGCAAGGCGCGGCACCGGATCAAGCTCGACCCGCGCGGCAACACGCTCTCCGAAGTCGCCCATTTGCTGAGCAGCGGCGTGGTGTCCGAACGGCAGCAGCCGCAATTGGCCTCAGTGCTGAAGCGGCTGCTGCGATTGCTGGTCGAACGCTTCGACGGAAGCGGAGCGATCCGGCTGCACGGAGACTGCCACAAGGGGAACATCCTCGAGCGCCCGGACGAAGGGCTGATGCTGATCGACTTCGACGACATGCTGACCGGCCCGCCGGTGCAGGACCTGTGGCTGATGCTGCCGGGCCCGGCGGAATCCTGCCCGGACGAGCTGGCCGAGTTGCTGGCGGGGTACGAATCGCTCCGCGACTTCGACCGCGGCAGCCTGCGGCAGATCGAACTTCTCCGCGCCATGCGGATGATTTATTTTCTGGATTGGTGCGCAAAACAGCGCGGCGACTGGAACTTCCAGCAACGCTGGCCCGACTGGGGCACCGACCCCTTCTGGCGCGTCGAAATCAACGCCCTCGAAGCGCAGTACCAGACGATAACGGAAGAGAGCTGAGCTCGCCGCCTTTACCGCACGTCTGGAAAAGCGCGGTATAAATTCTCCTGCAACAATGCCGCTCGGTATCAATTCCCCTAAACACTGCTGCCCGGTACAAAAGCGCGGCAGCAATTCTCACACGTTTGCGGGGCCGGGGAGAGAGCTGTCTTGTTTTCGGGCGGCTTTATTGCGGGAGAGCTTCTGCCGTGCTTCTGTCCCGGAAGTTCATGCGACTGGTCGCTTTTTTTCGCTTTTTTCTGCTTGTTCCACTTGACAAATCATCCTCGATCGGTCATAATATATACGTATAAGCAAGCAACTGGAAAGGCCGCTTCGATGACGCAGAAGGAAATCGCGAAACTGTTGAATGTCTCCCAGCCCACCGTTTCGATGGCGCTCAAGGGGTCGGAGCGGATTTCGCCGTCGCTGCGCGAAGCGGTCCGGAACCTCGCCGCCCACTCCGGATACCGGCCCAATCTCGCCGGTCAGCTGCTCCGGCAGGGGCGCAGCAACGTGATCGGTGCGGTCTTTCCCTCGCTGATCAACGGATTCTATGCCGAACTCTTTCAGGAGCTCCAGCGGCGGCTTCTGCCGCACGGCTATCTGCTCCATCTCTCCCAGGCGGAAACCGCCGAAGAGCTTGCCGCCACCGCGGTTTCGCTGCGGCAGATGCAGGTGGCCGGAGTCATTGCCATCGGGTCCGCCGCCGACGCGCTGCTTCCGCTCCGCGACGAGGGCATCGCGCTGGTCTTCTACGGCGGCGACACCCAGCTCGAATGCGGGGCGAGCCAGATCCTCCCCGACCGCTACCATGCGGCGGCGGAAGTGATGAGTTATCTGCTCAAACAGGGGCGGCGGCACATCGCTTTCCTCGGCGCGACCTATGACATCGAACCGCGTTTCCGCGCCTATCGCGAAGCGGTCGCCGCCGCCGGACTCCCGGAAGTGGTGATCCGTTCCAACGGGCTCGGCGCGTCGATGGAGTCCGGCAGCCGGATGATGGAACAGCTGCTTCGGGAGCACCCGGAGATCGACGCGGTCTTCTGTCACAAGGACGAACTGGCGATCGGCGCTTTGCGGGCCGCCGTCAAAGCCGGAATCAAACTGCCCGAACAGATCGCGCTCTGCGGCTTCGACGGCATCGAGGCCGGGGAATTCACCACGCCGTCGCTCACTTCGGTCGAGCAGCCCCGGCGCGAAATCACCGCGTCCCTGGTGTCGGAACTGCTGGCGGTCCTCGCCGACCCCAAGCACAGCCGCTTTGTTTCGATTCCCTGCCGGCTGATCGTCCGGGAATCGGCATAGGTTTTTTTTACCATGATGTTGATACGTATAGACAAAGAGAACGGCCAACTGAAACGGAGGAAATGGAGATGAAACGCCGAAATTTCACGCTGATTGAACTCCTGGTGGTGATCGCGATCATCGCGATTCTTGCTGCGATGCTGCTGCCGGCGCTGAACCAGGCGCGCGCCAAGAGCAGGGATATCTCCTGCCTTTCCAATCAAAAGCAGGTCGGTCACTATCTGATCAGCTACATCAGCGACAATCACGACATCATCCCCAACGCTCTCTCCAACTGGGGCCGCAACTCCGGCAGTGCGCGCGGAAAATGGCAGGATGTCCTGTATGCCGCTTACGTTGACACCACTTACGCCACCGATCTGAACAAGATCGACTGGTGCTGGCTCAGGGCGCAGAAGCGGTCGCCGTTCCTCTGCCCGTCGCAGACCGCGCCGCTTCCGGCGACGGACTTCTCCTACATCGGGCACCGTCATTACGGGATCAACACCCGCGGATTCGCCTCGGACGAATACCCCACCTCTTCCGGAACCTCGGTCATCGAGCGGAAAATCACCAAGATCAAAGGGCCCTCCGCCCGGGCCGCGTTCATGGATATCGACCGGGGCGCCACCGCGACCTGGCGCGGACCTTCCGCCCATTATCGCGGCGTGATTATTGAAAACGGCGGAACGCTCCGCCACGGCAACAACGCCGGAACCAATGTCGCCTTCGCCGACGGCCACGCCAAACTGGTCAAGCTGGACGCGATTCCCAACACTCAGAACAATGACGGCGGATACTTCTGGGCGACCGATGTCGCAACCAATCCGGCCGGATATTATTAAGGCAGCGATTTCGCAAGGGATATGCAAATGAACGGAACCATCAATCGGAAGGAGAGAGTCATGAGACGCGGGAAATTTACGCTGATCGAGCTCCTCGTCGTGATCGCAATCATTGCGATTCTGGCGTCGATGCTGCTGCCGGCACTGAACCAGGCGCGGGAACGGGCCCGCCGCAACAGCTGTCTGAACAACCTGTCGCAGCTTTCGCGCAGTTCGCTGATGTATGAAGGAGACTGGGGCGGGTGGATGCCGGGACTCAATTCCAGCGGCGGCCCTTACTCGAATCTCCGCTGGGGATTTCAGCTGCGTTCCTATCTCGGGCTCGGAGCCGTTCAGTCGACGTATTGGCCGAAGGGGATGATCTGTCCGAACGCGACGCTGGCGCTCAGCCAGACCAGCACCTCCTATCCGGGCTGTTTCCAGATGGACCGGTCTTACGGGCTCTCCCGTGAAGGGTATCCTGCTTATGACCCGAACACGTTCCGGGCGCGCAAAAGCGGCCAGATCGTGCATCCTTCGCGCAAATTCCAGTATATGGACGCCACCGACTGGCTGACCTCCTACAGCCGGGCGGAATATTCCGTCTGGTACGGCACCATCGGCGAAGCGTACAGCAGCACGAACAACAACATTCCGGCCTATCGCCACTCCACCGGCCTCAATGTGAGTTATTATGACGGGCATGTCGGAGCCTTGAACCGGACGGAAGTTTGGAACGGTTCCACCGGCAGTTTCTACAACGAAAAATGGAGTGTGACGGCGCGATAACACCGTCCGGAGGAAAAACGTCATGCGCAGTATCTTCAAATGGATTCTTCTTGCCTGTTTTCTGGCTTCTCCGCTCTTTTCCGCGGACCTGCCGAAATTCCTGAAGCTGAAAGACGACGGGTCGTGGATGCTCGACTCCCGGTTCTCCTTCCGGGTCGGCCGTTACTACGGGGACAAGTGGGCGTACAGCGGGCAGCAGGGCATCGTCGCCGAAGCCGGGTACCCGAAACGGGACGCGGGGAATTTCGAACTCCGCGGCGCGCTGGACGGCTTCCGCTTTGAGGAGTCGGTCCGCGCCCTTGCCGCCGACCGGTTCTCCGCCGAGTGGAAGCTGGCCGCCGCCGATAAGCCGGTTCCCTGCAAGCTGCTCTACCTCTCGGTCGACCTGCCGGCGGACCGGGGGATTGCCGTCGCCTTCGACGGCAAGCCGTTCGAGATGAAGTCCGACAAAGCGCGCGCCAATCTGTTCGACCGCCGCGTGAAGAAGCTCTCCATCTCCGACCCCGACGGCGAAATCGTCATCTCCGGCGACTTCATCGCGATTCTGGCCGGATACTTCGACCGCAACGACGGCCGCTACTACCAGCTCCGCATCCTGCCGCCGGACGGCGCGGGGCGCACCGGCGACGTGGCGAAGTGGGAGCTCAAGCTCGAATTCGCGGCGTCCTTCACCCGTACCGATGTGGAATCGCATCCGCTTGATCTTTCGGCCGCTTTCACCGGGAGCTTCCGCGACGAACAGTCCGGCGACGGCAAGGGCGGCTGGACCGACCAGGGGCCGGAAATGGACCTGCGCAGTTTCGAGCCGGGGAAGGGAACCTACGCCGGAGTCCGCGTCGATACGATCGACCCCGCCGCCAACGGCGGCAAGTCCTGCGTGATTCTCGGGCGCACCTTTCCCGCCTCCGCCGGGGTTGACCTCGGCAAGGCGCCGAAGGGGATGAAGACATTGTATCTCCTCCACGCTTCGGGCTGGACGCCGATGCCGCCCGACGCCGTCGGCACGATCGCGGTCACGTACGCCGACGGTTCCCGCGAGGAGATTCCGGTGGTCGGCGGCCGCGACTGCGGTAACTGGTACACTCCCGCCGAAGGGCCGAATGCGCATGTCGTCTGGCAGGGCAAGGTGCCGACTTCCACGGTCGGGCTCTACCTCTCCGAATTTCCGCTCAAGGGCGTGCCGAAACACCTCGAATTCCGCAAAGGGGAGGGGGATTCGGTCATTTGGATGGTGGCCGGGGCGGCGCTTGCCGACGGCCGCACCCGTTTCCAGCGCAAAAGCGATTTCATCGTGAAGAACGGTCCCAACTGGCTGCCGATCGATTTCGGCCGCAAGACGGTCGCCGGTTCTCCGCTCGATTTCTCGGTCTTCCGCGACAAAGTTCCGGCCGGGACATACGGTTTCGTCGTCGCCACCAAAGAGGGGCATCTCGGGTTTGAAAAGGCGCCGGGCAAACGGCTCCGGCTTCTCGGGCCGAACCTGGTCGGCAGCGCGAACTACCTCTCCCGCGACATGGTCGCCGAACTCGTCGAGCAGCTCGACAGCCTCGGCTACAATACGATCCGCTTCCACCACTTCGAAAGCGGGCTGCTCGACTCCAAAGCGAAGGACAGCCTGACCATCGACCCCGCCCAGCTCGACAAGCTCCAGTATCTCTTCGCAGAGCTCAAGAAGAACGGCTACTATCTCTGTCTCGACCTCTATGCCAGCCGCCGCCTCAAACCGGGCGACAACATCCCCGAGTTCGACAACAGCGGCGAATACAGCATGAAGAACCTCGTCTGCGTCAGCCCGGCGGCGATGGCCAACTGGAAGGAGTTCGCCCGCCGCGTGCTCACCGCGAAAAACCCGTACACCGGGCTCTCCATGGCCGAGGACCCCGCGCTCTACGCGCTCAATCTCGTCAACGAGAACACGCTGGTCAGCGAATGGAACAGCGTCCGCACCAGTCTCGCCGCCCGCAAAATCTACCTGGACAAATTCGAGGAATATCTCCGTACCCTCGACCTCCCGGCGAAGCAGAAGGAGGAACAGCGCGACGGGCTCTTCATCGAGTTCCTGGACCAGCTCCAGATCAAGTGCATCAAGGAGCAGATGCGCTTTCTGCGCGAAGAGATCGGGCTCAAGGCGCTGATCACCGACCTCAACCACCAGAGCCAGTTCACCCTGACGCCGGTGCGGTCGACGCTCGACCTGGTGGACAACCACCAGTATTGGGACCACCCGTCGTTCCCGGGGCAGCGCTGGAAGTATCCGTTCGTCTTCCGCAACCAGTCGTCGATTTCGCTCGACGCGCAGTGTCCGCGGACCCTCATGCCGACCCGCATCTTCGGCAAGCCGTTCACGGTGACCGAATTCAACTTCTGCGTGCCGAACACCTGGCGGGTTGAATGCCCCTCCGTCTTCGGCGGATACGCCGCGCTCCAGGATTGGGACGGCCTCTACCGCTTCGCCTGGTCGCACGGCGACTCCAGAATGAAGATGTCGGTGAAACTTCCGCTCGACCAGTTCAACATCGTCGACAACATTCAATCGCAGATGGCCGAACGGATCATCTGGCTGCTCTTCGTCCGCGGCGACGTCAAGGCGGCGGAGCCGGGCATCGCCTTCGAATTCAAGCCGGAGCAGATCCGTGCCATCAAAGGCAACAGCCGCAGCGGAATGTACCCGAACGAATTCAGCCGCCTCGGATTGTTCGCGCGGATCGGTTCGCTGATGGCCGACCGCTCGGTCGACGGCGTCGTCAAGGTCGATCCGCTCACTCCGGATTGGACGAAACTGCTGCCGTCGGCCGCGGAAAAGGCGATGGCGCAGCTGGAGAAAACCGGCAAGGTCACCTCGGCCACCGGGGAACTCACCCTCGACCGGGTCAACCGGACGCTCCGCATCGTGACGCCGAAAAGCGAAGTCCTCACCTCCGCGCAGACGCTCGCCGGTGAACGGCTCGCCTTCGAGAAACCGAGCAGCTTCCAGACGGTGGCGCTCTCTTCGCTCGACAACCGCCCGATCGGGGAGAGCGGCAAGTTGCTCCTGATCCATCTGGTGGACCTGTCGAATGACGGACTCCGTTTCGACAACGCCGACCGCCGGGTGTTGCGCGACTGGGGCACGCTTCCGCACATGCTCGAACGCGGACACGCCGATCTCTCGATCGCCCTGCCGCGCCCGATGCGGGTGTTCCCGCTGGCGTTGGACGGTTCGCAGGGCAAGGAAATTCCGGCGGAATACCGCGACGGCAAGCTCCGTTTCCGGATCTCCTCCGACACGCTGCCCGGCGGCTGTCTCTCCTATCTCCTGATCCCCTAGCAACCATTATCTGATATAGATTGAAGAAAGAGCAGTATGAAGATTCACCCTGAATATCAGTGGAAGAAGCTGACGCCGGACGACGGCCACTACTTCTTCGGCTATTACGACCGCAACCCGTGGAATCCGGGGCAGACGCTGCATCTGGCGATGCGCATTCCGCAGGGGGAGCGTCTCCCCGTGCGGGGCGAGACCGCCGAGATCGGCGTCATCGGCGACGGCGGCTACCGGCCGCTCGTCACCACCCGCGCCTGGTGCCACCAGCAGGGGTGCATGGAGCTCTTTCTGCCCCGTCGCCCGGACTGCTTTGTCTTCAACGATTATGACGTGGAAGAAGGCAAAATGGTCGCCCGCATCTTCCGGCTCGGCAAAGGCGTGGTCGGCAGGTACGAACTGCCCATCTACGCCATTTCGCCGGACGGGCGCCGGGGCGTCTCGCTGAACTTCAGCCGCATCCCGCGCCGCGGCTACAGCTACGCCGACGCGGTGCTGTCGGATGATCTCCACCCCGCCGATCCCGACGCCGACGGCCTCTGGCTGGTCGACCTCGACAGCGGCGAAACCAAACTCATCGTCAGCTACCGCACCATGATCGAGCGCCACCCCTTCGCCTACGGCATCGAAGGGCGGCACATCTGGATGAACCACGCGATCTTCAACTGCGATTCGAGCCGGCTGCTCTGGCTCTTCCGCGAGTGTGACGATCCGCGTGGAATGAGCAAGATGTGGCATACCTTCATGTACACCTGTTCTCTCGATGGGAGCGACACCGAATGCATTCTGCCCGAAGTCTACTGGAAGAGCCGGATTTCGCACCAGATCTGGGGACGCTCCCCGCGTGAAATCCTGGTCGACGCCGACTGGACCGGGCGGGGACACGACGCCGTCGTCCTCGACGAAAGCCGCCGCCCCTTCCTCGCGGAAAAACTTTCCGCCGGGCATGGCCGGATGTCGCATATGGTCTTTTCCCCCGACGGCAAGCACATCCTCGCCGACAGCTATCCGGATGCGGAAGGAATCCAGACCCTGATTCTCATCAATGCCGTCAGCGGCAACTGGAAAACCCTCGGCCGTTTCCTGCACCGCACCCCGCCGGAATATCCCGTCGAAGTCCGTTGCGACCTCCACCCCCGCTGGAGTCCCGACGGCCGTCTCGTCACCGTGGACTCCATCCACTCCGGCTCTCGCAGCATCTATCTGCTCGATCTCTCCCCCATCCTTCAGCTCACTTAATCGTGGGACTTGGAGGAGGCGCTTCGCCCTCCTCCAAACCTCCTCCAGACCGGCAGGGTGCCGGTGCCGAGTACGAAATCCGCATCAAATGCTGCGCATTTGACGCTCCGACTAAGAAATTCGGGAGGTAGTACGAGGTTCCGGAGGGCGCAAAATACCGCTCCGTCGGCACGTCTTCCCGCTTTTTTGCGGGAAGACGGCACTCCTCCGCCTGTTTTTGCAGGAGGAAGGAGAACTAACCGCAAGACCGTTGCGGGAACGACTCGGTAGCTCTGCTTGCGTGGAGATCAATACAAGGGCTTGGCAGGCCATTTAGGATAACCGATAGACCCTCGCTGGAGATTCCCGGCAGTCTGGCGCGAGTTCACTTTTGGGGGTCATGCCCGGCGTGTGGCCCGGAGCTCGTGCTCGGCTGACGCCTTGCCCTCGCAGGGGGGAGCCCCCGACCCGGCATTACCCACGAAAACGAACTCGCCGCAATCGGCCAAAAACGTTTCGAAAGCCTGCCAAGCCCGTTTATCGATCTCCACATGAGCAGACTCACCAACCACCCTTGCAACGGTCTTGCGGTCAGTTCTCCTTCCTCCTGCAAAAACAGGCGGAGGAGTGCCCTCTCGCCCCCCAAAAAGATATTATGAGAGACGCGGAGGTAACTATGTGTTTCTCGAAAAAAAAGGTTTGCCTCCCTTGAAAACGTGGTCTGAATCAGCCACAATTATAACGAGCTCAAGGCTCAAACACAAAGGAGGCAAACCATGAAAAAATTTACTGCAAAAAACGAAAAAGTCTACATTGGATTCGACATTTCTCAGAAAAAAATCGCAGTTTATGCCGTTTGCGGAGACGTTTCCTGCAAGAATGAAGTCACGATAGCAAATGACCGGAACGAAATCTCCCGGTTTTTGAGTCAATTCAATGATCCTCGCAAAGTATGCGTCGTGATGGAAACCGGAACACATAGCTTGTGGATGAGCCGGTTTATTGAAAGCCTCGGTTTTGAAGTAATTGTCGCCCATGCCAGAGCCTTGCGGCTGATTTACGCGGCGGATAAGAAAAACGATGCCCTGGATGCCAGGCATCTGGCCGAATTGGCTCAGCTCAACCGCAATCTGCTGCATCCGGTCAAGCCGATCAATGAAGAACGGCAGCGCGATCTTGTCGCAGTAAAAGCACGTGATCTTCTGGTTCGGCAACGAACCGGCATCATCAATACGATTCGCGGTCATCTTCGGGCACTGGGACTTTCGGACAAAATGCTTACCGTTGACAACATCGCATCCGGGGCGGCCGATTTGCCGGAATCGGTCAAACCATTGCTCACTCCGTTGTTCCAGCAACTGCACTATCTCGCGTTGGGAATCAAGGAATATGATCGGCAAATCCGGCAGTTATGCAAAAAGTATCCCGAAACAAAGCTGCTCCGTCAAGTCACCGGAGTCGGCGAAATCACGGCTTTGACGTTCGCGTTATTGGTCGGGAACCCGCAGCATTATTCCAGCGGGAAGCGGGTGAGTTCTCTCTTCGGCCTGGTCCCGCGCCAGGATCAATCAGGAGAAGTCGATAAACAACTCGGCATCACCAAAAGTGGAAATCCCTTGATGAGAAAATTGCTGATACAAGCCGCAAATTACATTATGGGAAACTTCGGACCTGACTGCGACTTGAGAATATTCGGACAGCGGATTGCCGCACGTGGAGGTAAGATTGCCCAGCGGAAATCCAAAGTCGCCGTGGCCCGAAAGCTGGTTACTGTTCTGTACGCGTTGTGGAAGAATCCGGAAATTTCGTATGATCCGCATTTCAAAGCGACCCGGAAAAATTGCAACCGGATACAATCCGCCTGAATTCAAGGCAATAGCCGTCAGTCAAAAATTCAGAATCAAGGAGAGTTGCTTTTAAGAAAAGAGGAAAGAGTTCATCGTTGTAAATGTCCAGTCCCGATGACTTCGGCCTTGCCCCTGAGTTAAGATCAGCCAAGATACAAAAAAAACTCGTCAAAAAGATAGAAGCATCGTGACGGACTTTATCATGCGCCGGGAATGGCATCCCTCAAACAGAGCGCGAATAGGAGCAAGACAGCTGCAACGTTTTGAATCGCCAAGGCTCATTTTCTTAAAAAAACGATTTTTTACAAAAACACTCTTGACAAATAGTCTCTCATAGGAGAGGCGCCGACGGAGCGGTATTTTGCGCCCTCCGGAACCTCGTACTACCTCCCGAATTTCTTAGTCGGAGCGTCAAATGCGCAGCATTTGATGCGGATCTCGTACTCGGCACCGGCACCCTGCCGGTCGGGAGGAGGTTCGGAGGGGGGCGAAGCGCCATAAGCGCTAACTTTTTCTTGAAAAATCTCCGCATTGTACTATATTAATACAAACGGAGATTTTTTTATGTGGGAACAATATTTTTCCGATTGGGATTTCATTCTTTCGTTGTTGCCTTCCGATTGGACGAAACAAGTTCATCATCAGGGGATGCTGAAGGGCGGGCACAAATTTTCTGGTACTGACGGGGAATCCAAGTTACTTCGCACCCTATTAATTCATTTGGCGGGAGGGCTTTCGCTTCGGGAAACCTCCGCATATTGCCATGCGTCAAATTTAGTGGACGTATCGGATGTGGCGATTTTAAAGAGGCTTCGTAAAAGTGAAGCTTTTTTTAATTGGTGCATATCAAACTTAAAGCAAAACAATCCGGCGCCCCTGATCGGTAAATTGAATTGTCGAGTGTTTGACGCCACAATAATCAAAGAACCGGGCCCGACAGGAACATTATGGCGTTTTCATTACTCTATCAATTTGAAAACCTTAATGTGCGATGAACAGAAACTTACCGACTATAAAACAGGAGAAGGCTTTAAAAACTATACCCTCCATGCATCTGATGTTATTCTTGCAGATCGCGGCTATTCGCGTCCGATTAATTTTGCCAAAGCCAATGAATCCGGCGCTTTTGTTTTAATCCGATTTACTCCAACAACATTACCATTATTTTCCAAAGAAGGCGATACAGCCTTTTCATTAATGCGGCATTTGCGGGAATTAAAGTACGGAGAAATTGGAGACTGGCCTGTCAAGATAAGAATATCGAAGGACAAGAAAATTTCAGCCCGTCTGATTGGGATAAGGCTTCCATCGTCTCAGATAGAGAAACAAAAAAAAGCGGCGAGGCGCGCTTCGTCGTCACATGGCGACAAGATACAAGCCAAGACATTGGAATTAGCTGAGTATTTAATGATTATTACAACTCTGCCAGAGGAATATTCGGCGGAACAAATTTTAAAATTATATCGATTAAGATGGCAGATTGAGTTAGTATTCAAACGGTTAAAAAGCCTTTTGGGAGCCGGGCATCTTCCCAAATATGATGACCAAAGTTCTCGAGCCTGGCTGGCCGGAAAAATATTTGTCGCATTGCTGATTGAAAAAATTATCGGGCTTGCCGATGATTTTTTTCCCTGGGGACAAGAGTCTGCCATCACGTAGTCATTGGAGGGAATTTGACTTCATTGCCGGAATGTTAAAACTGGCAGTGCTGCCGTCTCTCACAATGCGTTACGTGATACAGCACTGGCCAGCTATTTCTCGAAGACTTGCCGAATCGTTTCGAACGCGACAAAACATCTCTGCGTTGATTCGAAATGATACGCTTTTTATGGAAAGTTAGCGCTTATGGGCGAAGCGCCCCCTCTGATTCCCTCGACCAGGAATTCACGAATCAGGGGGTAACAGAGAAGAGAACCGATTTCTTCCAGCGACGCGGTTGTACGGTCAGACGGAAGATATTGGCATGATGGTCGATGAGGAGGAGCTGGGGTTCGCCGGAACTGGACAGGGAGAAGAGGCGGAAATTGTCGTTCCGGCTGTGGGGGCGCAGTTCGCCGGGGGAGACGGTCATGGAGGGGGTGGTCTCATTGGGGAGCTGATAAAGGGAGATGGATTCTTTCGGCTTGATGCAGAGGAAGAGTTTGCGTTCGGCGGCGCGACAGCAGGCGATTCCGCTGAATTGATCGGTGAGGGGCCGCTGCATGCCGTTGGAGAAGAGCATGGCTTTTCCGGAGGCGTCGGCGAGGATGAGCGTATCGGGATTGTCGAACGGCAACAGGCCGAAGACGGGGTTGAACTCCTCGGGAAGTTCGCGGCTGGAGAGCATTTCCGGCAGACCGGATTCGGTATTGGTGTTGAGGACTTCGAGCCGTCCTTTGCCGTAGATGATGAGGATGCCGCCGTTGGGGGAGAGGAACAGCCGCGGTTTCGGGACGAGGGTACGGATGTATTGCACCGGACCGGAGAGATTCCGGTTTGAAAGGAGGAGGACGTTTTCCTCGCCTTCGACGGAGACATAGGTGTGTTTGCGGCCGACGGCGAAGGAGCGCACCGGGCCGCTGAGGGCCGGGGATTCCTGGTCGATTGCGCCGTTCAGGAGGTCGACGGTGACGAGCCGGTCCGGCTGGTCGAACTCTTTCTGGGCGCGCTGGGAGGCGACGAAATGCGGACCGTCGGGAAGAGGACGTGCTTCGGCGAGCTTGCGGTCGGGAATCCGGAAGCCGCGGACGAGGCGATCGTTGAGCAGGTTCCAACAGAGGACGCGGGTGCCGTTGGGGCCGTCTTTCCCGCCGACTTTTTCCAGCAGGACGAGCAGTGTTTCATCCGGAGAGAGAAAGGCGTCGACGAGGTCGGCGCCGCCGGTGATGCGGGTCTGGTCGGGGGACGGGGTCCACTCGTAGATGACGCCGGGCTTGGCCACCTGGGAGCCGAGGACGCCGGGCGGCGTATTTTTGCGGTTGGTCTGTGCCGAATCCGGGAGTTCGAGCAGCCGCCCGGTTTCGGCGACGGCGGGTTTCTCGGTTTTATCGTCGGCGGGGAGGAACGGCACATCGACGGCGCGGAGAACCAGCGCGGCGGAGAAAGCCGCCAGAATGAGCAGAAAGATTCGCATAACTTCTCCCGGAAGTTTGAGATTTCGTCAGCCGGATGCTATAATAGTTATATTATTACACCGGAATGGAGTGAATGCAAATGGCGGCGAGGAAAAATTTTCTGGATCGGTTCGGCGAACGGCTCGACGATGTCGATGCGGGGAGCCGTCAAGCGTATATTCTGCGGCTCATGAAGGAGCGCGGATTTCTGGAGACGGTGTTCAACGCGGTCGAGGAGGGGATTCTCGTCATCGACCGGAATTTGCTGATCCGCTATCACAACCGGGCGGCGCGCGAACTTCTGGCCCTGCCCGACGACCTCTCCGATGTGCGTGTTTCACAACTGCTGCAAGGGGTGGACTGGCCGCGGATTCTCGGCTCCGATGAACGGGAGTGGAAGAAGGTGGCGCGGGAGGAGCTGGAAATCCTCTACCCGGTCCGCCGTTTCGTGCAGTTCTATCTGGTTCCCTATCCGGAAGATCCGTCGCTGGCGGCGGTGATCGTCCGCGACGTGACCGAGAGCCGGGCACGGACCATGAACGATTTGGAATTCGAGAAAGGCCAGGCGGTGTCGATGCTGGCGGCGGGGGTCGCGCACGAAATCGGCAACCCGTTGAACAGCCTGTACTTGAATCTGCAGATGCTGGAACGCTATTGCGCCGAGGACGAGACGCTGCCGTGCCCGGAGGCGTGCGACATGATCCGGGCGTGCAAAGGCGAAGTCGAGCGGCTGGACAGCATCATTCAGGGGTTTCTCTCGGCGCTGCGTCCGGGCAAGCCGGTGTTTGCGCCGGTGGATGTGATGAAACTGGTTCTCGAAGTACTGAATTTCATGCACTCCGAAATCGAGGCGCGGTTGGTGGACGTGCATTGCGAACAGACGGTGCAACTGCGCCCGGTTTCGGGCGACGCGGCGCAACTCAAGCAGTTGTTTTACAACGTGATCCGCAATGCGGTGCAGGCGATGCCGAACGGCGGAAAGCTGCTGATCCGGGGGCATTCCGACGGCGGCGGGGTGGCGCTGGAGTTTATCGACTCCGGCTGCGGCATCACACCGGAGGAGCTGAGCACGATGTTCCAGGCGTTCAAAACGAACCGTTCCGGCGGGAACGGAATCGGAACGATGGTGATCGAACGGATCTGCCGCGAACACGGCGCGGAGTTCGGCCTGCGCTCGGTGCCGGGAGAGGGAACGGTGTTTCAAATCCGCTTCCCCCTCGGCGGCAACCGCGTCCGCCTCCTCCCCCCCGCCGAACCGACGGAAGGCGAGAAGGCATAGCTGCGGCGTCAGAGATTGTCGACTTTGACGAATCCCCCGTTGCCGGAACCATTCTTGTATTCCGGTTTGCGGATCGCTTTCACCGAACCGTTGGCGCGGAGCATCGGGGCGTATCCGCCACCATGGAAATCGACGGATTCCCACAACAGGGTAGTGCCTCCGGCACAGAAGATCAGCAGCTGCTTGGAAAGTTTGGCCAGCGGTACGCCGAATCCGGTAAATTGCCAACTGGTGCAGACATTCCCGCTGCGGCTGTCGCGGGGGAAGACATAGTCGGTCAGATCGCCCCGGGTCTGCTTAAATCCGTTCTTGTAGGCCGACGGGCAGCAATACAATTTGGAACGGTTGGTTCCCTTGCAATCTCCCGAGCTGCCGATGTACACAGAGATTCGTCCCAGTCCGAGATTTCCGTTGGTTCCGTCATAGAGCTGCCACGGCGAATGGTTCGGGTTGGTCGGTCCCCCCACGGGCGGCAGCAGCGAATGATAGTCGTTGGCATACATGAATACGCCGTTTCCCAGTTGCTTGACATTATTGATGCATTGGGTCAGCGTCGCCCTCTGCCGCGCTTTGCTCAACGCGGGAAGCAGCATGGAAGCCAGAATCGCAATAATCGCGATCACAACGAGCAATTCTATCAATGTAAAGTGTTTATGTATTTTCATCTTGATTGTTCCTTCTCTTCTTTTTGGCAGGTGTGCCGTGCGGGGTTTCATTATTCTTCCTGTGTGATTTCGAAATCATCGACCAGTAGATAATCCTCCTTTCCGCAATTGTTGAAATTGATGGCAAGCACAACAGCCATATTGTCCGCGGGGAGCTGTTCTCCGGGAATCGTCACATCGAAGGTTTGCCAACGGTCTTTCCTGATTTCTCCCGGAGCGATGCCCCGGCCTCCGAATTTGGCATGCGCTTTCTTCCCCTGGTTGAAGTCGAGCGGATGGGCGTCTCCGAGCCAGGGCGAGGAACCGAAGGGTCCGTCAAAAAACGCCAGCTTGAAATGACCGGTCGCCTGAGGAGACAATTTCCCTTTCAACGCGATTTTGAAATGGATCGGCTTCCCTTTGCGCACACGCAGCTTCGGGATATAGTTGTTGTGCATCCCATCGGAGAGGTCGAATCTGATGCATCCCGGTTCCCGGTTTCCCTCATTCGGGCAGAAGCGAACCGGGCCGGTCGCAAATTCAACGGCTCTGCCGAGTTCGAACCCTCCGTCAAAGAGAAACGCGCGCTCTTCCACGCAGACCGGGAGCGAACGGACAACGGAACCGTCGCTGTCGGGCGAGCTCACGGTGAACAGCAGCATTCCGGCGCCTTTCGACTGTCCGGTCAGGGTGATTTCCAACGTTCCGTCACTCACCGTTTTTCGGAATGCCGCCGGGAATTCCCCCGTCGCGCCGACGGATATTTCGGCGTTCTTCATAACCGGGCAGGAAACCGTTTTCGACTCGCCGATCTTCAATTCCACCGGCTGCGGAAAGGCTCCGACTTTGCGTTCCAGCCGAAAGGCCGTCTCTTGATCGGTCCGTTCCTGAAGGTAGGCGGCGGCGGCGCGTTCTCCCATTGCTTTGCTGCCGAGGACATAACGGGGGCCGTCGGCAAAATCGATCGTGATGGTTTCTGCGGCTCCCGAGGCGATCCGGTTGCCGAAGAGGTCATAGACGGTGAGCTGTTCGCCGGGAAGCGCGCCCAACTCCACCGCACGCATGGCTTTTTCGCCCCGATCGCGCCAGACGATGGCCCGGTTGTCCGACAATGCCATGAAGCGGACACCGTTCTCGAATTGCACCCGGCCGAGATACGTGTATCCGTCGCAAAGCCAGGCCATTGCGGCAAGCGCAGGAAACGCGGCTTTGGGCTGTTCCCCCACATAGAGAAGTCCGTTTGTCGAATCCCATTTGAGATCGTGAAAACCGTCGCGGGGACCGAGCGAGCAGAACCAGTAGGCCCGTCCCTTCGGACCGCCGAGATGGAGACTCTGCAGATAGTTGAGCGGCAACGCAATCGCCTGATTCCGTTCGGAATTGTTCGGCAGTGCCTTCCGATAGGCTTCGGAGAGGTCGAATCCCGCATTGGCGATTTCATTGTAATACTGCGGAACATTCCACAACCCCATGTCGTAAATCACCTGCTGCCGGTCCTCGCTGCCGGAGACGAACTTTGCCGGCCCGGCATAGGAGTGCAGCGTCAGGGCATCGAGATAAGGCCGGACATCGGTTTTCCCGACCTCCCGAAGCCAGTCGAGCAGGAATGCATGGGAGAGCGCATGGATTTTGGCATCGGGGTCCGCCTCCCGAATTGCTTTTGCCGTCGCAATCAGAAACTTTGCGTAGAATTCTCCGGAGAAACCGGCGTTTTTGCTCGAATTGAGCAGGTCCGGTTCATTCCAAACCTCCCATTCGTTCACCTTCCCTTTGCAATGGGTGACGATCCGGCGGACATAGGCCTGCCACTCCTTCATCTGCTCATCATCCAGGGAGCTGAATTCCAGCGCCGATGCCGACTTCAGGCCGATGACCGGCGAAAATTTGTAGAGCGTATACTCATAGTTCTGGTTGTAGAGCGCCATTCGGCGCAACAGCATATCGAGCGGCACGGTATTGAATTCCCCCTTGCGCGGCTCCTGATTGGCCCAGGTATTCTCCCAATGCAGCCAGGGACGCAGGTGACGGACTCCCGCTTTGGCGAATAAGGGCAACTGATAGGTGAGATAGGGGATCGAATGTTGAAATATATTCATTCCGACAAACGACCGATCGGGCTCGACCATGCGTGCGTCGGGAATTCGCGTGATCCGCCTGGAGGCCGAAGTTCCGCCGAGATCGACCGAAACAACGAATGTTCCGAACTTGTCGATCGGCAGCTTGATGCGGGTCCGGCCGCCGTTGAGTTTGGTGAAGATTCTCGACAGTTCCTTGTCCCTGAAATAATCCCTGACGAGAATAGACGCGCCGACCGGAGCGGCATTATCGGGACGTTCGACAAAAAGGACAGGCTCCTCCGAAGCCTCGAACACGCCGCCCACCCGGTCGGTGGCCAGTTTCAGGCCGGGAGTTTTTCCTTCCAGCGCGAGTGCGGTTTCCCGCTCGCCGTCCCAGAGCGTGATCATGGCCGGAATTCCTTTGGCCGCCATCGCGGAACCGAGGCGAATCTGGTTCAACTCGGCGACGATTCCTTCTTTCGTTTCTTCCAGGGCGATCGCCGCTTTGAAGTTTCCCGTATCCAGAAGCGCCTTGTTGTCATTGATCGGGAAAGAAATTTTCTTCGCATGGGCGTCATCTCCGGGAAATTCCGGATCGTCAAGCATGATTCTGACCTCTTTAACCCGGCCCTCCGGCCGCTTTCCCGTCAGGCGGATATTCCCGTCGTTCCGCATCGCCTGCCCATTGGCGTCCATGAAGATCCAGTTGCCGCGCTCCTGGTCGAGCAGCTCAATCAGAACTGGCTGCAATGGCCGTACCGGCTCCTTTTCCGGCGCAACCGTTGCAGCCGGTAAAATTGCGACACTGCCCGCCAGCAGCAGCAAAATCGGGTATATCGTCCTCAAATGCATCGAAACCTCCTTGCGATCCTTTGGTTGTCTACCTATTATTATAGCTGAAAATTGATCCGGAACCTTGACAAAAACGACAAAAGCGGGTATAATTCCGTCATGAATGGCAAAGAAAGGCAAATGATGAAAAAAAGTGGACTGCGCGATGAAATCGTGATGCGACTGCCGGAGTGGATGCATTTCTCCCCGGACGGCCCGGGCATTTGGGTCGGCTCGCGCAAGTATTTCCGCCAGGAAGAACCTGTTCACGAACACGACTTTTACGAGCTGGTTCTGGTTCGCTCCGGCTCCGGAATGCATGTGACCGAAGAGGGCGAATACCCTATCGTCCACGGCAATATCTTCCTGATCCGCCCCGGCTGCGCCCACGGCTACCGCGGCATGAATCACCTCGAAATCGTCAATATCCTCTATCTGCCGGAACGGCTGAAATTCGAAATGTACGACCTGCGCGACAACCCCGGATATCATGCGCTTTTCGGAATCTCCACCGAACTTCCCGACGACTACCGGTTCCGCAACCGTCTGACCCTCGATGCCGACCGCATGGCCATGGCTGACGCCATCGTCCGCGAACTGGAAAGCGAACAGTATCTCGCCCACCCCGGCTGGATCTTCGCCATGAACAACGGCTTCATGCGTCTGGTGCTCCTCTTGAGCCGCGCCGTCGCCGAAGCCGCCGAGAAAAACGACGAACTCGCCCGCATCCACCGGATCTTACGCCATATCGCCGACCATGACGGCGGAGTGCTTCAACCCTCCGATATCGCGCATGCCTGCGGAATCTCCGTCCGCACCCTCGAACGCATCTTCGCCGAAGCATTGCATCGCACCCCGAACGCCTATCTGATCGAACGCCGTCTCAACCGCGGCGCTGAACTCCTCGTCTCCACCGACGACACCATCACCGAAATCGCCCTCAATTGCGGATTCAGCGACGGAAACTATTTCTGCAAAATGTTCAGTCGCAAATTCGCCCTGTCTCCACGCGAATATCGTCGCCGATTCAAAAACTGAGTCCCCCACTCTCCCGGTTATGGTCGTGGGAATCAGAGGGGGCGCTTCGCCCCCATCCGAACCTCCCCCGGACCGGCAGGGTGCAGGGGCGAAGCGCCCTGCCCGCCGGAGGCTTCCCTCGACGATGATTACAGACGAGAGGAGCGATTGCGGAGAAGAGCATCGGCGAGGACCAGGGCGGCCATGGCTTCGATGACAGGAACGGCACGGGGGACGAGACAGGGGTCGTGACGGCCGTGAATGCTGATGGTTAGGGGGTTGCCGTTTTCGTCGACGGTCTGTTGGTCCTGGGCGATGGAGGCGGTGGGTTTCATGACAACGCGAAGGAGGATCGGGTTGCCGTTGGAGATGCCGCCGAGGATGCCGCCGGCGTGATTGGAACGGTAGCCATCGGGGGACATGGCGTCGTTGTTCTGGCTGCCGCGAAGATCGGCTGCCGCGAAGCCTTCGCCGAACTCGACGCCTTTGACGCCGCCGACGGAGAGGACGGCGTGAGCAAGGAGGGCGTCGAGCTTGTCGAACACGGGTTCGCCGAGGCCGGCGGGGACGCCGTCGGCGCGGCACTCGATGATGCCGCCGACGCTGTCCATCTGTTCCTGGGCGGCACGGATGGCGGCGATCATCGCTTCGGCGACGTCGGGATCGACGGTACGCACGATATTGGACTCCACGGCGTCGAGGTCGATTTTCTTTGCGGAAATCCCGGCCAGACGGGTGGTGTAGGCCTGAACCTTGACGCCGAAGTGGGCGAGAAGCTGTTTGGCGACCGCGCCGGCGGCGACGCGCATGGCGGTCTCGCGCCCGGAGGAGCGCCCGCCGCCGCGATAGTCGCGGATTCCGTACTTCTTGAAATATCCGTAATCGGCGTGTCCGGGGCGAAAGCAACTCGCGAGGTTGCCGTAGTCGCGGCTGCGCTGGTCGCCGTTGCGGATCTGCATGGCCAGTGCGGTTCCGGTGGTGACGCCGTCCATCAGGCCTGAGAGAATCTCGACCGCGTCGGCCTCCTGCCGCATGGTGCTGACCTTGGACTGGCCGGGACGACGGCGGTCGAGTTCATGCTGGATCTGTTCCTGATCGAGCTTGATTCCGGCCGGAACGCCGTCGATGATGACGCCGAGGGCGGGGCCGTGGGACTCCCCGAAAGTGGTGACGCGAAAAATATCGCCAAACGTGTTACCGCTCATTCGGCCGTTCCTTTCTGTTCAATGATCTGTGCCAGTTCTTCGGCGTTCTCTTCGGCCGGACGCTCGGAGGTGATCGGGAACCGGAGCTGCGCGAAAGCGCGGAAGAACGGCTCCCGTTCGCGGCAGATCCGCCGGAATTCCGCCTCTGGATCGGCGGCGGCGATCAAAAACGGCGGCAGCCCGCGCCGGACCACCCGCGGATAGGCGAGTTCCGGGCTGAGGTCGAGCCAGACGCCAAGACCGAGCTTCTGCAGCGTTTCGAGCGACAGGAACGGATTGTTCACCGCTCCGCCGCCGAGGGCGATGACCCAGACGCCGCGGGAGAAGGCGAGCCGTTCGATGCCTTCCGCCTCCAGGCGGCGGAACTCCTGTTCGCCCAGTTCCCGGTAAATTTCCCGGCAAGTCAGGTTTCGGCCGGCGCGGCGGAAGTATTCGCGTTCGAGCTCGGTATCGGTATCGAGAAACGGGACCATCCAGCGCCGGGCGAGCAGTCTGCCCAGCGTGCTTTTCCCGCAATGTTTGATTCCGGCGAGTACGACCGGCCGCTCCAGCTTTTTCATCACATAACCGAATCCGGGCGGACGATCTGGGTGCCGACGCCGTGGTCCGTGAAGATTTCGAGCAACAGCGTATGGCTGACCCGGCCGTCGATCAGGTGGACCTTGTTGATCCCGGCATTGAGCGCCTCGACGCAACTCTTGATCTTCGGCAACATGCCGCCGGAGAGAACTTTGCGGAGAACCAGCCCCTCGATTTCGTCGGTGCGGATGGTCGGGATGACCGATTCCGGGTCTTCGCAGTTGGAGAGCACGCCCGGAACGTCGGAGAGGAACACCAGCTTGCGCGCATGAATCGCCTCGGCGATCTGGCAGGCGGCGACGTCGGCGTTGATATTGTAGACCTGCCCGTCGACCCCGGTGCCGAGCGGCGTCACGATGGGAGTGAGTCCGGCCTCGATGGCGTCCATGATCGGAGCGGTGTTGACGGCGGTGATTTCACCCACGAAACCGACATCCTGCTGTTCGCCGGTGGCGGGATCGACCGATTTGGTGCGGACGGCGTGGAGAATCCCCTTGCCGGAGAGCCCGATCACCTTGCCGCCGTGCTCCTTGCCGAGCCGAACCAGCGAGGCGTTGACCTCGTTGTGGAGGACGTCATCGACGACGTGGATGGTTTTTTCGCAGGTGTAGCGCAGCCCGTGGACGAACCGGACGGGGATGTCGCGCTTGCGGAGTTCCGCGGAAATCGCCTTGCCGCCGCCGTGAACGACGACGGGGCGAATGCCGATCGCCTCGAGGAGCACAATATCGCGCATGGTGCTCTCGACGAGAGCGGGGTCCTCCATGGCGCTTCCGCCGAACTTGACCACGACGATCGAGTTGCGGAATTTCTGGATATACGGGAGCGCCTCGATGAGCACGTCCGCCTTGCCGATCAGTTCCTTCATGATTTTCCGTACCTCCGCTAAGAAATTGAAAAGATTCCCGTCTTGTAATATAGCGTGATGAAGAATTTCTGTCAATGTCCGGGACCGGCGAACCGGAAGAAGTCCGTAAAAAAATTCAGCGCAAGCCGAAATGAGCATTGTTTTTTTGAAAAAATGAAGCGGTTTTGCCATTAAACAGTTGAAAAACGATTCCGACATGCTATTGTGTAACTCTTGTAGATGTGTGGTTTTGTCTTTATTTTTTTGAAGCTGAGAATTAATGTAGATCAAAAGATTGCAGTAACTCATAAGGAAGCGCAAGAAAGATGATCAATGAATATGTAGTCGATCCGCATGCAGGTTGGCTTGGAGCTAACGGCAATCTGGTGTTCCTCAGGGATTCCAAGGACGATGAAGGCGGACGGTGGTTTGACGTTGAGGATTACTATTTGTATTCATCCCAGACCGTACCCCGCTATACCGGAATAACGATGGGAGACGGTTCTCGCATCACGCTCGGCGGCGTGGCGAAGGCCGATTACGGCGTGTACAGCTACTATGCCAGTTATTTGCCGGATTATCTTTTCGAGAATCCGGCTGACAAAGCTTATAATCTTCTGTATTATGGTTTTAACGTGCAGGATTCCGTTGCGGCGGCCAATTTCACCGGCAGCGGAGAGATCGATTTTGCCACTGCCACCGGCGCCGGGTCGATCAATTCCGGAACCGGAAGTACGCCGAATCCCGACGGGCCGGAGAGTCCGATCATCATCGTCGGCAATACCGCCAACACGGAGTATATTTCTGTCTACGATTACATCTTGCATACCGATGACCCGTGGAATAAGACAAAAACCACAATCATCAAGAGCAGTGAAGATTTAAGCGCATACGGAATCCGCGCGGCGGGAGACTTTACCGTTCTCGGCGACATGTCGGCCCATATTTTCGCTTACAGCAGCTACGCAACTCTGCTTGCTTATCATGACGCCACATCAAACGATGCCAATGCAAGTGTCGATATCAGTTCGGGAAACACCGCCAATGCGGCCGGTTACCGGGTTGGCACGTTCACGCTGGAAAATAATTTCAACGGTTTCCTGTATTCCGAGTCGAATGAATTTCTCACTCAGCATTACAATGCGGCGAACTACAACAACAATACGATCGGCGCATACGGCATCTGGTCGAGCGGCTCGGTACTGCTGAACGGGCAGTACAACGGAGCCATTCATACAGAGGCGAACGGAACGAGCCTGACCAACGTGGGAATCGCCGGCAAGCAGGATTCCAACAAGAGCGCCAACGCCAACAACAATACTATCAGTGCGATCGGCATTCGGGGCACCAATATTGTTCTCAATGATTTCTTCTCCTCCGCCCTGACCGGAACCAATCGGGATGCATCAATCCACACGGAAGTGAAAGACACCCTGATCCAGGCCAACTCGAGCGGCGGCGACGGCTCTTCCGCCAATGCGACGGGGAATGTGATTAACTCCATCGGTATTTCCGGAAGTTCGCTCACCATCAACGGATTGTTCGAAGGAGATCTATACGGGGAAGTATCCGAACTCCGGATCGACAACTGGGGCGGAAACTCCAGTCCCGGAGGAAATAACTCCGTTTATCTCTGCGGAATTTACTTGACCGGCGCCCTGAATGCCAATCGAAATTTCGCAGGAAATTTTGATCTGAAATATGAAACGGTCAACGCCCCGAACACTCCGTCGGCCGATCCCGCATACCTGGAAACCAATCTCTATGGAGTCTGGGCGAACACCATCACGGTCGACGGCTCGATCCGCAGCAATATCAATATCTCGATTGAAGACGACTACAGTACTTACAATTTCTCCTCCGAATATATCGCCGGCATAAGAGCGGATGTACTGACCGCGTCCGCTTACGAAGGCAACATTACGATCAACAATCTGAGCAGCAATACTCTCGCGGCGGGTCTGATTGCCGATGCATTCCACAGCGGCAATGACAGCACATACGATATCAGCGGAGATATTACGGTCACCGGTTCCGGCTCTTCCGCTTCCGGCAAAACCGTCGGCATTCTCGGTTCGACGACAGAAGCGATGGATATCCGTATTTCCGGTGATGTAATATCGCATTATAAACAGGGCGGGACTACATATCTCCAAGAGAACAATACTTATGCGATTTTCGCAGGATGGCTGACCTCACGGAGCGAGTCGATCCGATACGATTTCGACGACCGGGTCGAGGTTGCCGCGGGAGCATATGTCGAGGGTGCCATCGACCTGCAGAACGGGCAGAATACGCTGATTGTGGACAGCAATGCGCGCATCCATGGCGACGTGCTTTCCGACCTCGGCAAACTCAATCTTGAGTTCGTGCTGAACGATCAGGCGTTCGGCGGAGTGGTATCGAGCGCGGCAGCAAGCCAGACGGCGATTCTCCGCGCCGGCAGCAACGCGGTGCTCAGCAGTACCTGCAACGTGACGCTGAACCTCAATTCGGCCGAAAGTACCACCTATACCATCTATCAGGGAACTCTCGGTTCCCAAGCGGAAAATACCGGCTGGTACGCTCGCGCCATCAACTTCAAATACCAGGGCATCACCACCGAATTTATTGAAAAGTACGGAATCATTGTGCCTTCGGACACGGATTTGATCAAAGTGACGTCGAAGGGCATGACCGGCCGGATTACGGTGGGAAATTCGCTCGAATTGAAAGACGCCAACGACAATGTCGTCTTCAAACTTGAGGCGGTCATCGTCGGCAATCAGGTCCAGATCCAAGTCCAGATGCCGGACGGATACGACGTTGCCCAACCGTTCGCGGAACCGGAAGACCTCAAGCTCAATTACGACCGCGAAGACCTGACCGCGAAACTGAGCTGGACCGACCCCGACGGCAAGTCCGGGGAATCTTACGAAGTCGAATACCGGATCGTCACCAACGGGACCCCGGGAAAGAGCATCGTCCAGATGGTGAGCAACAGCAAAACCACCATCACGCTCAAAAATATCGAGAGCAACCAGACGGTCGAATGGCGGGTCCGCCAGAATCTCGGAGCCGGCGACAACATCAGCGAGTGGAGAACCTGGGGTACCGATCCCGCGGATATCGCCACCACCGAAGACGCCGTTCTCGTCTGCACCCAGCCCACCGACGCCAAGTATGTCGCGGGTGAATCCGCCGCATCGGCGGTCAGCGTACTCGTCTGGGATGCCGGAGAGTATTCCGAAGGGTTGCAATACTATACCGTCCAATACTTCCAGTCCAGCGTCCGTCTGGACGAAAGCACCATGGACGAAACGTTCTGGGACAACGTCGCCTCGGTCAAGAAGCAGGTGACGAACAACCAGCTTCAGGTTTCCGGCCTGAACAACACCGAATACTTCTACTGGCGCGTCCAGGCGATTGACCTCGACGGGAATGAATCCGGGTGGACCACGGGCGAGATGTTCCGTTCCTACAACGACGACATCACCCCGCCGGTGTTCGGCCAGAAGCCGACGTCGGATGTAAAATACGTCATTCCCGCAGATCCGGGCTCCGGCACTGATCCTTTCACCGTGACGGCAGATACGCTTGATCTGATCCTGAATTGGAAGGCCGCCACCGACGACCGCTCCGGCGTGAGCCGCTATACGGTTTCCTGGAAACTGTCGAGCGACACGGACTGGAGTACGGTGGACATCTCGGTCACCGACGAAAACCAGACCGATTATAAATTCGTGCTTTCCGATTATGCCGATCTCGTTGCCAATGGCAGCTATCAGTGGCGGATCACCGCCAGCGATTATGTCGGCAGGACCTCGACGGCGCAGACCGGCACCTGGACCACCGACACCACCGGCCCGACCTTCGATACCGGCTCGGTCAAATACGTCTCGGTGTGGGAAAACGGCTCGAAGCCGCTGTCGATCACAGTAGCCTGGGATGCGGCGGAAGACGACGAAGACGGTTCCGGCTTGTACTATTATCAGTTGCGGTACAAATCGTCCACCAGCGGGTCCTGGACCGTCGTGAATCTCAGAACCAGCCAATTGAGCACCTCTCTTACGCTGACCAATTCTGCTTATTATAACTATGAGTTGAGCGCGTTCGACAAGGCGGGCAACGAATCTTCGATCGCCTCGGGGATCTGGTACGGCGATTCCGTTGCGCCGACCCTCGACGACACCTCGGCAATCGCGGTTTCGAATTCTTATGACCCGGCCACCAAAAAGAGTGTGCTCGTCTTCGACTGGTCAACCGCGACCGACACTTCGCTCGGACCGGTTTCCGGCTTCGCCTACTACGAGTTGGCCTATTATGATGAAAATGATGTGCGTCATGTGCTCGGGACTTATGACGAAGGCACATTGACCGCGTCGATCACTGTGGGCAAGGGCGGTCAGATCTCCGGACTCGACGACGGATATTACAATTGGAGCATCACTGCTTACGACAATGCCGGCAACAGCAACGAGTACTTCGGCAGCGATTTCCTGATCGATACGCAAGCGCCGACCGGATCGTTCAACTCGCCCAGCCTCACCGGCCATGCGACCACGGAGTCGACCAGCACTACGCAAGATACGGTGCTTCCGGCATTCGGCGGCACGCCGGTTGTGGTCGGGGACCCCACCTACACCTGGGTCATCACCGATATCTGGGTGACTTTCACCTTCAACGGCAATTTCACCGACAACAGCGGCGAAGTGTACTATATCCTCCAGGTGTCCGATACCGCGACGTTCACCGGCGACAACACTCATGAGTTCACCACCAGCCAGGACTCCCTGACGCTGGACTCCACCAACGGCTATGGCGCCGGTGCGCTGGTCGGCGACGGGCGCCTGATCTACTGGCGTATTCAGGCGATGGATTCGAGCGGCAACCGGACCGGGGCATGGACGTTGGGTACGCCCTTCTACTTTGTCAGCGAAACGACCGGGGAATATACTCCGCTGGAGGACACCACCATCCCGACCACCATTACCGGCGCCACCGTCACCGTCACCGACAAAAACACGGTAAACACGGTCACGCTCGCCTGGAACCCCTCCTATGACCTCTTCGGCGTCGAATCCTATGAGATCACCTATTCGGCGAAGGGAGTCTCCAGTAAGACGATCACCATCTCTGCAACGGATATCTCCACCACCCTCAAATTCCAGAACGGCACTGCCGACGGGCTCTATTCCTGGAGCGTCCGCGCGGTCGATTATGTCGGGAACAAGAGCGAATGGTTCAGCGGAAGCCAGTTCCTGGTGGACACCATCAATCCGGTGCTGAACCCCTCGTCGTTCAAGATCATTTCGGTGCAGGGGGCGAAGGATATCGGCTTCACCTGGGCGGCGGCAAAGGATGCCAACCTCTATTATTACCAAATCGAGGTTACCGCTCCGAACGGCGAAGTTTCCTATGTCAATACGGCTGATACCAGTTACTGGATCTACAACCAGCCGGACGGCCTCTATTCGTTCTGCGTCCGCGCGGTCGACCTCCTGGGCAACACATCGGAATGGAGCGATCCCCGAGTTTTCATGGTGGAAACCAAAGCGGACCCGGGCAGCACGTTCGAAACCGCCGCTGCGCTGGGCTTCACCGGTTCGCGGGAAACCATGGTCGGCGGCTCCGATCCCGGCGACATGTTCAAGCTCACGCTGACCAAGGCGGCCTCGGTGACGATTACGCTCGCCGATGTCGAAACGCTCGAAGGCAAAACCTCCGGAATCAAGGTCAACCTCTACGACAGCAACGGCAAGAAGCTCAAGAGCCTCTCGATCAAGAGCGGCACCAAGTCTTTGGAAGGCCTGCTGCTTGACGTGAGCGGTTCCAGCACGAACTACTACGTCGAAGTCGTCTCCGCCAGCGGCGACGCCAACGTGGCGAAGTACACGATCAGTGCGACCAAACAGGACTTCGCAGATCCGACCACCAATACGAACTGGGCGAATGCGACGGCAATCCCCCTGACCGACGGCAAGGGCAGCTTCGACGACGGCTGGGTCGGCTTCGGCGATGCGGCGGACTACTACACGTTCACCTCAACCGATGCCGGGAGCATCACGATCGACTTCTCCGGAATCGATTCCGCGACGAGTCTCAAGGTCAGTCTGTACGTTCTGGTCGACGGCAAGTACAAGAAGATGGCGAGCACCACCGTCAAATCCGATATGGACAATATCTTCAAGAAGAGTGTTCTGGCGCAGAGCGGAGAATACTATCTGGTGGTCGAGTCCGGCGACAAGGGCAAGGGCAAGTACAACAGCTACTACGATTTCACCGTCAATGACGAGTATTTCCCGACGGCCACCGACAATAACATTATCCAGAAATCGGACACAAAAACGTTGGTGTCCGGCGGCATGAACACCGATGTCAGCGGCTGGGTCGGCTTCGGAGATGCGACGAACTGCTATCTCCTCAAGGCCACTGGTCCGGGAATCATCGACTTCTCGTTCTCCAACCTTGACGCAGGCACGAAGATCAAGGTTTCGCTCTACGATCTCAACGGCAAGAAGATCAAGAGCTACACAGTCACCGACAAGAAGCCGCTTCACGTCGATGACATGCTGCTCAAGGGAGACTGCTATCTGGTTGTCGATTCCGGCGACAAGGGCAAAGGCAAGAACAATACCAACTACTTAGGCAGCATCGTCTACAACGCGTTCCCGACCGAAGCGACCCCGAACAACACACAGACAACTGCGACTTCGGTGAACTTCGCCACGGTAGGGACATCTGAAGTGGCCGAGGCCGGCGACTGGGTCGGTTATGGCGACAACGTCGACTTCTTCTCGTTCGAACTTGATGCGAACGGGCGTGTCGATCTTGACCTTGCCCTCGACAACGCCGGCCTCCGCGTCGGGAAAGAGGTCAAGGTGAAGCTCTACTCCGAAGACGGAAAGCTGCTCAAGCTCGACAGCAACCTGATGAGCAATGAGCTCGAGGCCGGAAAGTATTCGGTTTCGGTGGAAGTCTCCAAACCGGAAAAATACTGGACCGGCTACGATCTGAGCGTCACCAAGCTGGCGTAAGAGATCCAGGCGACAGACAAAATCTCCGGCGGGTTCCCGCCGGAGTTTTTTTTACCGCATTCCACCGGTTCCGGTGGAAAAAGTGGAATTTCATGGTAAAGTATGGTTTTCGTCATAAAACAAGTCGCATTTTATTGAAATCGAAGGAAGCATCATGAAAAAAACGTTTCTCGGAATCGGAGCGGGCCCGATTCAGACCGGGATATTCGTTGCGGGAGCCCGTCACGGCAACTTCGACCGGATTGTTCTTGCCGAAGTGGACCCCAAAATCGTCGCCACCGTCCGGGCGGCAGGTTCGATCACCGTCAACACCGCCGGAAAGGGAAGCGAGACCTTCGACCGCGTGGAGATTCTCAACCCGACGGTTCCCGAAGAGCTGGAGATGCTCAAAGAGGTCGCCGCCGAGGCGGCTGCGGTGAACACCGCACTGCCCTCAGTCGGATTCTACCGGTTTGCCGTGCCTTATCTCGCCGCCGGATTCGCCCGTTCGAAAGGGGCAAAGTATGTGTTCGCCTCGGAGAATTCCACCACGGCCGCTGAAGAGCTGCGCCGGGCGGTCGGCGAATTCCCGAACGTCTATTATCTCGACACCGTGATCGGCAAGATGAGCAAGGTGTTCGACGCGGCGGAGTCTGAATTGCCGCCGCTCGCGCCGGGCTGCCATCGCGGGCATCTGGTGGAGGCGTTCAACACCATCTATACCGACTCCGCGCCGGGTATCGAAACGCTGGGGATCGCGGGGCTTTACCCCAAGCTGGACTTAACGCCGTTCGAAGAGGCGAAGCTCTACGGACACAATGCGGTTCACTGCCTGCTCGGCGTGCTCGCCGCCGAACGGAACCTCTCCACCATGGACGAGACGGCTGCCTACCCGGACATGATGAAGAGCGCGCGCACCGCGCTCATTGAGGAATGCGGCCAGGCACTCTGCAAGAAGTATGCGGGAGCGGACGAATATTTCGAACCGGCCAACTTTCGCAGCTGGGCGGAAGAGCTGCTGGAGCGCATGGTCTCCCCCGCCCTCGCCGACAGCGTGGACCGGGTCATCCGCGATCCGGAACGCAAGCTCGGCTGGGACGACCGGCTGATCGGAGCGATCCGCCTCTGTCTGTCGCAGAAAGTCGATCCCGCCAACCTGATCGAAGGAGTCAAACTCCTCCGCAAGCGGGTGGATTGGAACCAGGTGCAGAAGAGCTGGCCGGACGGCGCGGAATGTGCCGCGCTCAAAAAGCAGTTAATTTGACGAGGAAACCGGGAATCATTCTTGAAAATTCCCGGTTTCATGCTATGTTATAAGCAAGATCCGAATCCAAAGGCCCTTTAGCCTGAGGCGAAGATCCCGAACATAATGTGTCGTTCTGAAAGCGAGGGTTCGTCCCGGGCTTAAGAGGCAGGTCTCACCGGATCGGTTTTCACTCCCTCCGTGTCTCCCCCCTTTTACCGGGAAGCACGGAGGTTTTTTTTATGGAAAGTCGGATCGCCCTGGTCGGCATCATCGTCGAAGATACCGAGATGAGTCCCGAAATCAACCGCATCCTGCACGAGTATCAGGACTATCTGGTCGGGCGGATGGGAATCCCCTACAAGAAGCAGAATGTCGCCATCATCAGCGTCGTGGTCGATGCCCCCGCCGACGTGACCAGCTCGCTCTCCGGAAAGCTCGGCATGCTGCCCGGAATCAGCGTCAAGACCGTTTATTCAAAGAAATAATGCGATAGAATCACGGAGAACAGCGAAAATGTACGACCCCAAATCACCCAAAGCCGAGGAGTTCATCGATGACGACGAAATCCTCGCCGCCATCCGGTTCGCCAAAGAGAACCGCAAAAACAAAGAACTGATCGACGCCATCCTCGAAAAGGCCGAACTCTGCAAGGGGATCGATCACCGCGAAGCGCTGCTGCTGCTCGAATGCGAGCTGCCCGAGGAAAACGAACGGATTCTCGCGCTGGCCCAGGAGATCAAGCGGAAGTTCTACGGCAACCGGATCGTGATGTTCGCGCCGCTCTATCTCTCCAACTACTGCGTGAACGGCTGCGTCTACTGCCCGTACCACCACCAGAACAAGCACATCCGGCGCAAGAAGCTGACCCAGGACGAAATCCGGCAGGAGGTCATCGCGCTCCAGGATATGGGCCACAAGCGCCTCGCCCTCGAAACCGGCGAAGACCCGGTCAACAACCCGATTGAGTACGTGCTCGAGAGCATCAAAACGATCTATTCGATCAAGCACAAGAACGGCGCCATCCGGCGGGTCAACGTCAACATCGCGGCCACCACCGTCGAGAACTATGCCAAGCTCAAGGACGCCGGAATCGGCACTTACATCCTCTTTCAGGAGACCTACAACAAAAAGGCCTACGAGGAGCTCCACCCGACCGGTCCCAAGCACAACTACGCCTGGCACACCGAAGCGATGGACCGCGCCATGGACGGCGGGATCGACGACGTCGGCTGCGGCGTGCTGTTCGGGCTCAACCTCTACCGCTACGACTTCGTCGGGCTCCTGATGCACGCCGAGCACCTCGAGGCGGCCAAGGGCGTCGGGCCGCACACGATCAGCGTGCCGCGCATCCGCCCGGCGGACGATATCGACGCGGGCGCGTTCTCCAACGCCATCTCGGACGAGATTTTCGCCAAAATCGTGGCGGTGCTCCGCATCGCGGTCCCCTATACCGGGATCATCATCTCCACCCGCGAATCGCAGGCGGCACGCGAGAAGGTGCTCAAACTCGGCGTCTCCCAGATTTCCGGCGGCTCCCGCACCAGCGTCGGCGGTTACGTCCACGAAGAGACCGAGGAGGAAAACTCTTCCCAGTTCGACGTCAGCGACCGCCGCACGCTGGACGAGATCGTCAACTGGCTGCTCAGCCTCGGCTATATTCCGAGTTTCTGCACCGCCTGTTACCGCGAAGGCCGCACCGGCGACCGTTTCATGTCGCTGGTCAAATCCGGACAGATCGCCAACTGCTGTCTGCCCAACGCGCTGATGACGCTCAAGGAGTACCTCGAAGACTACGCTTCGCCCGACACCCGGAAGAAGGGGGAAGCGGTGATCGCCAATGAAATCGAGCACATTACCAACCCCAAGGTCAAGACGGTCGCGGCGGAGCACCTGAAGGAGCTCCACGACGGCAAACGCGATTTCCGCTTCTGACCGCACCTCTGCGTCCTCTGCAAGCGCCGGAATGAGTGATCTCTCATTCCGGCGCTTGTTGTTTCAATAAACAAGAAATCAACCGTTATTTCATTCATTCGGTTTGACTTTCGCAAACTCCGGTAATAAATTAAGTGATACGCTTAACTCCTCAGGGGATTTTTTCGAATCATCCCGGATCACGGCGCTTCAAAATCACGGTTTCCCAGATCTGCCAGACAGTTTCGGATATTGCAGAAAAACGAAAGAAAATGCTTAAATATAAGTATATTATTCACCACAAAAAAGACCGTTACAAATTCACGTTAGTAGAACTTTTGGCAGTCATTTTAATTATCAGCATTTTATCCGGGCTGTTGCTTCCCGCGCTGAACCGGGCAAGAAGCGTGGCGCGGCGAAGCCAGTGCGCCGGGATTCTGAAGAGTTTCGGGCAGGCGGCGATGCTGTACGCCGGCAATCATACCGATTATTGGGTTCCGCCGCAAAAACCGTCCTGGCACGCCGGGATGGAGTTCCGCCAGCTGATCGGCATGCCGGGCGAAACGGTGAACGGCCTGGAAGCGACGGACGAGACGGTGCCGCTGAAGTGGCTCTGTCCGGATTCCGGTGCGATCCTCTATCGCCGGCCGTTCGCCTATTACTCCTTCGGGGCGACGCTGGACAATCTGCAGAGCACGGGCAACTATGCGTTCCGGCTGCCGAGGCTGCGCGCCCCGTCCGGTTCCGCAGCATGGATGGATACGATCGGAGCCTACGCCACCATTCTCAACACCTATCGCGAGGAAGCCTCCAACGTCGCTCCGGACGGCAGGCTCGCCTACCGCCACGCGAATTCCCTGAACGCCGTCTTTTTCGACGGCCATGTGGAGCTCCTCCGCCGCGAGGAAGTGAAGCTGCGCTGGAACCAGCAGGAATGGCGGTTCAACAAGTTTTTCACCGCCGATTGATTCAGGCGCGTTCGAGAAGGACCACGCACATCGCGGCGATCCCTTCCTCGCGTCCGGCGAATCCGAGCTTTTCCGTCGTCGTCGCCTTGACCGAAACGCAATCGAGCGGAACGGTCAGCGCCCGCGCCAGATTGGTGCGCATGGAGAGATTGTAGCCGAACAGCTTCGGCTTCTGGGCGACGATGGTCAGATCGGCATTGACGACCCGCCATTCCGCCACGCGCGGATCATTCATCACCAGCTCCAGCAGTTTCATGCTGTCGGCATCCTTGTAAGCCGGGTCGGTGTCGGGAAAGAACTGCCCGATGTCGCCGAGCGCCAGCGCGCCGATCACCGCGTCCATCAGGGCGTGGACGGCGACATCCGCGTCGCTGTGGCCAAGAAGGCCGGTCGGGTGCGCGATCGGCACGCCGCAGAGAATCAGTTTCCGCCCTTCGACGAGCTGATGCACATCGTATCCCTGCCCGATCCGGATCATGACCGTTCCTCCAGTTTTTCGAGCAGCGGGCCGAGCTTTGAGAACACCCGCACCGCGTTGCCGTAGAATACCTTTTCGTGATGCTCCTCCGGGACGACCGCGCGGATCACGTCGATGTAGGCGTCGATATTGACCAGCGGATAATCGGTCCCGAACAGAAACCGGTTCCAGTCGCCGAGATAGTCCATCCAGATTCTCATCTGGTCGAAATAGCCGCGGAAACGCTTCAGGAAATCGGCGGCGTCGATCCGCCCCGCCGCGAATCCGGAGAGGTCGATCGACACGTTCTCATTCTTGGCCGCCACTTCGGTGGCGTCGACGAACCACGGATTCCCGTAGTGGGCGAGCACGAAGCGGGTCTTCGGGAACTCGACCGCAACCTCGTCCACCGTGAGCGGATGCGCGTACTTGACGTGCCCGCGCGTCCCGGCCGTGTCTCCGGTGTGGATCACCACCGGAACATCATACGCCGCCGCCAGCTCGAAAAACGGAAAATGACGCGGCTCGGAGAGATAGAGATGGTGATATCCGGGGTAGAATTTGAGCCCGACGCACTGCGGCGTCTTCAAATACTTCTCAAACTCCTCCAGCGAGCGCTTCGTGTTCTCCGGCGTAATCGCCCCGGAATCGACTCCGGCGCAGTAAGCGATGTTCGCCGGCTGCCCGTAATGCTCCGGGGTGACCGGCCCGGCGAGATTCGGCGTCATCGGGCGGCAGAACCCCGCGTCGCCGCCGTCGCGCCCCGCCCCCATGGCAATGGCCATGACCACGCCGTTCCGGCGAAAATTCTCCGCCACGCCGTCCACACTGTTGATCTGGCCGGATTCGGCGGCAGTCGCCTGAAACCCTTCCCAGCCCGCGTAATGAATATGTGCATCGATGATCTTCATAAAATACTCCGTTCCGCTGATTAATGTACGATCTCTTCCCTGAAAAAGCAAGCGCGCGCACCTGAAAAACGGAAATTCCCGGAACTCGATTTTTCAGGGATTTTACCCGCTTCGGCGTTTGATTATTCCGGCGAAGGCGTTACATTAATATTGTTAACACACTTAACAAAGTAGTCAGGGCAACAAAGGAGCAGAACCAGATGTACTATACCGGATTTGCGGACGAAGCAGCTGCCGGAATCACCGGCCAGATCAAAGCGACCAAAGAACTCGGCTGGAAATGGATCGAATCGCGCAACATCGACGGCGTCAACCTTCACGACCTGCCGGAAGAGAAGTTCGAAGCGGTCGCCGCCGAACTCGAAGCCTCCGGCGTCGGCGTCAACTGCTTCGGCAGCGCCGTGGCCAACTGGGGCTGGGACCCGATCAAGGAAGAGGACTTCAAAGCCACCACCGAGCAACTCAAGCGGGCGCTGGTCCGCATGAAGAAACTGAACTGCAAAATGATCCGCGCGATGAGCTTCAAGGCGCAATGGAACCGCCCGGCGTGGGACGCCGAGGTCGAAGCCCACGTCTTCCGCAAAGTCCAGTTCCTCGTCGACATGTGCGAAGAGGCCGGGGTCTACTTCCTCCACGAAAACTGCAACAACTACGGCGGCATGTCCTGGAAGCACACCCTCAAGCTCCTCGACAACGTCAAGTCCCCCTATTTCAAGCTCGTCTTCGACACCGGCAACCCGGTGCTCAACTTCGACCGCAGCGAAGGCGACGGCCTGGACAAAGTCCAGAGCGCCTGGGAGTTCTACAGCAACGTCAAGGAGTTCATCCACTACGTTCACATCAAGGACGCGATCTTCCTCGGAGTCAACCCGGAAAGCGGCTTCAACAAAGCCGAATTCACCTTCCCCGGCGAAGGTCAGGGCGATGTCGTCCGCATCGTCGCCGATCTCCTCAAGAACGGCTATGACGGCGGATTCTCGATGGAGCCCCACATGAAGAACGTCTTCCACGAAAGCGTCGGCTCCGACCAGCGCGCCCAGGAAAAATACGACAACTATGTCGAATACGGCCGCCGCTTCATGAAGTTGGTCGAAACTATTACGAAATAAGCACCAACGTCAAAAAACGGTTGTCGGCAGGTTTGTCGGCAACCGTTTTTTATTGATCAGCGTCATGGTCGTGGGAATCAGAGGGGGTGCTTCGCCCCATAAGCGCTAACTTTCCATAAAAAGCGTATCATTTCGAATCAACGCAGAGATGTTTTGTCGCGTTCGAAACGATTCGGCAAGTCTTCGAGAAATAGCTGGCCAGTGCTGTATCACGTAACGCATTGTGAGAGACGGCAGCACTGCCAGTTTTAACATTCCGGCAATGAAGTCAAATTCCCTCCAATGACTACGTGATGGCAGACTCTTGTCCCCAGGGAAAAAAATCATCGGCAAGCCCGATAATTTTTTCAATCAGCAATGCGACAAATATTTTTCCGGCCAGCCAGGCTCGAGAACTTTGGTCATCATATTTGGGAAGATGCCCGGCTCCCAAAAGGCTTTTTAACCGTTTGAATACTAACTCAATCTGCCATCTTAATCGATATAATTTTAAAATTTGTTCCGCCGAATATTCCTCTGGCAGAGTTGTAATAATCATTAAATACTCAGCTAATTCCAATGTCTTGGCTTGTATCTTGTCGCCATGTGACGACGAAGCGCGCCTCGCCGCTTTTTTTTGTTTCTCTATCTGAGACGATGGAAGCCTTATCCCAATCAGACGGGCTGAAATTTTCTTGTCCTTCGATATTCTTATCTTGACAGGCCAGTCTCCAATTTCTCCGTACTTTAATTCCCGCAAATGCCGCATTAATGAAAAGGCTGTATCGCCTTCTTTGGAAAATAATGGTAATGTTGTTGGAGTAAATCGGATTAAAACAAAAGCGCCGGATTCATTGGCTTTGGCAAAATTAATCGGACGCGAATAGCCGCGATCTGCAAGAATAACATCAGATGCATGGAGGGTATAGTTTTTAAAGCCTTCTCCTGTTTTATAGTCGGTAAGTTTCTGTTCATCGCACATTAAGGTTTTCAAATTGATAGAGTAATGAAAACGCCATAATGTTCCTGTCGGGCCCGGTTCTTTGATTATTGTGGCGTCAAACACTCGACAATTCAATTTACCGATCAGGGGCGCCGGATTGTTTTGCTTTAAGTTTGATATGCACCAATTAAAAAAAGCTTCACTTTTACGAAGCCTCTTTAAAATCGCCACATCCGATACGTCCACTAAATTTGACGCATGGCAATATGCGGAGGTTTCCCGAAGCGAAAGCCCTCCCGCCAAATGAATTAATAGGGTGCGAAGTAACTTGGATTCCCCGTCAGTACCAGAAAATTTGTGCCCGCCCTTCAGCATCCCCTGATGATGAACTTGTTTCGTCCAATCGGAAGGCAACAACGAAAGAATGAAATCCCAATCGGAAAAATATTGTTCCCACATAAAAAAATCTCCGTTTGTATTAATATAGTACAATGCGGAGATTTTTCAAGAAAAAAGTTAGCGCTTATGGACGAAGTGCCCCCTCCGATTCCCACGACGCTGATTAAAATATGACCCGCGACATGAATTCTGCCTGCATTTTTTCGTCAAGGGTGACGAAACGGGCGGAATAGCCGTAGAGACGGACGAGGAGATCGCCGTGCTGTTCGGGGTGGAGACGGGCGTCGACGAGTTCTTCGCGGTCGATGCAGTTCAGCTGGAGCATTCCGGCGGGACAACACTGTTCGACGGCGGCGAGGAGTTCGGGGGTCATTCCCGAACGTTGACAGGAGATGGTGAGAACGGAGTTCGCCGGGAATTCGTCGAGGGGCAGTTGGGCGCAGGCTCGGAAAATTTTGGTGAGGGCGAGTCCTTTCGCGTAGCGGGAGGGGGTCAGGCCCTGGGTGAGAAAATCGCCGTGTTTGCGACCGTCGGGGGTGGCGCGGGTGAGTTCGGCCCAGTTGATGATGTCGCGGTAATTGTAAAGACCGGGCTGAAATTCCCGCCGCCTTCGCGGAAGGCGCAGATCGAGGCGATGTTGATGATTTTCCCGCCGCCGCGCCGTTTCAGGAAGGGGATCGCCTGCTGCGACAGCTCGAACACCGCGTCGAGCAGCAGCGAGCGGCTGTAATCCCATTGTTCGAGGGTACAGCTTTCGACGGATTCCTGGAACTGCATCCCGGCGTTGTTGACCAGAATGTCGAGCGGCTTGTCTTCGCCGCCCAGGGCGCGGGCGATTACTCCTTCGCGTTCCGCCCGATCGGAGAGGTCGGCGGAAAAATAGCGGATGCGCTCGCAGTTGAACTCAGGCGGTTCGGCGTTTCTGGCGATCACCACGACTTCGGCGCCGCGTTCGGCGAGAGCGGTTGCCATCGCTTTGCCAAGTCCGCGCCGTCCGCCGGTGATAATCGCGGTTTTGCCGGTGAAATCCAGAAGAGTGTCCATCCTGCGCCTCCGAGGGTTGCCCGCCGGGAAGCGGCGACGTGCCGGCCATTCCGCGACGGGTCATACATTTTGTGTTTCTGCCATTAATGTATTCCCCGGGCGCGGTTTTAGAATGGACTTTTCCGAAGCAAAGATACCATTTCATGATCGGGCCGACGCGGCGTCACAGGGCGTAGCGGATGCGGAGGAACATTTTCTGAAGCGTTTCCAGCGTCACCGGCTTGGACAGCACTTCATCGAATTTTTCCTCGGAGAAGCTGTTCTTCACCTCCGTGTCGGCGGTGACGGCGATGATTTTCATCTTGCCGGTACCGGGCATGGTCAGGATGGCGTCAATCAACTGTTCCCCGTTCATCTCCGGCATCCACAAGTCGGTGAGGATGCAGTTGAAATCCTTGTCGGTGCGAAGAATCTTCAGCGCCTGCATTCCGGATTCGGCGCAGACGCAGTCGATGTTGAGCTTCCGCAGCATCGCCGCCAGTACTTTCAGGTTCATCGGGACATCGTCCACCACCAGAACCCGCCAGCGTTCCGGCAGGGGAGGGGGAAGCGGCGTCGGATCGGAAGGCGCGTCGGAAATCTCCTGGCGTTCATAGCGGATGTTGCTCAGTTTGACCGTGAAGGTGCTGCCTTCGCCCGGTTTACTGTCAACTTCGATCGTTCCGCCCATTCGTTCCACAAGACGCATGCAGATCGTCAAGCCCAGCCCCGAGCCTTCGCTGGTCCGGTTGCCGCGCGTGGTTTCTACCTGCACGAACGGGTCGAAAATCCGTTTCCGGTAATCGTCCGGAATCCCGATTCCCGTATCCGTCACCTGGATCGACAGTTCGCCGGTGTTCCCGTCTTCGGCCGAAGGAGTGAACCCGGCCTGGAGGGCAACTTTGCCCCGGCGGGTGAATTTAATCGCATTGCCGACCAGATTGAGCAGCACCTGCCGGATTCTCAAATGGTCCACGTAGACCGGATAACGGATGTCCGAAGGCAGCAGGTGCAGCGCGATGTCCTTCTGCTTCGCTTTCAGCTGGAATACGGCGATCATCTCGTTCAAGAGCTCGAGGATATTGGTGAGGGACGGTGCGATGCTGGTCTGGTCCGCCTCCAGCCTGGAGAGGTCGAGCACGTCGTTGATCAAATTCAGCAGCGCCGATCCGGCGCAGTTGATCGAGCGCAGGTAGTCCAGCTGCTCCTCTTTGCTGACTTCGCCGTTCTGGAGCAGTTCCGAGAAGCCGAGCACCGCGTTCAGCGGCGTGCGCAGTTCGTGGCTCATGGTCGCCAGGAAGTAGCTCTTGGCGCGGTCCGCGGCCAGCGCCTGTTCCATCGCTTTCTGGAGTTCGAGTTTCTGACGGTTGATGTCGGTGATGTCGATCACCGACTTCAGCAGATAACGGATTTTATGGTTGCGGTCGTAAACCGGCTGCGTGTTGATGATGAAATTGCGCCCGTTCCAATCCATGCTGGTGGAATCGCTTTCCATTTTCTCTCCGGCGCAGACCCGGCAGCACCAGTCGGGGGGAGACGGGTTGCCGCACAGGCATTCGTAGCATTTGCGGTCGCGGAGTTCCTCCCACGATTTGCCCAGCAGCTGCAGCAGGCTCGGGTTGGCGGTGACAAAACGGAAGTCCATGTCGATGATAGCGATCGGGATCGAAATATGGTCGACGATCTGTTTCTGAAGCAGGGTCGTTTCGGCGATCCGCTCCAGCTGCTGGGCGCGTTCGCGGGCCAGCAGAAAGAGATTGGCGATGTTCCGCACCATATGAACCGAGTTCTCGTTGAACTCATGCGGTTTCCGGATATAGTCGAGGCCGACGAACCCGAGCAGCCGGTTGTTCTGCCAGATGCCGCTGACCAGCAGCGACTTGATCGCCTGCGGCATGACCCGGTCGAGTTCCGCCTTGAGTTCATCGGGGTGCGTATCCATGTCCCGAATCAGGATATCCTGCCTCTGCCGGAGGTGTTTCATCCACAGCGGGAATTCGCTCATGTCGATCGTCCGGAATTTTTCCGCACGGGCGTCCTTCGGGTTTTGAACCCATTCGTATTCGTTGACGGCGTACCGGCATTCCTGATCGTGATAAAGGAAAATGTACGCGCGGTCGGCCTGACCGTTTTCCCCGATGATATGGAGCATCGCGTTGACGGCCTTCTCGAAGTCCGGTTCCACGGTGATCATGCTCAGCGACTGGTTGATCGTCCGTTCGCTGCGGGTGGAGCGCTCCAGCGATTCGATGGTTCGTTTCTGCTGCTGTTCCAGCTCGTATTCGCGGGAGACGTCGATTCCCATGCCGATCAGGAGCCGGGTGCCGTCCGATTGGGACAGGACGGTTTTGACCGTCTGCGTCATCAGCGGCTGTCCGTTGGCGGAGACGAAACGCTCCCGGAGACTCAATTTGCCTCCGGCTTTGACCAGCGACATGTCGTCCTCGCGGAATTTTTGGGCGGCCTCTTCATCCAGCGGAAAGAGGTCGCTGTCGAAACTGCCGGGAACCCGTTCGCTGTCGACTCCGATGATTTCCGCGAATTTGCGGTTTCCCATCAGGTAACGCAGATTGTCGTCGGCGTTTTTGACGAAAATATAGCCTGGCAGATTGTCCATGATGTTTTTGAGCAATTGGAAATTATCATGCAACCGCCGTTCATTTTCGCGGCTGTGGGTGATATCCTGAATGACGCCGCAGAACTCCTTCCGGCCGGGGCCTTCGTCGACCGACTTCTCCGCCTGGAGGGCGAAATAACGCCTCGGCTTGTCGGCCGAAAACGAAATGTTCAGCGAGTCCTTTTTCCCTTCCTGCAGATTCTGCCACTCCGTCGTGAACGTATTCAGGTCGGGTTTGGCGATCCACTCTTCGGGAGGAATCGGTCTGCCGTCGCGCCACGGCCAGTATTCCTCCGGAACCCGGTGCAGGATTTCCCCGGCGTCCGTACAGCGGAAATAGCCGATCCGGCCGATTTGTTCGACGATCTTCAGAATCGCGCTGTTCATACGGAGCTGGTCGCGTTTCTCATATTCCTCGGTCACATCGCGGAACACCAGGACTCCACCCGAGATGGCGCCGGTTTCGTCGCGGATCGGCGAGGCGCAGTCGGCAATGTGATAGCGCGTCCCATCCTTGGCGATCAGGTCGGTATGATTGGCCAATTCCACCGTCTTTCCGGCGGCAAGGGCTCTTTTGAGCGGAGATTCGACTTTTTCGCCGGTGACGTAACTGACGATGTCGAAGATTTCATCGAGTTTTTTTCCCTTCGCTTCTTCCGGCGTGTAGCCGGTCATTGCCGCCGCGACAGGGTTCAACAGCGTGACTTTCTCTTCGCAGTCGGTGGTGATGACTCCATCGCCGATGGATTCGAGCGTCAGGCGGAACCGTTCCGCCATGAGCCGGCTTTCCAGGTGCGCCTCATGCAGCTCCGTCACATTGCTGGAGACGCACATGACCACTTCCGTATGGAACGGGTTGTTATCGGGGAGGCGGAGGAATTCGTCATGGCGGAACTGCCCGTTGATGTCGAGATCGAGCGTGACCTTTTCGTTGCAGTCAAACGCTTTTTGGATTGCGGCGCGGAGTTTTTCCTCCACTGGTTTGGATTGGATTTGATCCAGCCGGATATTTGATGTGGAGGGGAGCCAACCATCCGGGTCAGGGACATGGGCGTAGAGAATCTGCTCTTTGCGGTCGACGATGAAGATTCGTTGAGGCAGTTGTTGGAACAAGATCGTCGCTTTTCCCTGGTCACGGCGGCGATAGTACAGCATGACGATGATGCCTCCGAGAAGAAGACATAAAAAACCGACTGTTGCTGCCAGTATCATCCGATCCTGAATCAGGAGCCGATTATAATCGGACACCGGAATGTACTTCCGGTCGTCGTCGGCGTAAGCCGTCATCGCAAGGAATGCGAACGACAGCGCCAGAGCCGGATATAAACAGAAGCGGCCGAAGGACGGCAAGCGCAGATATTTCTTCATGGGGCACCTCCTCGAGTGGCGTCTATCATCGGAAAGAAAGACGGGCGCAGATGGTACAGGGGGGCGGAAACCGGGCCGCGACTGGTTTCAAGCGGGCACGAAGGAAGAGGTCGCACCCGGGGCAACCGTGGAGCATGTGGATGGGAGAAGGGTTCTCCTGTTTCCCTGTTGCAGGTGGTGCAACGCTTCCGCATAGGCCTCTTCCCTCAAAAAAAGGGTTATTAATATCGAGCTTAAAATCCCGGCCGTTGTAAATATAGTATTCCTTGCCGGCCTTGTCAAGCCGGAGAAAGTATAGATATGAAATGATTGCAATGAGGAGCGGCTGGGAGGGGGAAACGGAAGCGGACGGAGTCCGCCGGATTGGAACCGGCGGCGGGAAATGATGAATCGGTTAATCCGGATAATTGTATATCCGATAAAAAACGGACCGGTCCCGCCGCCGGGCGGTGGCAGGCGATCGGTCCGTTATGGCTGTTATGCCCGTTCGGGCGTCTCGGGAAATCCGGTTAACGTCTGCCCGCCTCGAAAAAGGCGTCGAGGTTTTCCAGTTTCGCGTTCGGTGGAATGTCGCAGCCGGAGGAGAGCAGAAAATTGCGATGCCCCGCCGTCTTCTTCAGCAAGGTCTCGACTGCGGCGGAAACCTCTTCCGGCGTGGCGTTGACAAAGGTTGCCGCCGGATCGAGGTTGCCGGCGACGACCACCTTGCCAGGAACCTGTTTCAGCGCCTCGACGAGATTCATCGGCGCCCCGAAATGGAAGATCGAGACTCCGGATTCAAGTTGGTAGGGCAGATGCTCGATCCGGCATCCGCAGTTATGCAGAATGATCCTGAAATCGGCGTCTTCGACGGCTTCACGGATTTCGCTGATGTACCGGGAGGCGAATTCGCCCAGCCCTTCCGGCCAGAGCAGTCCTGCGGCCGGTTCCGCCATGCACAGTGCGTCGGCTCCCGCCGCCCGGTAGGCGCGGGCGTAATCGATCAGGAACCCGGTGCATTTCCGCAGCAGCCGGTGGGCGGCGTCGGGATCAAGCAACGTCAGCTCCAGCGCTTCGCTCACCCCGTACAGCCTGGCCGCGAGGGAGTAGGGGCCGATGATTCCGCCGACCAGGAACCGGGGGCGGTCGGTCCGGCTTTTGAGTTTGGAGATCACCTCCAGCGCCACCCGGCAGCGGGCGGGGCCGGAGCCGAATTCCGGCACTTCGAGGCCGTCGATCTGTTCCGGCTCCGTCACCAGGCGTTCGCTGACCGTTGGAATTTCATGGTCGCTCATGGCGATTTTCGCGCCGAACGCTTCCGCTTCCACGCTGAGATCCATGGCGGTGAGCGCCGCAAAAGTCTGGTAACGCTCGTACAGCGCCAGGATGGCGGCGACTTGCACATCGCTGTCGGTCACCATCTGCCGGACCGAATTCCCGGTGATCTTGAGACCCGGATAAACCGCGATCGGCATGGCGAGAGTTGTCGGAGAAGACAGAATATAGTCTTTGATGTTCATGATGGATTCCTTTCTTTGAACGGAGGGTATCAATTCAACGGCAAATGATGATCTGGTCCCAATCTGCAATCATGGCGATGCGCTGTCCGGAGGCGACGCGGAGAAATTCGTCTTCCGGCCACTCTCCGCGGAGCAGCCGGGCGATCAGGTGCAGGCTGCCGGGCAGAATCCGGAATTCGCGCCCCTCTTCTTCCGCGTGTCTCCGGCATTGCTCCCGCAGTTCGTCGAACCGCAGTTCCGGCGTTTCGATGTAGAAGACGGGTTGAAGCTGACCGTCCAGTTTCGGGTGCATCGCTTCGTAAATATATCCGGCGTCGTCTTCCCCGTACTGTTCGACCAGGGACTGATACTCTTCTTCCCCGGCCGCTTCGTTCTGAAAGAAGTATTTGCCGTTTTCCACATAGCCGGGTGAGCTGAACGGCGTGCTCGGCATGTCCCGGAAGTGCTCTTCGAACCGCTTGCGGCTGCCGAGAAGAATGCCGCCGCAGTCGTGACTCCGGGGGATGACCAGCGTTTCACGCCGTGCGGCCAGCCCGTCGGTCGTTCTCCCGCACAGGCCGTAGCCCAGCAGGAGCGCGTCGTACTGCGCCGGCTCGGCGGCGATCGCATCGATTCTCGCCTGGAGTTTGCTCCGGAGCAGGTCGGGGCGGATATGTTCGCCCAGTTCCAGATATTCGATGTCGAGCTCATGCCCGCAGTTGGGGGCGCAGAAATCGATTTCATGGCGGAACACATCGCAGGATATAAGTTTGAATTTCATGCTTCCCGCCTCCCGTAAAACCGGTCAGGGTCGAAGTTTGGAATCATCAGCGCGTCGATATAGTTGTCTTCGAACTCCGGCAGCAGATTGAGTTCCACCACCTCGGGCAGGTCGATCATCGCCAGTGCGCGCCGGTAGAAATCCGGATCGCAGAGGTTCATGACCGCCCCGGCGAGCGAACTGTTGCCGATCCGGCGGATTTTTTCCGGGGCCACCGGCGGCAGCATGCCGATGACGGTCGCATTGGCGACGTTCAGGTAATTGGCGAAGCCGCCGGCCAGGTAGACCCGGTCGAGGTCCGCGATCTCCAGCCCCGCGTGACTCAGCAGCAGGGTGATTCCGGAGTAGACGGCGGCCTTGGCTTTGAGTGCCTGCTCGATATCGGCCTCCGACACGTAGATCGAATTCCCCTCCGGACCGGCGGCGATCACGGCGGCGTGAAGCGGCCCGTGCCCGTAGTCGATGGAGAGGTAACGCCCGCACAATTTGAGCTTCTCCCGTTCATAGCACCCGAACGGATTGATCAGGCCGCGGGAAAATCCTTCCGCGAGGAAGTCGACCAGTGCGGAACCGCAGAGCCCGGCCGGAGCTTCGCCGCCGATGGTGTCGAAGGTCAGATTCAGTTCGCGGTCGATGGCGATATGGTCGATGGCTCCGGCCGCCGCCCGGCTGCCGCAGAAAATTCCGGCTCCTTCGAACGCCGGACCGGCCGCGGCGGCGGTGGCGTGGAGCCGTTCGCCGTCGTTCAGGATGATTTCGCAGTTGGTGCCGATGTCGATCAGGAGACTGCGCGTTCCGTCGAACCGGTCGAGGTCCGCCGCGAGGATTCCGGCGGTCAGGTCGCCGCCGACGTAGCCCGAGACCGACGGCAGCAGCGCGACCGGGGCGGACGGGCAGGCCGTGAGTTTGCACTCCGCCGCCGAACGCTGCGGATAGACCCGGACTTCCGGATGAAAGGGAAATACGCCGATGCTTTCCGGTGAAATCCCGAGAAACAGATGGCTCATCACCGTGTTTCCGGCGACGGAGACCCGCCCGATCTCTCCGGCCCGGCGCCCGGTGTCGGCGAGCAGGCGGCGGATCAAAGGATCGATGGTTTCCCGGGTCACCAGCGAACGCAGCAGCTCCAGCTTGCCGTCTTCCGCACAGCAGGAAATCCGCATGGTCACATTGTCGCCGTACTGCGACTGACGGTTGTAGGCGGAGGCGGTCGCCAGAATCCGGTTCCGGGCGAGATCCAGCAGGGCGACGGCCACGGTGGTGGTCCCGATATCCACTGCCAGACCGAGGGGGGATTCCGGGCCCCCCGCTTGCCCGGCCTCCGGTTCCGGCAGGTGCAGGAGCTCGGAATCCACCGCGATCTGCCCGTCGGAGTGAATCACCGAGTCGGCGGGAACCGCGATTTCGGCCTCGCCGCCTTCCCACCGGGTCCGGCAGGAGAGGGCGTCGACCGGGCGGCCGGGAACCGCTTCGACGCGCCGGTCCTGAATGGAAAACGTCCCGGCGACCAGCCTGACCCGGCAGCGGCCGCAGATTCCGCTGCCGCCGCAGCGCAAGTCGGGCATGAGCCCCGCGTTCCGGATGAGTTCGGAGAGCAGCTCGCCGCCGGAGCTTTCCACCGGATGGACCTGGTTGCCGAAGCGGATTTTAATCATGGTTCCCGATCCGGTTCCTATGCGGTTTTCGCCAGCAGCGCGTCGACGAGCTTGACCGCGCCGTAAGCGTCGTCGCTGTACCCGGCGGCGCCGATTTTATCGGCGAATTCCTGGGTCACCGGCGCGCCGCCGATGATCACCTTGACGTTTTTGCCCTTGAAGAACTCCACCACTTCCTGCATGTAGGGCATGGTGGTGGTGAGCAGCGCGCTGCAGGCGACGATGGTGGCGCCCTGGCCGACGCCGGTTTCGTACTTGTCGACATCGCAGTTGACGCCGAGGTCGACCACGTCGTATCCCGCGCCCTTCAGCATGATCGCCACCAGGTTTTTGCCGATGTCGTGGAGGTCGCCCTTGACCGTTCCGATGCAGATTTTGCCGCGCGATTTGTGGCCGGCCTTGGCCAGAACCGGTTCCAGCAGGAGGAGTCCCGCCTGCATGGCGCGGGCGGCGATCAGCATCTGCGGAACATAGACTTCATTGCGGTTGAACTTCTCCCCGATTTCCCGCATCGCCGAAATCATGCCGCCTTCGAGCAGCGCCGTCGGGTCGTCTCCCGCCGCCAGTGCGGCGGTGATGATTCCGGTGGCTTCGTCGCGTTTTCCGGTCATGATCGCATTCTTCAGTTTGCCGAGGTCGGTCATGTTCACATCTCCTTATTTTTTGCAAGGTTGCGGTCGGTGCCATTTGCTTTTACGGTCAACGGAATCTGGTTGTTCATGAGCCATGATTTGGACAACGCGTTTTTTGCCGGCGATGCCGATTCTCCAGTTTCCCTTATTGCTATATACTTTACCCTCTTTTTCGGGAGATTCTTGTCGGAATTTGAACAATGACTGCTCTATTTTATCATTCGAATGATTTCTTTGTTTTTCCTATAACTCCGTATTTTTAGCCGGTTATTCCATTTTGAGAGGCTTGAACATTTTCTTTTTTGCTCTATACTATTACTGACAACAAGAGGAGTGCGCGGAATCCCATGACTGAAAAAACGATACTCCGGGAGAAATACCTCGAATCGCTGCAGGGGTTCGACATTTCGTTTCATTCCATCACCTGGCATGAAAAGGCGCAGTCCGAATCGGTTCCCGGCGGCGGGAACATCAACTACCACGTCATTCCGGCCAACGGTACGATGCCGCACAGCCACGAGTTTCCGGAGGTCATTCTGATTCTGCGGGGGCGGATCATCCATCAGGTCAACGGCGAGCGGCGCGAGCTCGAAGCGGGCAGTCTTCTTTTCATCCGCCCGTCCGACACGCACGCTTTCCTGCCTTACCGCAACGAAGTCTGCGAGATGCTGATTCTCTCCTATCAGCTGGAGATGATGCTGTCGCTGAGTGAATTTTTTGAGAACGACAGTTTCATGTGGCGCTACACCGAGCCGGTGATTCCGCCGGCTTTCTTCCTGAATTCGGACGAGGCGGATTCGATTTCGAACCGCCTGCTCAATGTGAATTCCACGCCGTTCGATTCCCCGGTCCTGATGCGGACCAAGGTCAAAGTGATTCTGGCGGACCTGTTCACCCGCTATTTTCTTGAAGAGCGGTCCCGGCTGGCGCAGGACGATGTTCCGGAGTGGCTGACCGACCTCTGCCGCAAGATGGGGAAAGACGAAAACTTAAGACAGGGGCTGCCGAGGATGCACAAGCTGGCCTGCCGCACCCCGGAACACCTGTGCAAGACGTTCCGGCGCTACTTCAAACAGACGCCGACCGAATTCCTGAACCGGTTGCGGATCAATTACGCCGCCCGGAAGCTGGCCGATTCGAAAGAGGAGATCATGGCGATCGCGATCGACCTCAACTTTCAGAGCCTGAGTCGCTTCTACAAACTGTTCAAACAATACTACGGCGTGACGCCGACCCAATACCGCAAAAACGCTCGCTCCCGCCACCTTCTGTGACACTCCATATGCATTGCACCTTTGCGCTGAGACAGCGATGAAAGGCAATCGCCATGGAAAAAGAAAAAAGTGATTGCGTTGCCGAAATATGGATTATCGAAAATATCGTGTACTTTCCACAAGGTATTTAAATTCATCGGCTAGCAGGATAACCGGTGGATGCCCTATAGAAACACCCCCACGGGCGTGGGGAAGACAGTTGCTTGGTCTTGTCCGAGGCGTTCTTGATGGAAACACCCCCACGGGCGTGGGGAAGACGAGCAATATCCGAACCTTGACATCCGATTTGTAGAAACACCCCCACGGGCGTGGGGAAGACTAACATTCATGATCGAGAAAGAGCGCATCACCAGAAACACCCCCACGGGCGTGGGGAAGACACAGCGAGGCTATCGAGCGCTGGAACGGTGAAAGAAACACCCCCACGGGCGTGGGGAAGACGAGATGGACTTTTCGCTGATTCCCTTGGACACGGAAACACCCCCACGGGCGTGGGGAAGACTGGCGGGAGTTCCCCAGCTACCCGGGCGAGGCGGAAACACCCCCACGGGCGTGGGGAAGACCTCTTCGCCGGTCTCTCGATGGCGGAAGTGTCAGAAACACCCCCACGGGCGTGGGGAAGACCGGAGGGCTGAGACTGAGCCCACCGGTAAGTCAGAAACACCCCCACGGGCGTGGGGAAGACAACAACCGTTCAGGAAATTTCAAAAATACGACAGAAACACCCCCACGGGCGTGGGGAAGACTAAATCAGCAGATCCGCGCAGCCCCGGTTACGGGAAACACCCCCACGGGCGTGGGGAAGACGCCGTCCTCGAAATCGTCGCGCGATCTGGTGGAGAAACACCCCCACGGGCGTGGGGAAGACTTGCTGCGGTATCGGTGCTCGTTTCCGTCGCGGGAAACACCCCCACGGGCGTGGGGAAGACCGCCACGCCGGAGAGCGACGCGCCGCGCACGTAGGAAACACCCCCACGGGCGTGGGGAAGACAATTCTCGGTCCAGCGCTATCTGCGAATCATGAGAAACACCCCCACGGGCGTGGGGAAGACGGTCGATGCAACGCGACTTTGATCTTGTCGCAAGAAACACCCCCACGGGCGTGGGGAAGACTCGGAAAACTGTTGCAGCATTGTTCTGCGCTTGGAAACACCCCCACGGGCGTGGGGAAGACCAAAGGTCGCGTTGTGCCCGGTCTTGACATCGGGAAACACCCCCACGGGCGTGGGGAAGACGGTCTTCCAGACCGGCAAAGCTATTCAACCCGAGAAACACCCCCACGGGCGTGGGGAAGACCTGATCCAGATCAACGACCAGAACCTCGCCGAGGAAACACCCCCACGGGCGTGGGGAAGACCCAAGGCGGCCGGCCGGTTCGCGTCGGAACTGGGAAACACCCCCACGGGCGTGGGGAAGACGCAGGCGTAGATACCGAGGTGCGACGAAACGCAGAAACACCCCCACGGGCGTGGGGAAGACCCGCCGAAGATTCGCATCATCGTGTCAAAATCGGAAACACCCCCACGGGCGTGGGGAAGACCGGCAGCTCCCGCCGCCGAATGGAACATCAGAAGAAACACCCCCACGGGCGTGGGGAAGACGAACCGTCCGGTCTTGAGATGGGCGACGATCCGGAAACACCCCCACGGGCGTGGGGAAGACCATCACATCACCGTCGAGCAGTTGCGGAACGCGGAAACACCCCCACGGGCGTGGGGAAGACCTACTTCATCAAGTTCCCTGAAAAAATCCTTCAGAAACACCCCCACGGGCGTGGGGAAGACGCTCGATAAAACCGCCGAAGGTTATCCGACCTAGAAACACCCCCACGGGCGTGGGGAAGACATGAACAGGTCGAGCAACCGGAGCGCGTCTGCGGAAACACCCCCACGGGCGTGGGGAAGACTTGAGTTTGCGGATCGCGGCGAGAATCGCATCGGAAACACCCCCACGGGCGTGGGGAAGACAGTTCATCGACAACCGCCTGACACTTGCGCCAGGAAACACCCCCACGGGCGTGGGGAAGACGCAAAAGCTCAAAGTTTCCGGGCAAAAAAAATGGAAACACCCCCACGGGCGTGGGGAAGACCCAAGGAGGTGTACTATGGCGGTGCCGACCGGAGAAACACCCCCACGGGCGTGGGGAAGACCTTACGCTCTTTTACCTCCTCTGGCGGCTGATGGAAACACCCCCACGGGCGTGGGGAAGACTCGTCAAAAGCCCATGTACGCTTACGCAAGTCGGAAACACCCCCACGGGCGTGGGGAAGACTCGGTGTCAGGGCAAACACAGTGAGAGATCGCAGAAACACCCCCACGGGCGTGGGGAAGACACCACGTCCGGAACGATCGCCCCCAATATCCTGGAAACACCCCCACGGGCGTGGGGAAGACGTCCACGGTCAATTCCTGCACCAGCGAGGCGTAGAAACACCCCCACGGGCGTGGGGAAGACGCCTCGCCAGCTTGCCGTCTACCGTCCCGGTTAGAAACACCCCCACGGGCGTGGGGAAGACCATCCGAACCGATCTGGCGACGCAGGCGAACTAGAAACACCCCCACGGGCGTGGGGAAGACGCGAACACCTCCCATGATTGAACCGGCTGCCCGGAAACACCCCCACGGGCGTGGGGAAGACTTTTTTCGGCGTACCATAAGTTTTCATTTCCCAGAAACACCCCCACGGGCGTGGGGAAGACTTCCAGTGAACCGGACGCGGGCGGAAATCATCGGAAACACCCCCACGGGCGTGGGGAAGACGGATTTATTGCGGGAAAGCCCCGAAAGATGCGAGAAACACCCCCACGGGCGTGGGGAAGACCCGCACGATGCGCAAATCCGGCGACGGTTCCCGGAAACACCCCCACGGGCGTGGGGAAGACCGATGAATTGCGCGGTCTCAGCATGGAGCAGGAGGAAACACCCCCACGGGCGTGGGGAAGACCGCGTCTTGTATAACGTGCCTCTTGGCAGCCGGGAAACACCCCCACGGGCGTGGGGAAGACCGAATTGTCCGTCCCCTGGTGCATGGAGTTCCAGAAACACCCCCACGGGCGTGGGGAAGACTGGAGACCGGAAGGCGCAAGCGTAAGCGGCTTAGAAACACCCCCACGGGCGTGGGGAAGACTAAACAGGAGGCAACATGAAAGACAACGAATTAGAAACACCCCCACGGGCGTGGGGAAGACAACCACATCGAGCGCCCCGCCGATCACGGTCCGGAAACACCCCCACGGGCGTGGGGAAGACCCTTGATCTTGTCATCGATGGAGGTGAAATCCGGAAACACCCCCACGGGCGTGGGGAAGACTGCGGCGGCATGTCCGGAAGCGAGAAAGCGTAGGAAACACCCCCACGGGCGTGGGGAAGACTTCATGGACCGAGTGAAACATATCATCAGACTAGAAACACCCCCACGGGCGTGGGGAAGACCCATACATCAATCGAGATCACCGAAGGGACATAGAAACACCCCCACGGGCGTGGGGAAGACAGCTCATGAGTTCGCGGGCCGTCTCCGGCTTGAGAAACACCCCCACGGGCGTGGGGAAGTATAACACGAGAACAGATTTGCACAGGTGATCACAGGTGATTTGAGGTGAGACGCGACCCGGTCTGAGTTTGCACACAAACGCCGGTTTTGGATGTGCCGACGCCGCGAAACCGCCGATCGGCCGAGTGTGCGGTCTGAGTGTGCCGACAAAGAAAACCCCCGGCACACTGACGCGGCCGGGGCATGGCGACTCCTCCTCTTACTTGTGTGCCAACCGGCGCATCGCTTCCTGGTTGCGCCAGATGCACTCGACCCGGCGTTGCTTGGCGCTGACGGTTCCAGGGCCGAGGAGTCCGCTTGTTCTGGTCCGGCCCGCGGCGCAGCATACGACGTCCACCTCCAGGCAATCCCAGCCCGTGGCCTCCAGCGGGGCGTAGAGCTCGTTATGGTAGCCGCTCAGGACGACGGCCCCATCGTAGTGCAGCAGCGTCTCGATCAATGCAGCGTGGTCCTCATCGCGGAGCTCATGCTCATATCCTCCCGCCTTGCGGCTGCCGGCGACATAGGGCGGATCGCAGTAGGCCAGGTATCCAGGACCCGAGAACCGCTTGAGCACATCGCGCCAATCGCAGCACTCGATCTGCACTTGCTGAAGACGGTCATGCACCAGCGGCAGATTATCGAAACTGCTGCGCCAGGAAGCGGTCACGGCGGCCATGCGTCCGGTCCCGGTGACGCTGGTTCCCCATGAGTTGCCGAACATCCCGCCGAACGACTGCCTGGCTACATAAAACCACCTGACGGCCTGCTCGATTGGGTCGTGAATCGCTGGCCAGGTGCGCACAAATTCCTCGTAGAGCTCGCGGCTGACCGGGAGCAGCGCGGCGCGCGCCATAAACCGTGCGAACTGGTCCGGATCGGCGATCACGCGAAAGAAATTCACGACGCCTCGGTTGACGTCATTATAGACTTCGACCGCGCAGGACGGCTTGGAGAGCAGAATCGACGCGCCTCCGCCGAACGGCTCTACATAGCGCGTATGGGGCGGCAGCGCGGCCAGGATGGCTTGCTTGATCTTCGGGGAACCCTTGCCACCGAACCACGGAAACGGCGAACGAATCGACATAAAAACCTCTTAATTTGTTTCAACTTCATAAAAAAAGACCGCGAACACTTCGAATGCTGCTATATTACGTCAGAGTGTGCACTCTGTGACGGGCAGCGATTGCGAGTAGTGTTCGCGGTCGTGGTCAGAGGGGAGGCCCTGCAAGGCTGATCCTCTCCGTCACCCTATCGATTGCTTGCTACATCAAAACGGAACCTCCTTTCGGGTGGCTTGCTCCTCCTGGGCGAGGCGGTATTTCAGCGCCTCGATCGTGTGGTAGGCTTGGACTTTGGTGAGCGCGGCGATGTCCTCGGCGGTCTTGATTGCAATGTTGCCGGAGGCGCGGCGGATGAATCCCAGGAGATAGTCCACGGTACGCTCCGGCTCAGGCAGGTATCCTTTGATGTCATACCAGAGCGCCCATATTTTCGCCTCGGTGGGCGTTTTGGCGCGGGTTGACGTCGCGACCTGGCGCTCGTCCCGGATCGTGTAGAGTCGGTGCATGACTGCGCGGTCGCCTTCCTGGTCGAGTTTCGCGGCGGACGCGACACCGGCCACGTCGCGCAGGATTGCGCGATAGTCGGCGTCGGAGAGTCCGAGCTCTTTTTTGAGGATATGGATGGCGGCGAGGCTCATTATGCCTCTTTCATCAGGTCGATGGTGCGGGTGTACTTGCTGAACAGTTTCACGAGTTCAGCGAGGCAGGCATCTGCCTCCGGACCTCGAACGTCGAATGTGACGTGGACGAATTTTTCCTGAATTTGTTTCCCTCCCGCGTATTGTTCCTCTCGTTCTACTTTTATAAACGGTCTTGTCATCGTGAAGGGACTGAACGCATTGCTCTGGTCGCAGACGAGCTTCCACCCGGCGATCATCGAGAGCAGCGTGTCGAGGTTGGCGGCGCGGTGCGCGAGCATGTTGCTCATGAGCTCCGGGCAGCCGTCCGCGGCGAGGAGGAACGTCTCGCGGCCATTTCCGGCCGCCCAGCCGAGTTCCAGCCCGGCGGAGGCTCCGAACGGCTGCACTCCCACCACCACATCGGCGGTGATCAGCGCTTCGAAGTCGCGCTGGTATGCCTGTTGCGATTCCGGGCAGTCGAGCGCGTCGATGCACATCTGGGCGGGCCAGCTTCCCGGATTCGTTGCGAGATTCTCGAACGTAAACCCTTTGTTCGACTCGCGGTAATCGTAGACTTCGTACCCTTCCTTCCGCAGTGCCTCGACGACTTCAGCGTGGCGCGGGGTCTTCCAACTCGATGCGACGTAGATCCTCATGATAGTTTTTCCTCTTCCATTTCGCGGCGCAACTCATATAGATTGTACTTCATACAGTCCAACAACATATCTGCTCGAATTCCGCGATAACAAACGCGGAAATAAAAGTGTCCTTTCTCCGCAAGGATCGTCATGCTCTGTTCGTTTAGCGACCAGGTCATATCTGGGAACTCTTTTTTTAGAGCCTCCAAGATGTTTTTTATTGCATCGTTATCCATCTTAACCCTCCGTTTATCTTTTTCCTGCTTGCTCGATTGCGTTGATGAGGCGCTGCTCGGTTCCGATTTGCCTGGCATACATGGCGATCCGATCCAGATGGAGTTCGTCGATGATGACCTTTCGGCAGTCCTGGCGCAGCGACCGTCCCGTCGTCCAGAGAAACTTGATTCGGATGCCGCCCACATGCAGGATGTTGCCGTGTCGCAGCCGACTGCCGCGGCATATGCGCGCCATATCGTGGGCATTCCGCCGCGCTACAGTCATGTTGGGATGCAGAACAGCTCCACCTTGGCGACGATTGACGCACGCTTCAATAAACAGACAAAGATGAATCTTCCTCTCTGTCTCCTTGCTATTCATCCTGCTGCGATGCAGCACAACGACCGCCCGTCTGGCCACCTCGGCATACTCCATTGCTTCCATCTTACTTATCCTCCGGCCAGGCACCGGCGCTCTGACGCCACTTGACGAACAGTTTGAGGTCTCCGGCGGTGATCTTCCGTTTTTCGTTTTTGGCCAGCTCCTCGGCGCGGAACAGGTCCTTAAAGAGCGTCCGGAGCTTGCCGTCACGCTGCCGGGCGGCGGCGAGCGCGTAGGTGATCAGCTCCTCGGGGACCTGCTCGCCGTAAAACGCGGCCAGCACCTGGCGCACCTCGTCGCGCCGCGGCTCGTCCGGGATCTCGACCGGGAACTCGAACCGCCCGAGGAACTGCTCGAAATAGTCGGCGTTGCGTCCGCGCTTGATCTCGGCGAGGTAGACGTCGGTGAAGATCAACGCGACGCCGCAGCCGGTCATGTCGTGGAGGTCGCGGAAAAACTCGATTGGCCCCTGCGGGTTGCCGGACTTGCTGAGCAGGTGTCCCGCCTCGTCCACGATCACGACGTTGCGCGGGCCGAGCGCCTTTTCGCGCAGCGTCTCCTCCATCTCTGCGGTGGTTCCGACAGCCGGAACGCCGCAGACCCGGCACAGGTCGCGCACGATCGTGCGCCGGGCGCAGCCGCTCGGGCAACGCAGGAGCTTAGTCCGGCCGTGATTGTTCTCCCGCGCCCACCATTCGGCGGAGTACGTTTTTCCGCGTCCGGTCGTGCCGGAGATATAGACCATCGCCGAGTAGTCGCGGCAGTAGTCGAGCGCCTGGATGATGCGCTCGGAGACGATCGTGCGCACCAGCGGCTTGCACTTGGCCAGCCGTCGGCGCAGGGCGGCGATCGCGTTCATCGCCTCCTCGCGGTCTTTCGCGGGAATCCGGCCGCAGAAGATCGGGCGGATCGTCTCCCAGTCCATCCCCAGCTCCTTGCAGAGCTGCGGCTTGTTCTTGGCCAAGGGGCCGTTGAAGTAGCCCCACAGCCACTGTACCTGTTCGCTTTCCGCCTCGCTGTAATTGGCGAGTCCGGCCTGGTACGAGTCGTAGCTCAGGCTGTGCGGGCGATTGTCGGAACTTTCTGCATTACATCCCATCGTAATCCTCCTCATTTCGGTTGTGGTTGGTGATAAAATCATGGGCGACGGAAACATCGATTTCTTCATCGTCCGGGGGGACGGCTTGGGCCGTTGCGATCCGGCCGGCGAGAGCGAGCCGCTCCTCGTCGCGGTCTTCCTTGAATTCGAGCGGCGCGGGGGCTTCCGGTTTCGGTGCGGCGGCTTCGATCGCGCCGGGCATCGCGTACCGGGTGAACGTGTGCGCGGCACCCTTGACGCTCCGGCGGCTGCCCACCGGAACGAGCTCGGCGTCTGGCGGGGCCAGGAACAATTCGATCGGGCTGGCCTGGCTGCGCCCTCCGGTCAGTTTGTCGAGCGTGGTCCGGGCGTCGCGGAGCTGGCGGCGCTGGCGCGCGATCAGCTCGGAGATGGCGGCGCGGGCGTCGGCGTCATCGAGTGCGAGGGCGCGGATCGCGTCGCGGGTGCGCGCCTCGCCGATCAGCGCGCCGTCCGGCGTGCAGCAGATGACCCGCGTCGGGTCGAACGGGTCGGATTTTACCAGCGCCTTGGTGCCCACCTTGAGCCGGTCGCAGTAAAAGAGCGTCTTATCTAAGCTGACCGCGGGGCCGCGCCCGACGGTTCGGACGCCCTCGGGCTTGCACACGGCGAGGCGGAGGCGGTCGGCGCTCATGGCCGGGCGCGGCTGCCGGGCTTTCCAGAGTTCCGCGGGCGTCTTGCCCTTGTGGATGTCGCCGCCCTTGGGCGTATGGTGATACTCGTTGAGCCAGTCGGCGAAAATCGAGGTGAACTGGTCGAGCTCCGGCAGCTCCTCCGGGTGGGCGTCGAAATAATCGGCGGCGAGCGTGCGATCGCCGGGGCGGCTGCCGAGGTAGTCCGGGAACATCTTGTCAAACTGCTGCATCATGTCGCGGAACATACGCTCAATGGTTTTCGCCCTGGCATTGTAGGCGATCGAATTGATGAGCGAGACGCCTAACTCCTTAAAAATCGAGTGTTCCGCGCCGTCCACCACGAGCGGCGTCGAGAACCCCTGCGCGCAGTAGTCTTTGCCGTTGTCGAAATAGGCCACGGCGGGCGGTTGGCCTCCGGTATTGAGGCAGTAGAGCGCGACCGTGCGGATCAGCGTCTCGGCGTTGACCGGCTCGGTGGTGATCCAGTAGGCGGCGACGTACCAGCTCCGGCCGTCGATCAGCGCGGCGATGGTGGGGCGCGCGGCGCGGTATTTCTGCGCCGCCTCGTCCCATACGCGGACGCGGGTGTCGAAGGTGCGGCTGTCTCCGATCACGACTTCGCCGGCGGGGATGGTCGTCCAGTCGCGCTTGATGTAGTCGATGCAACGGTTTTTGCAGGCTTCCTCCCCCTCGCGGGCGAGGATGACGACGGCGGGGTCGAGTTGCGAGACGCGGTAGCGCACCTGCGCGAGCGAGGGCACCGCGACGGTCGGGTCCACTTGGCGCATCTTGTCGGCGGCGCGACGGTAGGCGACCGGGACCGGCAATTTATTGAGATTGAGATAAAACGCGTGGAAATACTCCCAGAACCGCGCATCGCCGCGGGCGGACTGGACGCCGCGGACATAGCCGTCGGCCAGCTTGCGGAGGATCAGCGCGTCGTCTCCTCCGTCCCGGACGGCGGGAGCCCAGTTGCGGAAATTCGGATAGGTGAGCTGAGACGCTCCATGCTTGCCGCTGGTGCGGAGCGCGGGGAATTCGGCGGCGTGGTTGACGGCGACGAATTCGACGGCGGCACGATCGGAGAGACGTCTGGCCGCCTTGGTGATCTGGACCAGCCGCACGAACCGCAGCCGCTCGGCGGCCTTGCCGCGATGCGGGGCGGGCAGCTCGGCGACCGCGACCGGCGCGGGCACGGAACGCTCCACCCGAGCCGGAACAGCCGAGGCGGCCCGGCGGGCGGGCAGTTTGAGCAGAAAATCAAGAGCACCCATTTAAACCTTATCTCCTTATTACAGTGTTTTGGCGATGACCGCCTCGATCTCGTCGATCTCCGAGAGCAGCGCGGCCTTGGCGGCCTGGAGCGTCTGCACGTCCGGACACGCCCGGCGTTTTTCAAATTCGAGCGCGGCCCCGAGCAGGCCCATCCCGGCCCGCAGGCTGCTGGCAGCCTTATCTTCATTATTGACCGCCGCCAGCAGCGCCTCGGGCGCGAATTTGACCATCTCGTCGAGCGCCCGGTCGAAGCCGGGAAGCGCGAGCTGTTCGGACTCTCCGGGCTCCGCCTTGGTTTCCCCCAGCCAGTCGGCGACGGCGGCGCGCATTCCGGTGCGCGTCATGGAGTCGAGCGCCTTGCCGTGGCGGGAGAGGAACGCCGGAAGCTGCTCGGCGGGAATCCGCGTCATCGCGTACAACTTGTCAAAGTCGGTGGCAAAGAGGCGCGGGTACCACTTTTGAGTGTCACATGTGACACTGGTGAGGTCGATCAGCATCTTTCCCACCTTATGCAGATGGTGGAGATAGCTGCCCTCGAGCCGGAGCGCCTCCCGCGCCCAGGCGATCCACTTGCCGACGTCGGGGATGTGATCGCGGCGGACCAGGGCGACGACGACGGCGGTCGTTGCGGCGGTCCTGCTGCTGACCTGCAGGGCAAATTGGACCGCGCCGGTCAGCTCGTCAGAGGAAAAGCCAAATTCGCCGGCGGCGATCCGGTTCATGATTTCAAGATTTTTGACGGACATTTCGCTCATAACGTCTCCTTACCCCTCCATGCCGGGCAGTTGCTTCGCCTGATCGAGCAGGGCCTTTGCGGTTTTGTAAAAGCTGCGCTCGCCGCTGACCATTTGGCAGCCGGGCAACTCGGCCCCCTCGGCGATCATCTTGGCCGCTTCGACGCGGTTGAGCCGGACCTTGAGCTCGACCAGCCGGTCGGCCTTATGCGCGGCGGCGAATTGGAGTACCGTCTGCTCGTCGGCAACCTCGAGGCCGGAGACGACGCGGAGGCCGTAGCTGCCCCAGTCGGTTTTGCGGGCGCGGGGGCGGACGAACCGCTCCGGGTGGGCGGCGATGTAGCGGTCGAGCGCGGCGGCGCTTTGTTTGATGATCGCCTCCAGCGGCGCGGCGACCTCCTCCAGCGCCGATTTGATGTCGGCGATCTGGCTCTCCGCTTCGGCGGTGTGCCTGGCCAGGTCGATTTCGGAGCGGGCGATCTCGCCCATCAGCGCGTCGGCCTCGTCGGCGGTCATGGCGATGTATTTGCGGTTGTCGTTGATCGTGGTCGGCATGACTTATTCTCCCTTGATCGTGAAAAGTTTTCGGAACGCACCCTCGACAGCGTCTTGCAGATTCCCGTCGAGCGCATATACAATCGAAAGCCGGGGAACGCCGAGCAGCGTGGCGATCTCGCCCGGCGACAGGACATCGGCGAATTTCGCCAGCGCGTCGGCGACGGTGACGCATCCCGCGCGGTCGAGCAACGATTGCAGCCCGGCGGCGCTCAACTTCACCGCGACCGGGTCGGCCGGTGTCTCCGGCTTTGCTCCCTTATCAAGCAGTGATTGCAGCCCTTTCAACGGGCTTTCCGGTATGGTCGGGGCGGCCGCGTCCCCCGGTCCTTTCTGCGGCGCTTCCGGCTTCGGCGCAGCCGGGCGGCGGCCGCGTTTGATCACTTTCGGAGCCTTCTTCTCCGCGGCCGCCGCATTACCGGGACGTTCGGCGAGGAACGGAGCCGGGCCTTGCGGTCCCGCCTCGTTTTCATCGACTCCGTCTACCCGGCCAGCCAGACCGTCACCGGATACAAACGGTCGGATGCCGAAGGTGTCGGCAACCGGCGTGCGGCTGCCGTCGGCGTTGACTCGAAAAAGCCTGAATTTTTCGCGGCCCAGTTCCTGCACGGATTCGACAATGATGTCGAGCAGGTTTCGGGTCGAGCGTGACTTCGCCCCGCGCCGCAAAGCATCGACGGCGGTCTGGAGACGAATGATGGCAATGTGTCTTTCCATAATCTTCCGGTTCCTTTCTTATAAAATCTCGTCTTCGAAATCGTCGGCCTCATCCAGGCGGAACGGTTGCAGGTAGTTGCTGATCGTCTGCTGGCTGATCCCCAGCGCGTCGGCGATCTCCGGCTGCGTCGCGTCCGGGTACGTGACGTGATATCTGACCGCCCGCCAGCGTTTCGGCGCGGCCGCGGCGAAATCCGCCAGGCGGCGGCCGCGCCGGTACGTCAGCGAGGGCGCGACGCCGTCGAATTTTTCCGGGCGTCCGCGAAGCCACGCGGGCAGCGCGTCTCCGGGGTAAATCCCGAGTTCTCCCTCCGTGAAGTCCCCGGCGTCGGAGAGGTCGATGGCGGCGACATGCTTCTGCACCACGCTCATGCCGCGCCCGGTTATGGCGGCGATGTCGCGGAAGGACAACTCCGGACATTCCCAACTCATGTGACACGTGTTCCACCGCGACGGTTCGGCGGCGGCAAAATCAGCCAGCCGGAGCATCCGGCGGCAGGTGACCGTCGGCGGGTAATGGCGAATATCCAGCCAGCTCGACCGGTCGGCGGCGAGCTCGGCTAAAATCTGGAACTGGCTCAGCACTTGGTTTTCCTCCTCCTGCGTCTGGGGACGAGCTTTTCGCGGATCTCGGCGATGCGGCAGCATTCGACAGTGTCGAGCGGCAACTCGTCAATGCAGAGCGCCACGTCAATCAACCGGCAGAGGAGCAGCCGCTCGCGGCGGGTGAGCCGCCGCGAGCGGTTCGGTTCGACCGCCAGCGGCAGATCGCCGGTCATCTGAGCGGCCGTTATTTTCCCCATGACATCACCCATATGGCGACGATCACCCCCGCGAGAAGCGCGAGTCCGCCGAGTACATACAGCGCGGAGGCGACCATCTCGCCGCCGGTGCGTCCCTGGCCGCCGACAATCCCGGCCTTGACCGCGAACGTATCGAGCGCCGATTCCGTGGCCGGATCGGTCTCGACTTCGCGGTGGGTTTCGACCGGTTCCTGATCGACGACCTGCCGGGTTGCTCCGGCAGCATACAGGTCATCATGAATTTGGGCAGGGGTGCGCATATATCCATTGATGGCGGCTTTGGTGCTGTCGTCGATAACTTTTGCCATCCGCAGCAGTTCAATGTGACACTTCTCGACGGAGTTCAGTTCTCCGCGTCTGATCAGCATCTCGATCCGGTACGTAAACGCACCACCGGGGGCAGATGTCCGATGTTCAGTGATCATGATGCGCCTCCTCCGCTTTGGGGTTCTCGATGCGGTCGATGGCTTCGCTCAGAGCGTCGATTGCGTCGGCGGTCGCCTGGGTGTCACTGGGATGTTCCAGCGCCTTGAGCGCGACCCGTGCGGCGAGGAGCAGATTGTCGACACTTCGCCATGCTTCCTTGCCCAGGCATACCCCGGCGATCAGCCCGGCGACGATTCCGATTAAAAAGCCGATCAGCATTTGGGAACCTCCTTTCGATCGAGCAAGCACGCCTCGGCAACGAGCGCGCTGTCGAGCACCTGAAACGCCTGGCCGGCAGCGCGCACGATCTGCGCACGGTCGGCGGAAACTCCGGCATCGATGTCGGCGAGAATATTGCGGGCCGCCTGCATGTTGGCGCGGAGCCTCTGGCAGGCGTTCTTCTCGCCAACGAGCGCCATTTCAAATTCGCCGATCCGGGCGATCAGCTTGCGCTCGGCGGCGCGGTTTTCGCTCGCCCAGGCGATGAGCGCCTCGGGGCGGGTTTTACGGGGCGGCCCGGAGTGACCGCATTCGCTGCAAATCACGGTGTACATCTCGCCCTCTCCGAGCTGCTCGACGTAATGGTTTTCCCCTCCGCATTTTTGGCAGAGCGTATGAATTGTCATTTTCCCCATGATTACCGGCCCTCCTTGTTGGTGTTTTTGGCTCCTGCGTTGGCAATCAATCGCCAGACACATATGTTTTTGAGCAGGGAGACAACAGCGATCGAAATCAGGAGCATCGCAAACACGATGGCCGATCCGATCGCGGCGTTTTCGGCCCATATCCAGACTGATTCCGGCGCGACCTTTGCAACTGGTTTGCACAGTGTCTCGGAGACACTCGGTCGGATGATGATGGCGTCGATCGTCGCGGTGACGTCTCGGTAGCTGTAGCCCTCCTTTTCGGCAACATTCTTTGCAGCGATATCGCGCGCCCCGGCGAGGTTGCACACATCGCCGGTCATGGTAAACTCGATGCTTCCGGTCCCGGCAACCTCCCGGTTGGGGAACTCGCCGGAGAACGCGGTCCAGTGGGCGGTGATTTGATATTCCATAATATCACCCTTCCCTCTCGGCCGCACTGCCATTGGCCACGAATTGCCGGAACTGGCCGAGGTTGATAGCCATGGAGAGGCCGCCGAAAATCCCGGCGTCCGTCTCCGCCATCGTGTTCGTCTTGCGGATGATTCCCATCTGGCGGGCGGCCTGGGCCAGCGTCGCCTCAGTGACTGTCCCGAAAAGCGTTACGAGCGCATCGACATGAGCCTGGGATACTCCGGGGTGCGGTGTCGCCTCGATGATCCGGGTGGAGTTGCCGAGCAGGGCCTCGACCACGCCGAGCGCGGTCATCATGCCCTCGGCGCGAGCGCGTTCCGGCTCGGTCATCACAGGCTCGGCATTCTGCCCGGCACGGGCGGCGGCTTCGGTTTCGCGATATCGGGCAAGGGTGATCTTCTCGTCGCGGAGCCGATGCTTCACGACGTTGTACAGTTTGAGCGTGTCCACCGCTCCGAGCTCCAGGAACCCCGGCTTTTTGACCACGCCGTCCATCACGTTCTCCATCTCTTCCAGCCAGTCGATGAAGAGTTCCGTCTCCTCGATGATCGACTTCGTTTTCTCTTCGCTCATGTTTCAGCTCTCCTTGTTTGGGTTGGTTTATCCTCTGCCGTCATGGCAACGAAATTAAAGCTCGATGATTTCGAGCGGATCACAATTGAGCGCGCGTGCGTAGATGCGTGCGAGACGTACGGTCTTTACTCCGGCCCGGCACGCATAATTGACAGAGCGAAACCCCTGCTTAGACCTTCGCGCCAGTTCTGCCTGGGTGATTTTTTTTGTTTTCAGAATGCTTGAAAGTTTCGTCATTATGAGATTCCCTATAGTTTCTACAAGCTAAAATAATGCGAATCCCTATAATTTCAACCCAAAAATAACATTTTTTTTGGAAATCACATAAAAACCGAGGTATATTCTCTAAAAAATTATGGAGAATCGCATAATGAACCTGCCGGAATATCTTAAAAACTCACTCGACCGGGCGATTGCGGAATCCGGAAACATGCGAAAACTGGCGGAAAGAAGCGGGGTCAATTATGCCACGATCAACCGTTTCAACAGTGGCGAACAAGCGATTGAAAACATGCCGCTGAATACATTGATGCGGTTGTTTCCTGAACTTCAGATATTTTGCTTCAACTCCGATTTCATCAAAAGCAAGCAGCCGGTCGGTGACGTGGATCTCGAAGACCAGATGCTCGCCATATTCCGAGGGCTCCCACATGAGAAGCAAGTAAAATGCCTGGTCATGATCGCCGCAAATTTCGGCGGGAAAGTGTAAAGGCTAAAAATGGCAGTTAAAAAGCGAAGTTCCGGGCCGCGAAACAACTTAACCTATCATCCGCTTGAAGTGAGGTTGCATGTCTACCAGCTTCTGCTGGACGGCGAGACCGGCAAACATATTATAGAAAATCCTCTTGTAGCCGCCTCGATTCTAAAAACCGGTAGACGGTTGTTTGGGAACACGTTTACTGCCGTCAAGCGCGGGCGGGAATACGAGGAATACCGACAAAGTACAGCCGGAATGACCCAACTCGAAATTCAATTTTGGCAGCTTCTTCGTCAACTGACAGATGAAGAAAAGGTAAAGTTATATAAACTTGCAGTCGAAAAATTTCCGGGAAAATGAATAGAGAATGCAAGATAAAAAGGAACTAAAATGAAACTGATTAAGATAGGTTGTATCGTGCTTGCCGTGATCGTCGCCGTAGTCGCCGCGATCGGGGTTGCTTTGTACTTCTTTCTCAGTGCGCTTTCCAGCCGGTCGAATCCCGCACCCGCACCGGTACCGGCAAGATCGGCGGAAGCCCGGACCATCCCCGCGCCGCCAAAGGCCGCCGCCCCGGTTGACCCGTTTCAGGAGAAATACGGACTCAGCAAATCCGGGGCGGAACTGGCTTCCTCCGCCTATGCGAAAAGCATTGTCCGCAACTATCTCGGGTTGCGTGAGAATCATGCTTTCCCGTGGACGTCCCAGGAGCAGACTGTTTTCGAGTTCGAGAAGCGCGACAACTCCGGGAAGCTCATCGGGGAATGGGTCGGCGTCAACCTGAAAAATTACGTGGAAAAAGACGGCCGCAGATATAATTACTCGGGGACCTTTCATTACGACCCGGTCGCGAAGAAATGGTACTGCGGCAGCTTCATTGTCGATGGAAAATCGGTTTCCGCAGTCTTGCAATAGACTTGCTCCGCGACACTCAACCGAGTGTCACAGTGACACTCGTGCAAACCGATTATTCATCGTCGTCGTCTTCCTCGTCTTCCTCGTCTTCCTCGTCGTCTTTGACCGTCTCGACGAGGTAGTCGCGGCCCTCTTTGAGCATCGTCTGGAACGCCGGGCGGGGCGGCGTCGGCGGCCATTGGCGGAAATACCATGCGAGCAACCGCCGCACCGTCTCGCCGTCCATTCCCTCGGGCGGTTCGACGGTGGCGACGGTGCCCCGGTAGGTGCTGCCCGGCTGCTCGCTCGACAACTCCGGCTTGTCCAGGCGCTCCCAGCGGCGCGCGGCGCGCTCGACTGCCTCGTCGACGCTGAACCCCAGCTGTTTTACGATCGCCAGCCCCGCGGCCAGCTCCGGACCAATCCTAAGTTTCATGACTGCCTCCTTGTTTGCGCTTTTACTATGTAGCAAATCAGAAAAATTGCAAATGCTACATATAAAAATCAAGCGGGAATAACTTTTTTTTCGACTTTCGATTCGATAATCCGAATTAAATCACCGCCTGAAAAGTTGTAAGTTGTTGATTTTTAGTGAAAAGAATGAAAAATGGTACAGGTTAATCGGTTGAAAATGAACATTTTACAACTCAAAAAATCGATCTTTTTGGTAAAACCGGCACTTTTGCCCTTATTATAGAGGGCTCTGTTTTCTTTCCCGCTCACGGGCCCTCTCGGGGTTTGGGTTGCCCCGGCATTCTCCTCTGCCCTCCGTCGCCAAGGCTACGGGGGAGCCGGTCCGGTGGGTTTTCTGCATGTTCCTGCCGGACCGGCTTTTTTTCCCCTTAAAGTTGCCACCCTTCGCTTTTTTGCGGGTGCCCGCCCTGCCGGGCGTGCTCCCTTCGGCCACGGGCCTCGGGTCCGCTTCGCGGCTGCGGGTACTTTCGGGGGCCTTGTAGAGCAGTGGCAACCCTGTGGGTTCCCTCTGCCGCTCTTCGGCAGTCCGTGCGGCTTCGCCGTACTCCCGCCTGCGAGTATTGATTGTTTTTTTTCGGAGTCTCCCGTTTAGACCGTGGCGGCGGTTCGGTTCTCGCCGCCGCCGGAGACTCCGTTTTTTTTGCCACAATACCGCCTCCGGGCGGTTTTTTTATTTTACGCCACGGAGGTTTTTATGTCCGAATTCCTGTTCCAGGCCCTGACCGTCACCGGCGGCGCGTCCGGCGTCGTCGCCCTGGTCGTCACCTGGGTCGTGCTTAAAGTCGTTCACCAGGAAAAAGAACAGCGCGCCGCGGACGCCGAGGAGCGCGCCGCATTGAAAACCAAGCTGGAGCGCCTCGAAACCGAGCGCCTCGCCGGGCTGGAGCACAAAATCGACGATCACGTCAAGGCCGACCGGTCGCAGGAGATCCTCACCAAACTAGAGGGCGTGACCGGCGCAATCAATCGCCTGACCGACAGCACCACCCGCACCCTCGAAGCCAACGCCGGCCAGACCGAAAAGTTGGTCGCCCATGACAAATACCTGGCCAATCTCGACCGGGCATTGCAAACGCACATCAATCTGCCCCATCCCAAGAGGTGATAACATGGATACCGATAAAACGTTACGCATTCGCCGCGGCATTGTCCGGGCGCTCTACGACTACAGCGGTCCGCAGGATCTTGACACCGTCGCGGCGCATCATGCCGTAATGATCGAGAGCGTTCCCGTCGCCCTATTGCGGCAGGAGTGGGATAATCTTTCCGCCGCCAATATCATTCAAACGCTGCCCGGCTATGGCGGCTCCGTCGCCAAGCTTGAACCGGGGTTCCGGTTGCGGATGGGCCAGGCGGGCGGCAACCTGCCGCCGGTGGAAATCCTTTTCGGCCACGAGGTTCTCTAAACCCCAAAAAGTTGCCACCCTTCGGCCACGGGCCTCGGGTCCCGCCTGCGGCGGGCTGCGGGTACTTTTCGGGGACCCCGCTCT